>Ga0075116_10001027_pt1 | contig 12867 bp, 15 predicted proteins | sample AntAceMetag02UKC_FD_69786 | JGI IMG/M metagenome (GOLD analysis project Ga0075116, IMG submission 69786) | Saline lake microbial communities from Ace Lake, Antarctica- Antarctic Ace Lake Metagenome 02UKC | ecosystem: Environmental > Aquatic > Non-marine Saline and Alkaline > Saline | place...
GAAAACATGAGTTATAAAAAACCTTCTGGACATGATCAAGATGAAATCATCCTATCTGCAATCGAGGACAGCCACGGGATAATGTCAGTCGTGGCGAAAAGGTTAAAAGTTACATGGAATACCGCTAGAGACTGGGTAAACTCTAAACCGATATACAAACAGGCTTTTAAAAATGAGGAAGAAATCGTACTTGATGAAGCTGACAAGGGTTTATATAAAGCAATTATTTTGGGAGACATTGGCGCTATAAAGTGGATACAATCAACAAAGGGTAGGTCTAGGGGTTATGGAATTAAACATGAGATAGAATACACTCAGAAAGCGGAAGAGGCGATTAATATATTAGTTGAAGTTGCTAAGAAATTTATACCTGCTAAAAATAGAGAGGCTTTTATTAATGCCGTAGATGCAGAATTTGAAGAGCTTGATGGCATGCAGGTTAAGTTAGTTAAGGAGTTGGAATGAGAATAGAAGCTGAGATAGCGAAAAAGAGAAATGAACGTGAGGAGAAAGAAACAATTGAGGAACGTTATGTATTCTATGAGATAGCAAATGCCAATGCAGATAGTGACTGTAAAAAGTGTGGAGGGAAAGGGTTTGTAAATCGTAAAAACAAGAAAGTGGGTTTCTGTAAATGTGCAGAAAAGAATATCACTTCTAATCCTGATATATTTTGTATTTGTTATGATTGTGAAAAGCCAATTAATTGTAATATAAAAATCTGTCCAGCTTGCGGAAAAGAATATCATACGTTCTGTTATGGCAATGATTATCATTGTAAAGACTGTATTGAGTATGGAGTTATACATCGTTGACATAAGGCAATCATTAAAGGAGTCGTTTAAAGAGCGATTCATTAGCGATGTTGAATCTGATTATATCCCTACTGGATTACAGGATGAGATTATTGAGGCGTTTGGCTCAGATGACTATCAATTTATATTTGCTAGTCACGGTAATAGAGTTGGTAAAACTACTGTAGCCCCTAATATAATACGTGCAATTTTTGGCTATCATAAAAACAGTAAATATTTCCCCGACAAATTATACAAGAATTGGAAGTACCCCAAAGATGGTTTAATTGCTGGCACAACTGCCAATGTTAAAGACGACGGGGCGATTACAAAGGCAATAAAGCAATGGTTCCCATCAGGAATATTAGAGCCGTTTAGGGATGGGAAAACCTATAATTCAAGATATGTTGTTGATGGTAAATACACTATATCAGTCATGACTTACGAACAGCACCCGACAGAGTGGGAGGGTAAACAATACGGCTGGGTGTGGTTAGATGAACCGCCTCCTCCGTTTTCACTTGGTGCAGTCTTATCAAGGATGGATAAAGGTGGAGTCGTTTTAAATACTGCAACACCACTAAAGTGTTCAGTATATGTTAGTAGGCTTGATGATCTGGAGGAGGGGGGCTTGAGTCTTAAAAGGCTTACCGGGTCGGTATATGACAACAGTAATGAGACTGGCAAATATAATAGGTTAAAAACTAAAAGAGGACTTAGAACCGATAAAGAGATTGAGCGATGGGTTCAAACAGTTCCAGCCAATGAGGTGGATGCGAGGGTATATGGGAAAGTGTCAAATAAAAGTGGAGTGATATATAATATGTTTAATAGAAACGTGCACATAATTAAGCCCGATGAACCATTTGGACAGATGAAGAAGACTTGGCATTATTACATGATTAATGATCATCATCAAAAATATTATCCGTTTTGGATGTGGGTTGCTGTTACTCCACCACCAGATACTAGAGTAATAGTTGTTAATGAGTTTCCTAATTATGAAGAGCTTGGCGACTTTTACGATAAGGCAAGAAATACGGCGCAATTCCCATATACTATTGAGGAGGCATCAAGGATAATTAAAATCCTGGACGGGAATAAACTAGGGTTTAATATTCTTGATAGATGGATAGATCCACGGGCTAATGCAGGAAGTGAGCGAGTTGTAAAGGGTGAGCTTGATAGTTTCCTAACCCAATTTGCTAAATACGATATCGATTTTAGTATACCACCATTTCAGAACATCGCAATACAGCGTGATACAATACAGAAGGCTTTGCACTATGATACTACTGCCGAGTTATCTCCGTATAATATGCCGACATTATACTTTTATGAGAATTGCGTTAATACTATTAGATCAGTAGAACGTCATTATTACATGGAGGGAAAAGACAAGGAGTCGGAAGAGTATAAAGACCCCATGGATTGTTTAAGATATTTCTTTGCTGGTATAGGCGAGGTTAAGTATATTCATCCAGAGGATACAGTGAGGCGGAAAAGTCAATATATAGAACCTGCCAAAGATTATCTTGCTTATGCTAAACCTATATCAATGGGATAATAAATGAAAACATTAAAGGAATTTCTTGCGTCATTATATACAATTTTAATAGTTTCGATTAGCGTTATTGCAGGAATGACGAAAGAAAAGTAGTATAAATACACAAAAGTGTTGACTTTTTCCACACTATAGGCTATATTGTATATAATGGAGAAAAACCCTCGTATAAAATTCAATGGTACACCCGAGCCAGAAACTGGCATCAAATTTCTATCTATGAATAATCTTGCTCAAATGTGGCAAGAAAACAAAACAAACAAACAAGGTAAAACCTTTCAAGAAGCCATATTAGAGCAGGAACGGAGAAACGGAGGCGTATTTGAGTGGCGCAAAGCGTTGCACTATTCCCAATCTGATAACGTTCCCGATCATGTTAAAACTAGAATAAACAATAATAAGGTTTTACAGGAATTATACAAAACCAAAATAGATAAATATAAAAAAGGGAAAGAGAATGAAAGCATTAATAATTAGTATTATTTTAGCATTCGGAATATTTGCGGCGGAAAACTGGGAGGGTGGTCTTGATACCTCTGAGGTTCTAGGTTTTAAAGCGGCGCTTACTAAATATTCCAAGGCATTTAATTTGACAGACGGGGAAGATATAAGAGCCGTTATACAATGCGATGATACAACAGTGGCAGGATACGCAAGCGATAGTGTTGGGATAGCATGGGGCTTTCAAACTGGGGTAGTAATTGGAAACTCTTCTGATGCACTAGACACACTATGGGATATAACAATGTATCTTGATACTCTTGAAACGGCTGGTTTTGGACTAGATACCTTTTGCCTGGTTGGCGCTGAGGGGTTGTCAATATCAAGACCTTATCAAGTGGTAGACACATCAAGTACTGACGGAGCCAGGCAACAGCATTGGTTTTTACCGGAGTGGAGTCCATTGATTAGGTATGTATTCACAGGATATGCGGGTAATTTGGTTGGGGAAGAGTTGGAGTTGATGGTTTATAATATAAGAAGAACTGGTGTTGAGATAAAAAAATAAATGTTAAAATTAATAATAATTATAATAACGTTTTCGACTTTGTCTTGCTCTACTAAAGTGGGCAAAGACATTTCTATTATAGAGAATGTCAAAGATTCTATAGTTCAAGAGAATACAATTATAGACTATTCGGATGAGGAAAGTTATCCAGTTAATTTTAAAGAAATATATTTTGATTATAATAGTAGTGAAATAAAAGAAAATGAAAACATTGATAATATCTGTGAAATCTTATTGGAATCTAATATCAAAGTTCGGATTGTTGGCACTTGTGACAGTAGAGGTTCTAACGCTTATAATTTGGCGCTTGGTCAACAGAGGGCTAGCAGAGTTTGTCAATATCTTGTCTCTTATGGTATTGACAAAAGAAGAGTAGACATATTTAGCTATGGGGAAGAGCGTCCAGTCTGTTTTGAGAATAGCGAGGCTTGTTGGTCAAAGAATAGGCGTGTTTATTTTGAGGTATCAAATAAATGATTGATTTAGTCAAGAAGTTTAGCGGTTTAGAACCTAAGATAACTAACCATCTTGTTGATAAAGTTGGGATTTATTTCAAGTCTAAACAATACAAAACTCTATGCAATAGAATACAGACATTAGGCGATAGTAATAATATGCGGTTTGGCAATTTGACTGGTAGAATGTCAAAGGGGCAAGCGTCTTATATATCAAACGTTGGCTTTCCTCTTGTATTAGAGGCTAGGAGACTCAGAGAGGCTGGTATCAATGCTAATTACCGCAATGATCCACTGGTTACATTAGATCCCATAGGTGATACAACTCTTGAAAATGCAATCAATATGCAGGACGTTCTTAATATGAATTTCAAGGCGACTTATTTCAGAGATAGGACGTTTAGAAAAATAAATAAAAGCGTTGCAATGTTTGGCAGCTCAGTTGTATTCACTAATTTCCGCATGACAGAAAGACCAATCAGAAAGACAATGATCAATCCCGAGACTGGCGAGGTCGAAAGAATGGAGGAGATAGAGCAGAAATATAATAGTAAAAACACTATGATTGACTTGAAGAACTATTTCCAAAATCCCGCTATAGCTAGGCATTACGATTCTGATTATAATGGACACATACAACAGTGGACAATTAACGATCTAATTGATAAATATAAGAATCAAAAAGAAAACTATATTGAAGAAAATTTAAAAAAAGTAATCGAGAAGGCAAAGAAGAACCAAGTTGAAAATAAGGATTACTCTCCAGAAAATGAAGAGTCAGACGACAGGAAAACAATAACCGTTACACACTTTTTTGGGACAGTAAATATATCTGACAATGAAGATGACAGTACAATTTATTATGCGGAAATAGCCGACGGTAAAATAATTAGGTTCCAAGAAAACCCTTATGATCTCGATGTAGTACCCTATACTGTTTTTGGCTTAGAGCATAGGGCAGATTGTTGGTGGTCAAATTGTGATTCCGAACTAGTGATGCCACATGAGAATTTTATGAATATCATGGGTAACCTAATGCTTGATAATTCAATGCGTGCCTCAGTAAATCACCTATTTGTTAGAAATAACGGAAAGATGGATTTTGCCGATATGAACAATAGATATAAAAGTGGCGGATTTATACCAGTGAATTTAGATAAAAATGAACGTCTAACTGATATGCTTATGCCATACCAGCATGTTGATAGGGCAGGGGCTAACTATGATCAGAGTATTAGAGAGGTTAAAGAATCAGCTCAAAAGTTGAGTAGTAAACCAGACTTTTTACGAACCGGTACGAACTCAGGACTGCAGAATAATACAGCAACGGCGGCCCAATTGATGAACCAAGAGAGTAATATATTAGAGGCGAATCTAATGGAAAGCGTCGGTGTTGGATACAAGGAGTTAGGAGAGAAAAACGGAATACTATTGCAACAGTTTATGCCTCAATATTTTAAAGTAAAGACGGACGTTAAAGTGCAAGAAAGGGAGCTTGAGAAAAAAGAGATAATAGGTTCTTTTGCTTATGAGGCTAAATCTAGTTTGCAGAAAAATACGCAAATGGAAGTAATGAATTTACTTAATCAGATGACACAGTTACATAATTTGAGAAATAGCGGGATGCAAGAAATGGCGGCTCTTAATATGCAGAAAGTGGTTAAAGAGACAATAAGAAAAATGGATTTCCCCGGCGATATTGATGAGATATTTCCAGATCAGGCACAGTTGCCACAGGGACAACCACAACAGGCACTACCGCAAGAGCAGGCGATGCAACAGGGCATGGTTTAATGTTATTTGACATACTATACAAGAAAGAAATAAAGAGGCTTAACGATAAGCATACTGACCTTGATGATAAGCTCAGGCGTTTAGATAGTTTAATTGTTAAGGCGGAAAATAACCAGGATGTTAGGCTCACAACGATAGAGACAGAAGATTGCTCTAGGCTTTCTAATTTAACGGCTAATCAAGACTTGTGGGAAATTTTTGAGGAATATATTGATTACATAGCTGGCTTAATGGATAGCAAGTTTTTTCTTTTCTTCTTAACTGATATCCGGGAGGAATTGCTTTATAGTGTTAGTAATGGAGATATGACACAGATAGAGATCGGGAAAATAAAACAGTATGATCATTTATTAAAACAAATTGGGAAATTTAGAATAATAAAAGAAGAGATACAGAATAAACGAAAAGAGAGTTAGAAAATGGCAAAAGAAAACCTAAAAGAATTGATAAGAAGCAAAGAACCGTTGCCAGACGATATTAACTTAGAAGTTGAAAAAGCGGCCTCTAAGATATTTGGTAATCGTGCTGTTGAGCCTATTGAGAGGTGGCGAATCAAAAGGCTTTTTAATAAGATAAAACTCATTAATGAGACTGATAAAATTGCCATGGAGTGCAACTTTAGAGCGGGTATTTGTACAAATTACCACCTAGTTAGAAGGACAGATGTTGACGGCTTAACAATTATTGAAGATAGAAATATTTTAAATAGCAAAGTTACGCAAAACTAAAAGGGGATTATGATTAGGCAAACTAAGTAATCCGATTCCGTTTTTACACAGAGCTATAATGGAGAGATGTTAAATATTGAATTATTTATAGGAGATATAGAAAACGGTGTAACAAAGAACAGGATGGATAATACAATCAGAAACAACACAAAACCAACTCAAAAAAGAGGTAATTAATGGAAGAAGTAACGGCGATTGATCAAGATAGTATGGTAGATGATTTTGCTGTGGATTATTTGGAAGACGGTAACGACGATGCTAATACAGATGATCAGCCAGATGAAAACATCCCCGAAGAGGGAGAAGCCCAAACGGCGCAAGAAGAGACTGCCGAAGAAGTAAAAGAAGAACCAGCTAAAGACGATATTAATAGTTTTATAAAAGATGATGGGTCTTTTGATACTAACAAATTTATGAATTTTGTTCCAGAAGAAGCAAAGCAGGAAACGGTTTATAATAATGTAATTCAAAATAAAGCAACAGAACAGTCGCAAGAGCAAGAACCAGTTGACCCATACCGTCAACAACTAGAGGCGCAGGTTAAATATGAGGATAATTTTAAACAGAATTATTTCCATGGTTTAAACAGGGTCTTAGAGCTATCGCAACAGTATCCGAATTCTAATGTTGCAGATATTGCAAGAGAAGTAGAAAGGGAGCTTGAGCGAGATGCTACAGATCACTTTAGAAAAACAGGTATCGAAAAACAGGCAGAATGGCAACAGCAGACAGAGGCTAAAAGAAAGCAGGAGATGGATGACTTCCAGAGTAAAGGTAAGTTTGATATGAATTTAAGTTCTATAATGTTAGATAATAAAATGAACCAGAGCCAATTGGATGATTTATTATTCAAACCTGAGAAAGGTGGGAAAGTAGCAGAGATGTTGTTTGCTCTTGCCAGACCAGAAGAGAGTAAGAAATCGGGCAATGATTATGTAGAATCATATATGAGCTGGTTTACAAATTTTGGATCTAATAAACAAAACTTAAAAACTCTTGTTGATGTTAGTAAGTCTGTTCACATTGCCAATAATTTAAATAATTTGACTAAGGCTATTAGAGAGCAAGAGCAAACAGGCAAAAAGCAATTAAAAAGTGCAAGTATGCAATCACCAAAGACCGTAACAAGTTTAGGACAGTCCAAGGCGGTTGGCGAGGTTAAAGCTTATCTCGATAGCTAAAGGGGATAATAATAATGGGAACAGTTTCAACAGATCCAGTAACGATTGCGGCACCAGCAATAACCAATGCGGTTAAAAGAGATGTAAGAGAGCAGTTAGTCACACTAGAACCAAGAGCGTCTGTATTGATGTCATTGGTAGTTAGTGGAGCGATGAAAGGTGATATTAAATCTGCTAAAAACTTAATTAGCAAACGCTCAGTAATGAGTAAGAAATACGAATCATTTACATACGATCCCTTGGCAGTAACATTTACTTCCGGTGGTCTTTCATCTACAACTTTAACACTAGATAGCTCAACAGGTTTAACAGCTGGTATGACACTTTTTAATACAAGTGACTTTACAACAGCAAGAGTTGACAGCATAACAAGTTCTACCGAAGTTGAGATTACAGAGTATGGCTCAACTTTTACAGCTGATAACGATATTGTTCTACTTGTAATGGCTACAGCGTACGGCTCTGGTTCTTCTGATCCTGCTATAATTAGCAAGAGCGAAGACCAGGTTTACAATGTATTGCAGACTATAAGACACGCATGGGAGATTACAGACGAAGAAGCGGCAACAGGTTCTTATCTTGGAGATAATAGAGCAAGATTGAAAAAGAAATCTATTATTGATGGCCTAAGAAAATTTGAAAATACTCTGCAGTTTAGTAATAGACCAACAACTGGAATAACTTCTACAGGTGGTACGGCTTTATCTACTGTTTTCTCTTCTACACGTGGACTATTCCAGATGGCTGGCAATGTATACAATGCTGGCGGTTCATTAACTCATGAAAAATTTAAAAATGATTTAATTAGAGGAATGGGAGACACGGTTGACGATGGTAAAAAATACGTTATGTTTTGCGGTCGTAATCTTTACGGTAGAATGTTAGAGTGGCTAGAAACTAAAAACGTTCTACAGACTAAACAGGGTGAATATGATAAATTTGGCGTTAAGTCAACTACTTTTGTAACTATGGGCCCAGACATTGAGGTTATTACTCATGACTCATACGGACGGGGAAGCCTTGATAATACAGCTCTAATATTTAAACCAGAAGACTTGACCTATGTATATCTTAAAGGAAGAGACATAAGAATAAATAAAAACCTACAGTCAAACTCTTCTTTCACTAAAAAAGATGAGCTTACCGGTGATATTGGTTTGCAAGAGGTTTCTGGTGGAAATTCAGTAACAAGGATTATTAACGCTTTCTAACAATACGGGCTTGAAATATAGCCCGTTAAGTTAACACAGGGGAATTAAAAATGAAAAAAGTTATAGGTTTAATATTAATAGTGTTGGCGTTTGTTTTCGCCGATGCCCCACAGGGTAATATTTACGTTATGGATGCGCCTGCATGGGGTGTGGATACCGTAATTTCAAGTGCTGTAGGGTTTGATACTATTGCCGCAGTTGATAGTACAACACTTCTTACAGAAAGAAAACTGGATCCAGATTATGAATATGCTTTAGTACATAGTGCGTTTACCGGTACAGGTTCAGACTCTACAGATGTGGATGTAAGAGCTGATATGTATATGTACCGTAACGATGCAAGCGTATTCTATAGACAGACAGTTGATAGCTTACAGTTATCGGCTGGCGAGGTTATAATAATCCCTCTTGGCTCGTCTGTATTTGGTTCTAAAATGACAATAAAACTTGTTGGTTCTACAAGTGCAGGAACTCAATTGATAATTAATAAAGTTGCTCTTTACAAAAGAAAAATAAGATAACATAAAAGGGCGGTGAAATACCCGCCCAAACTTAAAAACTAAGGAGAATTAAAAAGATGGGAAAAACAATAACATACATTGCAGAATCGAAAAGATATTCTGTAGATGTTCCATTGTATGACGATGCTGAGTGTACTAAACCTATTTACATGTTAGACCATTATGGACAGCCTAGATTTAATCAGTCTGGACGTAAAGTTATATTGAGTACAATGGTTAAGGCATCGCCTGATTTACTACCGTTTGATAAAGAAAAAGGGTATAGATGTGTGTTTAATCTTAGAGACGATGAGCAATGTATGAGACAATATAGGGTTCGCTATAAGGCACTAAAAAAGGCTCTTGATGATGGTGTGGCAGATGGTGGTAACCCTATTTGGAGTGTTGAGCATATCAAGAAAAAAGATAATCCAGCAGAATATGAAGCGAATCAGAAATTGAATAAAATAAAATCAGATCTTGTTGAAAAAGATAACGCTCTTGCCGATATGAAGAAACAAATAGAGGCACTTAAAAAGAAAAAATAAAAAGGTAACCTATGGGATTTAACGACACTTTTATTACGCTAAAAAACAGGATTAACGATTGGCTTATTCGAGATGGTGGCAATATAACCGACTTGGCGGGAGACCTGCTCAATCGGTCTCAATACCAGTTATGGGAATCTGAGCCATGGGATAGGCTAGTAAAGAATGTAATACTTACGATAAGTAATAAAAGTGCCTCGTTGCCCTCTGATTTTGGAAGAGAAATATTTATATATTCTGATTTTGATAGTGATGGGAAACCTGATAGATATTATTATAGAGATGGTGACAGGTCAACAGGGTATAGAATTACAGATACCTTTGATAAAACTACGGGCCATAGCAGGGTTGTAACATTTTTTGGTGATACAGAATCTAATATGTATATCAGGTATTTGGCAGTGATAGAGGATATGACCGCCGATACTGATTATAGTTATTTCCCTAGTGATTTAGTTTTATGCAAGGCTCAGATTATACATATATCAGAAAATGGCGGTGATGGCAATGAGCTTAACCCGTTAATAATGCAATATGATAAATTAATGCTAGACTATATCCAGAAAACCCAATACGTTAATAATGATATGAAAATGAGTGTGAACGATAATAACGGAATAGAGATATCTAATCCAAATTATAGCTTAGGTGATGGGCCTCAATGGAGTGATGATAATTATGGATACCCTAACTCTTATCTGGAATAAATAATGGGTAAAAGTAAAAAATTCAGTATTGATTTAAGCGGGATGAGTGGCGGGATAAATACCGTAGAAGACCCCTTAAAAATACGTAGTAACCAAGTAGCAACCGGAACTATTAACGCCAGATTGTTGCGTACAGGTGCAGAGCGTAGGGCTGGGATACAAAGCATTAGTGATACCAATAGATTTACCACATTCATTAAGGGTCTGCATAACTACCTGCAGGATGATGGCACGGAAAGGCTATTGACACTATCAGCAACAAAATTATATGAGGTTACAACTACTACAGGAGCATTGACAGAAAGATATACACTTGGCGGGGTTGGGAATGGTAGCTTTGAAGATTATCATGATAAATGCTGGGTATGTAATGGAACCAATGTTGTTAAATTAGAAGATGAAGTCGCTTATCAAGTCGGGATAACTCCACCAAGTGGGGCAACAGCAACAGCGGCGGCTGGTGGTTCTTTGGCAGACGGAGTTTACAAACTCTTTATTTCGTATTATAGAAAGGTTAGCGGTGTTATTGTATTATATAGTGTTGGTGAAAGTGTAGCCGATGTTACCCTTGGAACTGGCAATAATACAATTGATATAACCGTTCCTGATAGTGCAGATTTACAAGTTGGCGGTGTTAATGTATGGATGACAGACGCAGGCGGAAATACATATTATCAATATCACACAGCGGATGGAACTGGGGCTTATTCATTTAGTATAACAGACACTACAAATAAAGATGAGACAGAATTATACACGGTGCAGGCGATACAAAACGGAGTCCCACCGGCATTTACTGCGTTGACTTTTCATAATAGACGATTATGGGGAATGCTTGGGGACAAACTTTATTATAGCTTAGAAGACGGAAATGTTTACGATTTGGAGAAATTTGCAAGCACGGCAATTATTCAATATCATTATCAATTACAGAGCGTGTTTAGTTTGGGGGATCATATATATGTAGGAACTCCGAACGGTACTATAAGGCAACCATACGGAGACCCTGGTTCAATAAAAGAAAATGTATCTGGAAAGTTATATTTTAAATATCAGAATACAATTGTTAAATGGAATAATCAGGCGTTAGGCTTGACAAATGACGGTGTTAGATTGTTTGACGGCGTGAATTGGACTGATTTTGATATATCAAGAGACGCAAAAACAGAGATTGACAAAATTTACAAATATAGTGATGCTGATCATCCGCCAGGCGGAATTGTATTAAAAACCAGAGATAGAACTGAATATCACTTAACATATATAGATGATACGGTGGGAACTGTCTGCAATAATCGTAGGCTAATACTTGACTTGGATAATATGGGAGTTGGTGTTGATGGTTCTTTTTACACTCCATGGGAAATGCATAACAGCGGGGCGGAATATCTAGCAAAGAATAGTGGCGATACTATGTTTTCAGCTCAATCAACAGACACGGATCAATACAGTTTAATTTATGAAGAAAGGCTTAGGGATAGCAAGAAAGTTGCGAGTACTTATGACAAGCGGGTTTATTCTGAGGGTGGGCCTTTTTTAAGTACTGACACAGTTCAGTATTTAAAAATAGTAACAAAAACGATAATTCCAAATATTATGCAGAAAAACAGACTTAATATGCTTAGGGCTTGGCTACAACTTGGATCAACAGCAACATTTAAGATTATAATTGATGATAGCCTTGGGAATAGCGATAGTGGAAACTTGGAATCTAGTGATAGTGGAACCTTGCCATTATTTGGAACTGCAATATTTGGAACTAGCTTCTTTGTTGCTGTCTCCTCTAAAATGTACAGAGAAAAGTTAAGTGCGCTATTAGTTGGATATGCTTTTCATGTTGAAATAACGCAATTAAATGATGATTCGGCTTTTAAAATAATGGGAATAACAATAGAAGGAAATGGAATAATAGGGAGGTTTACTTGAGAAGTTTTATGATTTTTTTGATTTTTGTATTTATGTGTTTTGCTTTGGATGATTACACTAGACCCGTTAATTTTACCGATAATACGGTAATAGAGGCCGCCGATTTCGAGCAAAATAATGATTCTTTAGATGATTGGACTGCCAGAACGAATGATAGTATTGACCTGTCTTTTGTTCGGTTTACCGACTTCAAGGATAGCACTATAGATACAATCAATGTTGATTATATTAGAAGCAACCCCGACGTTGACAGTATAAGCGGAAAGCCGTATATTGATAGTATAATAACTGATTATATTAGCATAACTGATATAAGCGGTGCGGTCAATGGTTCTATTGACACATTGGTAAGTGATAGTATTTATTCAAGATCAATAAAATCTGTCAATGGCTCTATTGATACATTGGCAAGCGACAGTATTTATGCAAGATCAATAAAATCTGTCAATG
>Ga0075116_10001028_pt1 | contig 12862 bp, 16 predicted proteins | sample AntAceMetag02UKC_FD_69786 | JGI IMG/M metagenome (GOLD analysis project Ga0075116, IMG submission 69786) | Saline lake microbial communities from Ace Lake, Antarctica- Antarctic Ace Lake Metagenome 02UKC | ecosystem: Environmental > Aquatic > Non-marine Saline and Alkaline > Saline | place...
AAATCGGACTAGAAAGTTTAATAAAAAAGAGGTAAAATGTATTTAACAATTGGTCTCAGTATAGTAGCATTCGTGATTTACCTAGTGACATTTCTGATGTTTCTTTGTATTAAAAAAAGAATGAAAGGAGAAATAGTGAAGTTTTTAAACTTTTTAGCATTGGTTATTTTATTCCTGATTCTACTTCGAGTAGTAAATCTTTTAACTAAGCTCACATTATTTTCTGTGCCTTATTTGTCTGAATTCTTGGTGGTGTTTACAGCTCTTTCCTTACTTTTAGCTATAGCTTTTTTATTAAATCAAGTGAAACAAAAAACAGATAAAAAAGAAAAAATACGTACATTTAAATCTATACGCAATCCAAAAAAAGAAGTTAAAGTAAAGAAAAAGAAAATTTCTAAGAAACCAAAAATTCGAAAGATTAAAAAAGTAAGGAAGTCTGATAATAAAAGAGAGCAAGCTCTCTTTAAAAAGTACGTAAAATAAAAGAGGTAAAATAAAATCGTAGATATAGAATTAGTAAAGGGTTTAATATATTTTTCATTAGCACTAGTAAGTATTTTTATAGGAATCCTTACAATATCTCGTTCTCAAGGAAAACTGCGCACAGCTACTTTTTCCCTAACAGGCGCTTTTGTATTTTTTGCTGTTTATCAGATTGGAGTAATTTTAAATCTCTTTGGAGAAATATTTAACAAAACATTAGTATTAAACATCCTACATGTTTCTGTTATGATATTAGTTTTATTTGCATTGATAAATATACACCAAATAATAATGGGTTTTCGAAGTCGTCCAAAAAGCAAAGCAAAAAAGAAAAAGTAGTTGTGAATCTAGTACAATAATTCTTATAAACAAATCCTTTTTATTTTCTTCATGGAACTAGTAGCATTATTATCTTCTGGAAAGGGTTCGTGGGCGCAGGTTTCTGGTTTGATAAAGCAAGGCGATTGGGAGAAGGTTACTTTATTGGGTGACGAGTTCGCTTCAAGTTTTCAAGTGCAAGAAAAAGCAGATATAACAGAATTCATTAAAGTCAAATTGGATAAACGGCTTAAGGATTTGCGGGACGAATTTTCGCAGAAGCTTAAAGGAAAATTCGCAGGAACAGAAGTCGCTTTGAGTATTGCATCAGGCGACGGAAAAGAGCACATGGCATTGATTTCTGCGCTGATTAATTTGCCTGTTGGAATTCGATTCGCCGCACTTACAAGAGACGGCGTGATTGATTTGTAAAATTATAATTCACTTTTCTTAATCTTCATATCTTCTTTGTTTTTTCCTAAAAGAACAACTCTGCTTTCTTTTTTCTCGTCGAGGAATTTGTATGCTGGAAGAAATTTCAAAACTTCATTTGCAAAATCTACTATATCTTGGTGATAGGGCATTCTGTCGTAACCAAGTCTTTGTCGCGCAAACCCAACAGACATAAATCCTTTAATTTCCACAAACATTGGATTTGCTCCCTCAATCATCTTTGCATAATTCTCTGGTTCAATCATATTTAATCCTTTAACTAAATTCATTCTAAACACTGTTCGGCATTTTAGAGAAGACATAATCTCTAAACTCTCGTTCAATTTTTCCCACGCATCTTTCATAGAACTTCTGTGAAACTTTCCATAAAGAATTTTATTCGGCGTATTAACAGAAATGTAAAGTTGTGTCGGCAACTGATTTTCTTTTTTTAGTTCTTCAAGTTTTTCTGGATAAAGTCCATTGGTAACAAGGAAACTCGTCTTCCCTCTACTTCGTAATTCTTTAATTAGTTCCCCAATTTTATCATACCCTGTCGGCTCACCAGACAATGAAATTGCAAATTGAGTAGGTTCTTGCGCTTCTTTAAATTTTTCCATATCTGCTTTACTTACTCTTGCCCCCTTACTTGTTGGAAGTTTTTTAAATCCAAGAAGAAGTTTTCTTTGCGCTTCAATACACCCATCAATAATTTCTTTAGGTGAATCAACATCTCCCTCCAATTTATCTCCAATTGTTAATTCTATTGCCCTCCAACAATGCACACACCTATTCGGACACCACATCACCGACGGCGTCATCTGGCAACATAAATGACTTTTAATCCCGTAAAATTGTTCTTTATAGCAAACGCCTTCGTTTCTGAGAGATTTTTTCGTCCACCTACAAACTTGCACTGCAGAATGTTTTCCCACAATCGCATAATGTTGTTTCTTCAGAGCATCTTTAACTTTTTGAGGTATCATAAAAAACAGAAAACTACATCAGTTTTAAAAGTTACTTAAAAAAAGCTCACAAGCCAAAATGCCATGATTACAAATAATAACAATAAGAAAAGGTATGTCACAACTGAAAATGCTCTCTTTGCGATTTTTTCTTTTTTGGTTATTGCTAAAATTGTTAAATAGAAAAATCGTCCCCCATCAAAAATTCCTACAGGCAACATATTTACCAAAGCAATACTAAAACTAACCATAACTAACCACCAGAATAAATAATAGATAAAATTAGCCGCTTCAAATTTTGATGCATAATAAGTGTTCGGTTCTTTGAGAGATAATGCGTTCACAATACTTCCCATTACTCCAGAAGATTTTTGATTTGCAAATCCAATTCCAAGATAAGCCCTATCTGCATTAGCGGGGTGCATTCCGAGGACAATTTCATATTCTTTTATTTCTTCATTAACTACTGCAGTAATAGTCACTTCTTCTCCAGGAGAATATAATGAAAGAACTTCCGAGAGTTCACCCACCTCGGTTATGCTAATGTCATTAATTTTAGTGATTGCTCCTTCTAAATTAGCATTGATTGCCGGTGCATCTTCATACAATAAAATATATTCCTCTGTGTTTTGTTGAGTTTCCCAGAATTCTTGTGTAATCAAAAAGATTTCGTCTTCAATACCTACCTCTGTAAGCCCCTTTTCATTAATCAAAGGAGAAATACTTTCGATTGTTGCATCTGTTATAGGAATACCGTTTACTAAAGAGACAGCAGATATACTTGCAACAGAATAAGTATAACTATCAAACGTGACGCCAGCAGGAGCAAAAGCCAAGATAAAGAAAAGCCACATCAATCCGAAAGATAAAATAGCAGTTAAGATGTTCGCAAATGTTCCTGCAGCAAGCACAGACATTTGAGGGAATATTTTTTTCTTTTGCATTTGTTTTTCATCAAGTTCAACAAAAGCAGCTAAGAAAACAGGCAAGAAAAACGGGAAAAATCCAAAACCGGTTTTCTTTATTTTAACATTGTTGTGAGCAGCAAAAATTCCGTGGGCACATTCATGAACTATTGCAACAATTGCAATTATTACAATCCAATATGTAAAATAAAACGGGGGCAAGAAATCCAACTTGAAAACTTGAGGCAAGTATGGAATAAGAGGCATTATTGGGGGGATTTTAATTGCTCTGACGATTTCGGGATTAAGCACATATATCCAAACTATTTTACCAAAAAGATAAACAATCGTGCCCATTAATAAATAACCCAACCCTATAACAACATAACTAAGAATATTCAAAGTTTTAGTAAACTTTTTCCCAATCCTATTAATTAATCTTATTCCCCAACTTGCTCTGTATAAAAGTAAAAGCCCTTCTTTCTTAAGGTTCTCTCTTTTTTTATAGAGGAATATCCCAATAAAAATTAAGAAGATTACTAATAATATCATATCATATAACATAACGCTCATTTTTGTGCCTCTATTTTTTCTTCAAAGGTCTAAATGCACTTTTTCCACATTTTCTGCATCTGACCTTACCTCGCAAAATTTTTTGAGGATCAGCTCTAATTTTTGTTTGACATTTTTTACAGACAAACATATTCTTGAAAAGTCTATTTGATGCTTCTGGTATTTTTGCCATTATAATTTCTCCTTAGGTTTTGCTTCACAAACCCGTTTCATTGATTCCATGATTTCTGAAGGTTTTGGTTTCTCCATAGTTATTCTTGCAAGCCCCACCGGGGTAAGTGCATCAGCTAGTGAACTATATTCTGTTTTTTCTGGCTCGTTATATAATCTTATCATTTTATAATTTCCTCTTAACTATTTTTGTACCTTCAACATCCCAGTATTCTACGTTGGAGTTTTCTTCTAGTTCTTGTTTTAAATCTTCTGGACATGTAACTTCAAGCGTTTCAAAATTTTCCAAGTCCATTAAACTAACTTTCTCTCCCATTGAAAGCACTTGGCCTTTTCTTTTATTTACAATTGGAATTTCAAGTTTATCATGTCCTGGTGTCACGAAAACCTTTTTTTGTCCAGAAAGAATGCTTGTCGCCTCTATCCTTACCTTTGAATGTCCGTGCTTTCCAGTTTTACTAACATCCATTTTTTTTATAGTACAAGGCTCTCCATCAACAATAATGCTCGTTCCAACCCGTGCCTCTGTTGCGCCAATTATCTTTAAAACCATATTCTATTCAAAAAAAATAGATTTATAAACATTTTTACTCAAGGAATTAAAATGAGTATTAAGGATAAAGATTTTCTTGAGATAGAATTTGTAGGAAAAGAAGAAGATGGGAGAATTTTCGACTCAAATATTAAGGAAGAGCTTGAAAAAATGAATTCAAATATTAAACCAAAACCTTTTGTTTTCTGTTTAGGCGAGGGAATGTTCCTGAAAGCAATTGATGATTTTTTAATAGATAAAAAAGTTGGAGAAAATTATAAGATTGAACTTTCATCAGAACAGGCTTTTGGTAAAAGAAATCCCAAGATGATTCAGATGATTCCAATGAAAATGTTTAATGAACAAAAAACAAGGCCTATCCCTGGAGCAATGTTTGTTTTTGATGGGCGACCAGCGAAAATTTTAACAGTTTCTGGGGGGAGAGTAATGGTAGATTTCAATAACCCCTTAGCAGGAAAAAATGTTGTGTATGATATTAAGGTAAAAAGAAAAGTAGAAGAATTAAATGAAAAAACAAAAGCGCTTATTGATTTCTTTTTTAAAAAAGAGCTCAAATTCCAAGTAAAAGATAAAAAAATAATACTTCAAGTTGACAAATTTTTAATGGAATATGCTAAACTCTTTCAGGACAAGTTTAAAGAGATTCTTGGCTTAGAATTAGAAATTCAAGAGATTGATGATTCAGTTAAAAAATCACAATAATTCTTTATGCGAATTGTTTAGTCAATGAAAAGAGACAAGGAGCATCCGACTTGTCGGAGAATTATAAGAAATCACAATAATTCTTATAAAGAGATATGGTCTCCAATAAATAATGGAAGATATCTATAATTCGCCTGAACGTTCTCGAGATCCTTTGTCTAATATGTCTTCAGATGTACAAGAAATTGATAGAGAGCTTGAAGAACTTTTAAAAAAACAATCCGCAAAAATTAAAGTTGTTGGTATCGGTGGGGGTGGAGGAAATTCTTTGAGCCGAATGAGAGAAATAGGAATTAAAGGCGGAGAATTAATTGCTATGAACACCGACGCTCAGGATTTATTATATGCTAATGCAGACCAGAAAATTTTGATTGGAAAAGAATTAACACAAGGGCTTGGGGCAGGAAGCAATCCCAGAACAGGAGAAGAATCTGCGAAAGAATCTGAATCAGAAATTAAAAAGAAAATATCTGGAAGCGATATGATTTTTATCACTTGCGGATTGGGTGGTGGAACTGGGACAGGTGCAGCACCTGTAGTTGCAAGTTTAGCAAAAAAGCAAGGTGCATTAGTTATCGGAATTGTTACCTTACCATTCACAATTGAAGGAAGAAAAAGAATAGAGAATGCAATGGATGGTTTAGAGAGGTTGGAATCAATTGTTGACACATTAATTGTAATACCCAATGATAAACTTCTTGAATTAGCCCCAGAATTACCTTTGCATACTGCGTTTAAAATTGCCGATGAGATATTAACAAATGCTGTTAAAGGAATAACAGAACTTGTGACAACTTCTGGCTTAGTTAATCTTGATTTTGCAGACATAAGAACAGTTATGGTTAACGGAGGTGTTTCTTTAATTGGAATGGGGGAATCAGATAGTGCTCAAAGAGCGTTAGAAGCAGTTGAAAAAGCAATTCAAAATCCGCTTTTAGATGTGGATATCTCAAATGCATCAGGGTCATTAGTAAATATTATTGGCGGGCCAGATATGAGCTTAGAGGAGTGCAAGCAGATTGTAGAAACAGTGGGAAATAAATTGCATCCAGACGCAAAATTAATTTGGGGAGCACAAATTACAGAAGATATGGAAAAATCTATTCGGGTTTTATTAATTGTAACAGGTGTGAAAAGTTCTCAAATTCTTGGGCATAACGGAACTCTCGAAGACATTAAACATCAAGAAATTGAAGAAGAACTGGGAATAGAATTTTTTGAATAATTTTAAAAACTCTTTGTTTCTCATAAAAGCATGAAAATCTTTTCAAAGATAAAGTCATTCGCAATTCAATGTAAACGAGTTTGGTTTGCACTTAAGAAACCATCTAAAGACGAATTCCTCAAAGTCGCTAAAATTTCCGCGATTGGAATAGTTATACTCGGTCTCATTGGTTTTGCAGTTTCATTGATTATGAAGTTATTTGTCAATTAAATTAAATAATTAATATGGGTTTAGAAAATTTTCTTCGTGAAGGAAAGAAATGTTTTAGAAGAACATTACTCGCAGGATTATTAGCTCCTACACTTTTTTTTAATTCTTGTAATCCAAATCCTCCTATTCCCGACCCCCCCGCTCCTCCAGCGCCTTCAGCAGAACTTTCTGAAAATACAGAGATAGTCCCTGAAGATTATCTTGAGGATATTTCAATTGTCGAAGAAGATAGCATAACATTCTCAGTACCAGTCCCCTATTCTGCTGGGGATATAATTGTTTGTGATATTTCCGATGCAACACCAGATGGTTTGTTAAGAAAAGTAACTTCTACTTCTTCTGACGGTAAAATCCTTTATACTGAATCAGCAACATTAGAAGAAGCAATAAAAAATGTTGATGTTAAATTCATGCTTTCTTCTGAATCAGATTATTCTCGGGACCTTGAGCTTTCTCTTTTAGATTTTGAAAAACATTTTGACAATGTTGTTTTATTGGACGTTTATGGAGATTATTCTACTACTTATGATCAGATAACTCTTGATGGAGATATTTCAGGTAGTTTAAATTTAATCCTTGATTTAAAGATTAGTGATAATCAGTTGGAAGAATTTACTTTTAAGACGTTGGTGGATCAAGAAGCTTATATTACAGTTAAAGCAGGAGATTATTCTGAATCAGGATGCGTTTTTGATATTTGGGAAAAAAAGTTCAGCCCTTTTATAATTGGTTATATCCCTGGAACCCTTTTTCCAATTACAGTCACGCCTAGTCTGAACTTTCATTTAAAGATGGAAGGAGATTTATTACCAGAAGTAATTATAGATGAAAGGGCAGATTTAACTGCAGGCATAGAATATGAAAAAGACATTGGATGGAGCACTACAGAATATTCTTCTGGGTTTTGGTCTTGCTTTCCTTTTGGTGGGGAAACTGTCTCTGACTTTAAAATTCTTGCAGGACCAGAATTGAGTTTGTTGGTTTATGGGGTGGCAGGACCTTATGGAGAAATTAACGCGTATGCAGGAAAATTTTCTATTCCTCCTATCTGGGAATTGCGTGCTGGTTCAGAAGTAAATCTTGGAGCGCGAATGCAAATTTTTGGCAAAACCTTAGCAGATTATTCCGCTAATATAATCGATGCTTATTGGGTGATTGCAGAAGGAGAAGCAGAAGAAGAGGATCTATTAGTCATTCAACCTGGTTCAATAGGCAAGGATGCTTATATTAGAGAAGGAGAACATTATGATGGTTTTGCTTTTTCAGAAGTAGATGGTTTTAGTTATAGATTTGGGACAGATAATTATTTAACAGAGGAATGGATAACTTCAGCCAAATCTTTTATTGAATTTCCTCTCTCTTTAATTCAAGAAGATTTTAGTATCACTTCAGCTAAATTAAAACTTTTTGGCACACAAAATTATGATTTTTCAGGAATCCCAATAAGTATAAAGAAGGTAACAGAGTTTTGGGATGAAAATCCAGAGTCTCTTTCAGAAGGAGGGCCAACTCATGAATTAGACACAATTGCTTCTACTCTTTTAACAGGGGATGCTCAATGGTATGAGTGGGATATAACTTCTTTGGTTCAAGGATGGAGGGGTGGAGAGCCAAATTATGGAATAGCACTTATTGGTGGAAATCGTACTCAAGGAGACATAGCTCCTTATTATTTTTATAGTGGAGATTATGGGGCAGATATAACCAAAAGACCAAAGTTAGAAATCTCTTATTACGAATAAATAAAAAACCTTATAAACCCCAATCTTCAATTAAATATATCCTTCTAAGATTATTAAGTCTTAGTTGGAGCAAAAAATGATATTTATAATAAAAGTTACGACGAACAAAGAAGAAAAAGCAGTAGATATGATATCTGAAAGAGTGGGGAAAAAAGATATTAATGTTTTTTCAGTTTCTCGACCGCACGGGTTAAGAGGCTACATCCTTTTAGAAGCAGAAAACAGAGAAAGTGCAGAAGAAGCTGCATTTAATTTACCTTATGTAAAAGGAATAATTGGGAAAACTATAACTTACGAAGAAATCAAAAACATGATTGAACGTTCTCCAGAAACAATTTCTATAAAAGAAGATGACATAGTTGAAATGATTACAGAGCCATTCAAGAAAGAAAAAGCGAAAGTATTAAGAATAGATAAACAAAAAGGAGAAGTAATGGTAAGTTTGCTTGGAGCAGTTGTTCCATTACCAGTAACAGTTAAATTAGATAATGTTAAAGTTATAAGACGTGACGAGGACGAAGAAAATGCAAATTAAATTATTAATCGAAGGCGGGAACATGACACCTAATCCAGTCCTTAGCCAAAAGATAGGGCCACTTGGACTAAATTTAGGAGAAATAATTTCAAAGGTAAATGAAGCTACAAAAGATTTTAAGGGACTTAAGGTTCCAGTTGAATTAGAAGTAGACCCATCGACAAAACAATTCGAGGTTCATGTTTCTTCACCACCAGTGTCAGAATTATTGAAAAAAAAATTAGGAATAACAAAAGGTTCTGGAGTTCAATTAAAAGTACAAGCAGCAAATGCATCAATTGAGCAAATAATTTCTGTTGCAAAAACAAAACTTCCAACATTGCTTTGTAACGATTTAAAATCCGCAGTTAAGACCATCCTTGGGACTTGTGTAAGTTTAGGAGTTTTAGTGGAGAATAAACAGGCATCAGAGGTAGAAGGTTTAATTGACGAGGGGAAATATGATAAAGAAATTCAAGAAGAGATAACAGAAACTTCTCCAGAGAAAAAAGCACAACTTGATGAATATTTCAATGAACTTCACACTCAACAAGAAAAGGCTGTAGAAAAGGAAGAAGCAGAGAAAGAAGTAGCTAAAGAAGCTAAAGAAAGTGCAAAGCCTGCTGGAGCAGAAGCTCCAAAAACAGAAAAGGTTGAAAAGAAATAGCTTTATAAATTATTCACGCCCACTATTTATTATGGGGCTGTGGGGTAGTTTGGTAGCCTTTCAGGTTTGGGACCTGACGACCCCGGTTCAAATCCGGGCAGCCCCATTGATATAAAATAAAATGGCAACAAAATTAAAAAAAGCAAAATCAGCAGGAAGATTTGGCGCAAGATACGGAAGGTCTATAAAAGCAAAGTTGGTTAAAGTAGAAGAAAAACAAAGACAAAAGCAGAGATGCCCGTATTGTAAAAAGCTGGGCGTCAAAAGATTATCAACCGGCATTTGGCAATGTCCGAAATGCAATAAAAAATTCGCGTCAGATACATATTACTTAGATTAAAATGGCAACTTACAAATGTTTTAAATGTGGAAAGAAAATTGTTAGCTCAAGCCTTGAAAAAAGATTCGTGTGCCCACATTGTGGAAGTAAGATTTTCTACAAATTAAGAACTAAAACAAAAAAAATAAAAGCAGAATAAAATGAATAACCAAAAACTTCAAGAGCTTCAAATGTTAGAGCAAGGTTTGCAGAATTTACTTCTTCAAAAGCAATCATTTCAAATGGAATTTTCTGAAACAGAATCCGCGTTACAAGCAATCGAAGAATCTGGAGAAGAAGTTTTCAAAATTATTGGGCAATTAATGATTAAGACAGAAAAGTCAAAAGTAAAAGAAGAACTTGAAAATAAAAAAAAGATGATTGAATTGAGAATTAAAACAATGGAAACTCAAGAAACTTCCGTAACAGAACAGCTCAACAAGTTAAGAGAAGAACTCATGAAAACAGAGAAAAAGGAATAACTCTTTTAATCAATTATTTTCTCTAATGAGCCTAACAAATCACAGAAATCTTTATAAATCTACCAAGTATAAAATTAATATGGTTTTCGAAAAAATAAAAAAAGCCTTTGCAGGTTCATCAAGTGAAGATGGTGATATTTCTAATGAATACTTGGAAATTGATTTAGGAAAAAAAGAAGAAGAAAATAAAGTTCTTGTAAAACTCTTTGTGTTAAAACAATACGACGATGTTCAAGCTATTTTAGATGCATTAAGAGAAGGATATACAATAGCTGTAACAGATATAAAAGACTTAAGGAAAAGAGACCCAATTGAATTGAAAAGAGCTATTGCGAAAATCAAAAAAACAACAGATGCTCTTGAAGGAAATATTGCAGGATTCGGAGAAAACATTGTAATCGTGACTCCTTCTTTTGCTAAGATTTCAAGGGAATCCTCAAAACCAAAAGCTCCTAAGGGTAAGTTTGAGTAATTAGTAACCTTTAAAACAGACTTCTGTTAATCTATTTCATGAAAACATTATTCATTCCTGCGAAAATTAAGACAAAGATAAATAAGGAAAAGATAAAATCTCTTTCAAAAAAACTTCCTAAGAACATAGCGATTGCTTATTCTATCCAATATAAAGAAATAGCACTAGAGATAGAGAAAGTATTGTCAAACAAAATAACCAAGATTGTTCAAGTTTTGGGCTGTAGTAAATTAGTATTTCCCAAAAGCACTCAAGCAGTTGTACTAATCGGATCTGGAAAATTTCACGCGCTTTCTTTAGCACAAGAAACAAATCTCCCTATTTATATATTAGAACATACCAAACTCTCAAAAATTACAGAATCAGAGATTGAATCTTTTAAGAAAACTAAAAAAGCATCGTATCTCAAATTTCTCAATGCAGATAAAGTTGGGATTTTTATCTCTACAAAGCCAGGACAAGAAAATTTAAAGCGAGCTATGGAAGTAAGCAAGAAAATAAAGAACAAAAAAACCTACCTATTTATTAGTAATAATCTTAATACATCTGAATTTGAAAATTTCGGTTTAGAAAGTTGGGTGAACACTGCTTGTCCAAGAATAGATATGGAAGATTCAAGAATAATTAATGTAAGCGATTTAAACCTTAGCAAGTCCAAATAGTGTCTTCAAAGCTACAATGATTGTTGTAGGAACAAGTAAAGCCAAAAGAGCTGCAAATGTTGAACTAACTATCTCTCCGACTCCTAATCCTAATAATGAACCTAAAACACTTTCCATACCAAATTTACTAACAACAACTAATATTGCACCTGTAACCAAAAAATTTTGAGTATCTTTTCTACCTACATTTATTGAAAAACCCACAACCAAACCAAGAATTACCAACACAGCGTAAATTAAGGAACTATATGCTTTCCAAGAATCAACAGAGAAGAAACTCGTTGTAATCCCAATTAAAACTGCAAGGATTATTCCTACAAGGAAAGCCCATGCACCAATAGAATTTTCTTTAGATGTTATTCCCATATTCTAATAAAAAGACTTGTATGAAATATATAAATGTTTTTATCGTCATGAAAACACAAAAATAGAGGATAACTCCATCTATACAACAAATATTTTCTAACACAGAAATCTTTATAAGTTAAGGTAACTGCGAAATGATTACACATGAAAAACAAATTTTTCACATTGGTAAGTTTAAGCGTTCTAACATTAATTATGATTACAGGTTTTGCTAGTGCAGATGCATTAGAGTTAGATTTAGTTTCTTCTCCTTCAAGTGTTATAGCTGGGGAGGATGTAACTGTAGTTTTCAATCTTTCTTCACCAGATGCTTCTTATACTGCTCTTAATTGGGCTTTAAGCTCAACAAATATTGGTTCTTGGACAATTTTACCCTTACGGACTACAATAGGGATTGATGAAACTTATGAAGTTTCTGCCGTTTTATCTGTTCCATTAATTGCAACAGGGATTATCAACGCAGAAATTGATTTACAAAGCGAGACTAGTGCTGCACAATTAACTATTCCCACAATAACTATTACTGCACCATTAGTTCCAGAAGAAATCCTTTCTTGTGCAATTACAGCAGAAGCAGCAGGTTCTGACAATGACGATTTACAATTAAGTATAGAAGATGTTCAAGTTACTGGTTTTGGAGATGAATATGAATGGTTCCCTTTTGATGAAGTTGAAGTAGAGATTAATATTGAAAATGATAACAATGATTATAATATTAAAGGAATTGAACTTGAATGGGGACTTTATGATAAGAATTCAGGAGATTGGTATTACAGTGATGAAGAAAGCGACTTCAAATTAGGCGATGGCGATGACAAGACATTAGATGTTACATTAACTTTAGATGATGATGTTGATGAACTCCCTGAAGGAGATTATGTATTTTATGTATGGGCAAATGCAGAATTAGATGCAGAAACAGATATCTCCATTTGTGCAAGTGCATATGAAGACATTACAATTGTTGATGAAGATGATTTTGTAATCGCAGGAGATATAGAATATTTAGAAACAACTGAATGCGGAACTGTTGTAGAATTAACAGCAGACATTTGGAATATTGGTGATGAAGACCAAGAAGAGGTTGTAGTGGTCGTT
>Ga0075116_10001031_pt1 | contig 12848 bp, 6 predicted proteins | sample AntAceMetag02UKC_FD_69786 | JGI IMG/M metagenome (GOLD analysis project Ga0075116, IMG submission 69786) | Saline lake microbial communities from Ace Lake, Antarctica- Antarctic Ace Lake Metagenome 02UKC | ecosystem: Environmental > Aquatic > Non-marine Saline and Alkaline > Saline | place...
AGTGAAATAATTTGTTCTGGATAAGGGACAAGAGAAAAGGTCATTTTTTCTAAATATTTATCAACCAGGCTTTTGTCTTCAAGTTCCATTATTAAAGCATTATTTTCATAAAATTTCAAGTTTGAGCCTTGTCTTTCAAACCTAAGCTTATTTTCCTCATCTAGTTCAAGAAGATGAGAAAAACTTTGCTCTTGACCAGCACCATAATAAACCATTCCCTCCCTCAAGCTATATAACTTAAATAAAACACCCAGCCCATCAAAACCTAATCTAATTTCCCCTTCAGACCACTCACCTATAGTAAAATTAGCCTCAACTCCGAAATCTTTTAAACAAGAAAAAGAATATTCCTCTAAAAGAGATAATTTGATCTCTCCAGCAAAATTTGCGGCATAAATCTCCCCCAACTCATTGACTGAAGCATAATACTTATCCCAATCTAGAGCCCTAGTCATCACCCTACCCTGATCTGTCTTGTCAACCAAGCAACTAATAATTGGATCCTGAGTAACCTCATACAACTCATATCTAGCTGTTTGTGCTATCAAGCCATGAATAGCTGGATTATTGAAAAGACTGGTTTGAATATTACTTAATTCTTCAGGTAAATAAGCTGATTTATCAAGTAAAATCATCTTTACCTCTGCCTTAGCTAGAGATGATTGATTAAAAAACTGATCAATTAACAAATTGTCACATAAACTGCTCTGACAATAATTTGTCAAAGTAAGATAAGGGGAGACAGAGTCAACTAGCTGACCAGGCAACATCAAGACTTGATAATTCTCAAGTCCTTCCCAAGGAATAGCTTGATTTTTTTCAAATTCATCTAGGCGATAACTAACTCCGGAAATAAAAATTCCTTGTTCCTTAGTGGCTTTATCCAAAACAACTGGGACATCATTTACATCCACCACTAAAAAACTTAAAACATGATCACCTGGAGTAACAGTGGGTAAAAACAATTTTTTACCAGAACTTATACCAGGGACAACAACAAATTCGCCTAATTCTTGATCATCCAGACTATATTTGACCTTAAAAAATCCCAAGGGTGAATCAAAATTAGCAAAATCAATAACTACCGGTAAAGTCAGACTACTTGTATTTTGAATCGTAAAAGTACTCCCGTCTCCTAGCCAACGAGCTGGGGGCACGGCATAGTTAATTTCATTTTCCCACCAATAATTTCCACGCCAATTAGAGAAAGTATTTTCGCCAACTCTTAAAATTAATGGCTCTTGAGATCTTTCTCTAACCTGATAAACCAAAACATCCTCATCATCAACAACCTTATTAACATAAATATTTTTTTCAATAAAATTAATCAAACCCAAATAATCACTTTGTCGTAAATAATTAGCTTTTTGATTATCATCTCCCTCAATTACAAAATCTTTATGCAGAATAATATATTTAATATTATTTTGATTGAGATAATAATTTGCAATCTTTGAATAGTCATAATCAATGATATCTGTTTGGTTTAGGCCTAAAGGTAAACTATATAATAAATTATTTATTACCGGGGTTTCGGTTTTATATTGATTTTTTTCAAAATCCCTTCTAACAAAATCTTGAAAATAATCATTCCCAAAAACTTCCTTATCATGATACTTATTATAAATTCTTGCTTCAGAAACAAACTTATAACTCGTTGTTATCATGGGTTGAAGAATCAAAAAATTTCCCTTTTCATTAGCAAGGTTATCTTGGTAAAATTCAGGTATCTCAATTTTTGAAGTTTGTATTTCTGGTAAATAATCTATTATTATAAAAAATGAAAATATTACCAAAAAAAATCCAATTAATAATCTTGAATTTACCTTTGGAAAACTATTTTTTAACCATAATAAAGCATAATAAGCTCCCCAGCCTGCTAACACAGAAAAACAAAGACTACTCACAATAAATATCCTACCGACTGATCTTATATTTTCAAAACCAGGAAAATACTCATAAAAAATTAAATAGAGAGAAGGAATCATCGGTTCTATTAGTCCTTTAAAGTGTAAAAAAGGACCCAACGAAAGGATAAAAAAGAACACTCCACCAAATAACCAAAAATTAAAATCTTTTATATTTTTTCTTTTCCAGATAGCAACAAAAATTAAGAACAAAGCAACTATTCCTAAATAAATGGTATTTTCCGCGGAATTACCTGTGAAGTTTGAATTTATGAAAGAAGAAAAATAATTACCCCAAATCCTATGAAAAACAGGTGGAGTCATTATCGCTAAAGAATCGTTGGATAACTCTATGACCTGATCCATATCAGCTGTGATATCACTGCTACTCAGACTTCTTTCGTAATATTGCCAAGCAGTTAATAGTAAAACCATTACCATGGCAATGCTAAATAAAATTTTAAATTTTTTATTATCAAAAATCCTCGGAGTTTTATAAATTTTATACACAACAAAAAATAAAGAAAAAATTGAAATATATAAAATAAAATGAGGTTCGTTTATATAAATAAATAAATAAAAAATACCTGCTAACATGAAGTCTGTGATCTTATATTTTTCAAAAATTTTAAACAAAAACAAAATAAAAAAGGGTATCCATTCGATATGTGTAGCCCCACCATAACCTTGAGCATAGGCAAAATGGGTTGGAGAAAAAGCAAAAATAAGCCCAGCAATAAATGCAGCAGAATTATTTTTTGTAAACTTTTTTGCCAATAAGAACACCCCTAAACCTGACAAAACAAAAGATAGAATCCAATAGATGTTAAAACCCAACTTGTCTCCAAAAATCAAACCAAGATATGTTAAATGGGTTTTAAAAGAAAATAAATTAATAGGGTTTAAACTTTTTAAAATATAGACACCTTTTTCATTCATGGAAAAATCATGAAAATTTTGATTTCTAACGAATTGCTCTGCGTAAACTTGGATTGCATCAGAAGACCCAAAAATTGAAGTGTTTATTTCGCTAATATTTGGAATTATAATCCCCAAAATTACAAGAAAATATATAAAGATAATAAAAAAAATCAAAAATTTCTTTGAATCAGACTTTTTTTTGACTTCCTTATTGGGTAATAATTGCATATTATTTATTATAAATTATTTACTATTGTTTAGCAAAAAACATCTTTACTTATATACCAATATTTTGTATAATAATTATAAATGATACTGGATAAAATAAAACAAAACATAGCACAAATAGCACCCATTGCAATCAATATATTATGGGCTTTTTTTATTTGTTCAATAATATTTATATTAAGTTACAAAATTGCAGCTACATATTCAACAAATCTAATTTTTTTTAATTTCTATAGTTATCTGTTTTTTATACCAGTCATATTGCTTATTATACTTTTAGCCATCAACAGCACTAAATCAATTCAATTACCATCAAAATTCGAAAAAATCCTCTCAATAATTAAAAACACAACATATAAACACCAGAAATTAATTAAAAACATTTCAATAAAAATAATTCTTTTATTATTGTTAGCAAACCTATATATAAATACTGTAAATCATAATCTACCTCAAACAAACCTAATTTCAATTTACAAATCTATTGAGGGCTACATAATTTTTCTCTTATTATTGTTGCTATTTTTTCTTATGATAAATAGTAACGCAAAAGATGAAAAGGAAACAAGTAAAGATTACAACTGGTTATATATTTTTATATTAATTTTCATCACATTACTAGCCGCTTTCTTAAGACTATACCAACTAGGAAAATTGGGTTTTATTGTTGATGAAATATATAATGGCATAGCCATGAAAGGAATTGCTGAAAACGGACTCCCCACCCTACCTGACGGGAATCTTTACACAAGAGGCATTCTTGTTAGTTGGCTAGCTTCTTTTATCTACAAAATAACAAATAACCCAGAATTCAGCTTAAGGCTAATTAGCGCGATATCAAGTCTAGCAATAATACCTTACCTTTATTATTTTGGAAAAAAAATTTCAAATAGATGGATAGGACTAACAGCTGCCATTGTTTGGTGTTTCCTACCATGGTCTATTGAATTTGCTCGCTGGGGAAGAATGTATGGATTAATGGCACTCATAACAACAATGTTCTTTTATTACCTTTATTTATTTGAAAAAGAAAAAAAGAAAAAATTTTTTATTATTTCTTTAGTAACTATATTTTTAGGAATATTAACTCATCAACTCACATACTTCTTGGTTGGCTGTTTGTTTATATATTTGTTAATAAAAATAATTGATAATAAAAAAGGTATAAAGAAATGGTTTTTTCTAGCATTGTCCCCACCTTTTTTATTTTTTTCCTTCTTTTTACTAATTCACGCTAAGTCATTAATTTCACACACACCAAAAAGTTTTTTTTATCCGACACAACTTATACCAGGATATTTTGAAAAATTAAAAAATTTTAATATATTCTTCGTAAATTATTTAAAAGAAGACATAATTATTTTATATCTAGGAATATTAATTTTTGTAGTCTTTTTATTATATTCAATCATAAACAAGAAAGAAAAAAGTCATTACCTACTACTAACCTTAGCTAGTTGGGGAGGAATAATATTTGTTGCCTTTTTTAACCTACAAACAACTAGTAGATATCTTTTTCCTTTTGTCCCAATAATTGTGCTAATATTTTGTTTTACCTTTTTTAAAACCTACAAACTTCTAGTAAAAAACGTTTTTCCTGGGATGATTTGGTTAACGTTTATCGTTTTTATTATAATATTTCTAAGATTTGATCTCTCAATAAAAATTCCATTTAGAGAATACGGGGAAACATACTCAAATTTGTCATTTGCCCCTTCGCACAACACCGATTCTTATCCAAATTATAAAGATACTGCGATTTACATAAAAAATAATGCCAATTTTGAAAAAGATTTGATTATAACTGATAAATTTCAATTCTTTTATTTTTACACCGAGCAAGAAGCTGATTATTGGTATCGACCAGCAAATGAAATTTCCTTTGTCAAAGATGAACAGACCCTTGTTGTTAAATATTGCCTAAAAACTAGGCAAATATACAACAATCAAGATCTTTTTGAAGTGATTCGTAATTCAGAAAAAAATAATATTTGGATTACCTTAAATATAAATAGAAATGATGGTATCATATCAGATAATACTAAGACAGCGATAAAAGAACTAGATTATTTATACAATCTTGAACTAATGTATCAGGATCCTTACGATTTTTGGGCTAGAGTTTACAAAATAACAAAATAATAAAAATGCCCAGATAATTTATATAAATTTATAATTCATATATAATTAAGTTATGTACAAAAATAAAAAAATTATAGTTATTATCCCTGCGCGTGGAGGAAGCAAGGGAGTTCCCAGAAAAAATGTCAAACCTTTAATCAATAAACCTTTGATTGCCTATAGTATAATTACTGCTCGAGCATCTTGTCTAGTTGATAAAGTTTTAGTTACCTCAGAAGATGATGAGATTTTAAGTGTATCCAAAAATTATGGTGCCGATGTTTATAAACGACCAAATTATCTCTCAGATGACAAGACCGCCCTAGATGAAGTAATAGTTGATGCTGTGAATAATCTACAAACACCTTATGATATTGTCATCACAATTCAACCAACTTCTCCACTGATAAAAACTTCGACACTAAATAAGGGTATTCAAGCAATTATTGACCAGCACAAAGATTCTATAATGTCTCTCTGCGACCAAACCCACCTTTATTGGAAAGAGCAAGGTCAAAAAATTATTCCTGATTTTACCAAAAGAGTCAATCGACAATATTTAAAAAAAACTTATGCTGAAACTGGAGCAATTATTGGAGCAACCTTTGACTATATTCAAAAAAATAATACCCGAATCAACACTAAAAGTATTTGCTTTATTATTACAGACCCTGAAGAATCAGTAGATATTGATAGTTACACGGACTGGCAAATGGTAAATCTGATCTTAAAAAATAAAAAAATTGGTATTCACGTTATTGGTAATAAACAAAGTGGTCTTGGACATATTTATCGTCAACTAACCGTGGCTATGTATTTGGACACCAAGCCTACTTTCTTTATCCACCGAGATCAAGACATTGCTCTTGAAAAAATAAAAAAAAGTCACTATCCTTATTTTATTTTTTCTACTGAAAAAGAACTACTCTCAAAAATAAAAAAAGAAAAAATATCTACCTTCATCAACGACTCACTGGATAGCTCAAAAAAAATGATTCAAAGCATAAAATCTCTAGGAATAAAAATTATTACCTTTGAAGACCTAGGCAAGGGTGCGACCATTGCTGATGTTTCAATCAATGCTTTATATGAAATAAGCAACTCCCCTGCCAACTCATACTTTGGATACAATTATGTTTGTTTGAGACCAGACGTAATTTTTTCTCCAAAAAAGAAAACAAGCAAAGTATTGAAAAATATCATTATTACCTGCGGAGGAGTTGATGAAAACAATTTAACTAAAAAATACCTTCTTGCTCTAAAGGATATTGATTTCAAGGGACAGATTCGTGTAATTTTTGGTAAAGGCTACACAGCTGGAAAAAAACTTGAAAAAGAATTTAAAAATTCCGAATTAAACCTTACCTATTATCAAAACATTGCCAATATGGCAGACTTTATTTATTGGTCTGATTTAGCCTTAACTAGTAACGGTCGGACAGTCTATGAGATAACAGCCATTGGTGTGCCTTGTATCGCAATCTGTCAAAACACCCAAGAGACTCATCATGCCTTTTCTAATTTTTGTGGCTGTATTTCCAATCTTGGACTTGCTCAGATGGTTTCAAATGCATCCATTGTTAAAGAAATTAAAAAATATCAAAGCTACACAAAGAGAAAAAAGATTAATTCGGAAATGCTAGAACTCGAAATAGAAAAAGGCACAAAAAAAGTAATTAATTTAATAAATAATTAATAATTTCGTTTATGAAATTTAAAACTCCATATATAATTTCTGAGATTGGTGTAAATTATTATGATATTGCCAAAAAGAAAAATATTTCTAACATGGAAGCTGCCAAATTAATGATTAAAAAAGCTAAACAAGCTGGCAGTGATGCTGTTAAATTTCAAAGCTATAAAGCTGATACAATCGCCTCCAAAAATTCTCCAGCTTATTGGGACACAAAAAAAGAACCAACAAGATCTCAATTTGAATTATTCAAAAAATTTGATAAATTTGACAAGAAAGAATACGAAAAACTCGCTAATTATGCCAAATCACTTAAAATTGATTTTCTTTGTACACCCTTTGACTATAAATCTGTTGAATATTTAGATAAAATCGTTCCCGCTTTTAAAATCTCTTCTTCTGATATTACAAATTTTCCACTGATTGAGAAAATAGTTAAAAAAGGAAAACCAATTTACCAATCAGTTGGAGCTTCTACAATTAAAGAAATCAGGGAAACCATTAATTTTATGAAAAGTATTAATAATAAAGTAAATGTTACTCTATTACACTGTGTGCTTAACTATCCGACGCTAAATGAAAATTCTAATTTAAACAGAATATCTATATTAAAAGAAAAATTCCCAACACACGCAATAGGTTATTCTGACCATACCCTGCCAGATCACTCGATGAATATATTAACAACCGCTACCCTATTAGGAGTCACTGTAGTTGAAAAACACTTTACATTAGATAAAACAATTCCTGGTAATGATCATTATCATTCCATGGACCCTAAAGATCTAAAAATATTTATTAAAAATTGTTTAGTACTTGAAAAAATTTTTAGTAAAAATGAAAAAGACTACCTACCGTCAGAAAAAAAATCAAGAAAAGAGGCTCGAAGAAGTTTGGTGGCCATAGAAGATATTGAACCGAACGAAATAATTACAAACAAAATGTTGATCTCAAAAAGACCAGCTCATGGAATCTCTCCTAAAGACATTAAAAAGGTAATTGGAAAAAAAGCTAAGAAAAAAATTCTTGCTGATGAAATAATTAAATGGATAATATTAAAATAAAATTATGGGAAAAATAATACTTCTTCATGGAGCTAAAAAAAATATTGGAGATTTTTTTATCAAAACAAGAGCAGAAGAGTTACTAAAACAAAACTGCCCAGATGATAAAATAATTCTTTTACCTGGTTGGAAAAACTTAGAATCTCAACTAGATGTTATTAATAGTGCAAAGGCTATTGTAATTAGTGGTGGACCAGGTATCCAGCCAAATATGCATCCTAATATTTATCCTCTTATTAACAATTTAGATAAAATAACTCCACCTATCTACACCCTTGGCTCTGGCTGGAAAGGATTTCCTGGAGATCCAGAAGAAATTTATAAATATAACTTTAAACCCAGTTCAAAAAAACTTCTTAAAAAAATAAAATTCTTTGGAGTTAGGGATTATTTTACTATGAGAGTTTTAAAAAATCACGGTTTTAATAATATTTCTATGAATGGCTGTCCAGGATGGTATGAACTAGAAAAAATTGGACAAGAATTCAAACTACCCAAAAATAAAAAAGAGATAAAAAAGATAATTTTTACCCCAGCTCAAAAAATACTCTACAGCCAACAATCAATCAAGGTTATGAAAGTGCTTAGAGAGATCTTTCCAGATAGTGAAATTGACTGCTCATTTCAAAGAGGACTAGAAAAAGATGAACATACTAGCCAAACAATTTATAAAAACACTCAAAAGCTAAAAAACGCTGCTGAAAAACTTAACATGGCAATCAAAGACACTTCTTATGAAATGCAAAAAATTGAATATTACAAAAAGTGTGATTTACACATTGGTTACCGACTACACGCCCACCTTTACTTTCTAAGTAATAGACTACCATCTATATTAATTAATGAAGATGGTCGTGGAGCTGGGCTAGCTGACAGTCTTGGCTTACCAGGAATAAACGCTTGGCAAAAACCTAATTTTACTTTTGGAAAAATAAAGGCTAGCTCCCTAGTCCCCCAACTTTTAAAAGACTATCTTGAAGAGGAAATATTTTCAAACTGGAATAGATTTAGTGGTCTAAACAAAGTACTGGATGGACAATATAATATTATGAAAAACTTTATTATTAATAATATCAAATGAAGATAATCTATAATTTCAGTGAAAAAGTAACAAAATTTAAAAATAGTAAATATTTAGCTTTTTTTATTACAAATAATAAAGATAAAATCATAAAGCTTCTAACACAAGACAAGATCGATGAAGTTAAAAATCTTAAAGAAGATTTTTTTCTAATACTCGAGGATCAAGAAAAAAAAAAGATAAAAATTATCTCAGATAAATACGGTCGCGAAAGACTTTTCTACTACCTTAATAATGAAAAGATAGTTATAGCTGATATTTTTTGGAATGTTTTAGATAAATTAGAAAAAGATGAAAAGATTTTAGACAAACAAAATTTTATAGAATCCACATTATTCGGCAGACCCATAGAGCACCAGACTATCATAAAAAATGTTTTTGTCTTAGAACCATCGACAGAAATAATAATAGGACAAGACAATAGTATTAAAAAAAATAATTATTGGGATTTTAAGTATACTAATGAAGTTACAGACCCTGATAAAATGATTAACTCTCTAGATAAACTTTTAGAAAAATCGGGCAAAAAAATAATAGAAAAACACGGTACAAATATAACTTATGGAATTGGTCTAAGTTGCGGTCTTGACTCAAGATTAGTTATTAAATACATGCTAAATGCAGGGGCAAAAATATACCCATTTATAATAGGTAAAAAAAGACCAAAAAAAATCCTTCTATCTAGAGAGCATAAACTATACAAAAAACTGGTACGACATTTTAAACTCCCAAAAGGAGAAATGATAGAATACGATAGACAAAGCTTTTTAGATAAAATAACAAACGACATAAAACATTATCCAGTTGGCCCATCACAAGCAATAATCAATATTAATAATTTTAACACTCCTTTTGATTGTTATTTGCAAGGAGTTATGGGGGGGGAAATATTTGGGGATTTTTTTAGACGTGAAGGTGATATTGAAAAAATAAACACCCCACAATTAAAAAAAATAATATTAAAAAACATTGGTTTTAATCAAGTAAAATCTATTGGTAACCTTATTAATAACAAAGTTGTTGAAACAATAAATAAAAAAATTGACAATTTCTTAGACGAGAATAAAGAAAAAAATAATATTGAAATTCTACAAAAGTATTATTTTTTTAACAACCTCTCTCGAGGAAAATATAATTTTTTTAACAGTTTTTATGAAAAAATGCCTTTTGGGTCATTCTTCTGTGATCATGAAATACTTAATGAAACTTTAAATTGGGATCCAAAATACCTAATAAATGGACAACTTCAAAAAGAATTTTTTTTAAAAAAGCATCCTGAACTAGCAAAAATCAGGGACGAAACCTTTTATTCTTCTATTAAATACCGAAAAAATTATCAAACTTATAATTTAAGAAATGTCTTCAGTTTAGCCAATGCTTTTTTAAGAGGAAAAAGTATGAACCTAGGTGGGTGGATAAAAGAGAATCAGAAATATGAAAAAGTTTCTAAAAAAATTCTAGAAAGCAATAAAGAAATAATAATGGATATTTACAAAAAGAATATTCCTGAAATGCTTAATCTTAAACACATAGCCCCAAGAGCTTATGACAATACAATAAAATACACTCTTATTTACTCTCTAATAAAGAAAAATATTAATCCCCTAAAGGAAAAGGAGTTAAAAAAAATAATTTAAGATGAAAAGGATGAAAAATCTTTTTGTAAAAATAAAAGAAAAATTTGACAACGATTCTTTTGAACTATTAAATCATTCAAAAAACTATTTGGGTTCAAAATTTGTAATGGCTGTTTTATCCTTCCTTTCCATACCGATCATCACCAGATTATTACCTCCTGAGCAGTATGGTAGTCTTAATATTTTTATTTCTTTTATAAGCATCTTTAACATATTATTTGGACTTTCCTTAAGAGGGGCGATAAAAATTAACTATATTAAAAAAGACTATCCTCACAAAGAATACCTATTCTCAAACTTAATATTTTTATTAATAATTAATCTTGTTTTGTTTAGCCTGGTATACTTTTTGAAAGATGTCATTTCAACAATTTTTAACTTTTCATCATACCTAATCATAATGGCCTGTCTTATCGCTATTGGTGATGTCTATATATTGATTAAACTTTCTCTACTCCAAGCAAAAAAACAAAGTCGCCAATATTCAATCATAAACGTTCTTAAGCAAGGGTCAATTCTTATTATCTCTCTTCTTGTAATATATTTAATTACTAAATACTCCTCTCAAACAGAAGCTTATTTTGGACAGGTATATACGACTTTACTTATTACGTCACTATTCTCAATTTATTTTATTTACAGACTTTTCAGAGAAGCACGAGCATCTTTTCATTGGACATATGTAAAAGACGCTCTAAAATTTGGATTACCAATGATCCCTGATGGATTAATGGTTTTTATACTTTCTTTTTTTGATCAAATAATTATTAATCAACTTGTCGGGGCTACAAAAACAGGTATTTATTCACTTGCCTATCGAGTCGGTATGATAATGCAAACTGTTGTTTTATCTATGAATATGGCTTGGCAACCAATCTATTGGGAAAAAATAAAGGAAAAATCATGGGATAGCATTAATAGTCTTGCAAAAAAATATAGTGGTTATGTGTTTATTGTCGCAATCGGTCTTATGCTTTTCTCTAAAGAATTAGTAATTATGGTAGCTGACAAAGAGTACCTAGAAGCAATTTCTTTAGTACCAATTATTGTAATGTCTTATACTTTTGTCTTCCTTTACACCTTATTTTCTGGCATAGAATTTTACTCTAAAAAAGGTTGGCTAATACTAGTTAATAGTTCAATTGCAGCAATTACAAATATTATTCTCAACTACACACTGATCCCTCGTTACGGATATCAAATTGCTGCATGGACCACACTAGCTTCATACTTTCTATTGTTTATAACACACTATCTCACTAGTATGTATATACTTAAATTTGATAAACTGAAACTTGGAAGTATCTTAAAAAACTTTATTTATTTACTTATTGTCTTTGCCTTGGTATTATTACTATCAAGTCTTGGAATCAGCTTCTGGCTATCCTTGCTAGTGAAAATAGTCGTAATGATACTAAGCCTAATAATATTTTTTAAAAACTTTTTTAAAATATTAATTTTTAAAAAAACTTAAAATAATGAAAATTAAAAAAATACTAATTAGACTATTAGATAAAAAAATTGTTCCTTTTAAAATTATTAAACTTTTAATAAAGCTGGCTGGCTGGAAAAATTCAATCACTATAAATTTATTTCATCCTAAATTTAGTTTAGAAGAAATAGAAACAATAAAAAAATGGGATTTAGAAAGTATAAAAACATTACACAAAAAATTTAAGCCACCAATGAAATGTAAATATGATTTCGATTCTCTAAAAAACAGGGTTTTCTTTAGGTATCATGATCTTATTTCTGTAGGAATCAAGTTAAAAGGGAAAAAAATTCTTGATCTTGGAGCAGGTACTGGTGAAAGTTTAATATTTGCAAAAAATTTTGGCATAGCTAAAGCTACTGGCCTAGATTACTCGGCGAAAAAATTTAATAATTTTATTAAAAACAATCAACGCTTAATAAATCCATCTAATCTTGAAATAATTAATTATGTAGAAGCTGATGCTAGTAAACAAATTTTTAAAAATAATAGTTTTGATTTAATTGTTACTAATAGCTCATTTGAACACTTCGAAAATCCTACATCTGTTTTAAAAAATATGTGGCAAATGTGCAAATCGGACGGCTATATTCATATTAGATTTAGGCCGCTATTTTATAGCCCGAGAGGGGCTCATCGTTATGGATATACTGGGATACCATATATACAGAATCTCTATTCAAATCAAGTTGTCTACGAATTTT
>Ga0075116_10001032_pt1 | contig 12846 bp, 21 predicted proteins | sample AntAceMetag02UKC_FD_69786 | JGI IMG/M metagenome (GOLD analysis project Ga0075116, IMG submission 69786) | Saline lake microbial communities from Ace Lake, Antarctica- Antarctic Ace Lake Metagenome 02UKC | ecosystem: Environmental > Aquatic > Non-marine Saline and Alkaline > Saline | place...
AATACCAGGCGGTCCCCATACAAAAACTGGAATAGTATCCTTTAAGAGATTGTCTAAATGGCTTTTGGCTTCGTTAAGATACATAGTATTTCCTTTATCTCATCTATTTTATATATAAGTGATTATAATATAGTTTACTCAAGAAGTCAAATATTGTCTTCCCCAGATTGATCTTTATCTCTGATCTTTTTGCCAACAGCCTTCCAACCCTTCGGGTCGCGATTCAAATTATATCTCGTTTCTGATGGATCAAATCTTTTACCCTTCTTATCAATTGCTATTGGTTGACCAGTTTTTTTATCATGACCAAAAGCTACTGGTTCTTTATACTTCTTTACATGAGGTGCACCAGTAAATTTAGATGAACCTTCCCACCAAGCACTACCCTTACACTTTGGACATTCATACCAAGCTCTGTCTTTTTTACCTTTAAACGTATAGCCACAATCAACACAGATAAATTTCATATTAAGATAAGTAACTTTTACTTTTTCCTGGCTTACCATGAGTCATACCAAGGTAATGACTTAATTCATGCTTGAGAATATAATAGAGATGTTCTTTAATCAAATCCTTCTGCCATAAATTAACAGCCATAACATCAAGTCTGTAAACTAGAATCAAGGCCATATCAGCCTTTGGCTTCCCTATAAATCTACCAAAACACCAATCCATACCCATATAGTGTTTCGTTTCATCACCCTGCTTTACTAAAACACGTATCTTGCGAGCTAGATCTCTAGTATTTTTTTTCTCGTTTATCACTTTAATCCAAATCTTAAGCATAAAGTCATTAAATTCCTTAAGATTTGGATTCCAACACTTAAGTTTCTTCACTCTTTTACTCCTTAACTCAACTAATTCTTGTTCGTTTTTTGTTTTCACTTTATGAACTCCTCAAACTTCTTCTTCATGAAAAACTTTTTAATACAGTCTTGATTACAAAAGTGAAGCACAGTAGGGGCAAGTTTACTTCTGAACTTCCACTTGTTAGATTCTTTTGGGTCTACCCATCCCCACTCTTTCAGATCCAGAACAATATGACTAATTGCTATGTTCTCAGATGGGTCACTCAGGGCTTTTTTACATCCATCGCAAACATACTTATAAACTCTCATGATTTCTTTGCTCCTTTATATTTACACATATGTTCAATGTACTTCTCATCATTGCCGAATACAACTGCTTCAACGTTGTCCTTTTCCTTATCTGGAACATAGATTGCCACGTATTTGAATAAACCCTTCGCACATAGACAAATAGTGTTCATCAATAAAGTTTTAAACCATCTATCAATCATAAAAGTTCCTTTGCTATTCCCTTAGTTATAAGAGTTGACCATGGAATACAAACAGATAAAGATAATCCTTTCCCTTTAGCACTAACAACAAATTTATGTTTAGATGGACTAGAGTCGTAACCCCTCATATTTTTTCTAAACCATGTAACATCTCGTTGTGTTAGCCCATCGCCTGTACGCTCTGCTTCTTCCATAGCTACTTTTGGACTAATCAATATCGGAAACTGCTGTTTTAATTTAGACATGTCGACAGCATAAATCTTTTTAGGTTCTTCAGCATCAACTGATTCACAAAAAACATTAATTACTTGTTCTGATTTACAATGATAAAACCAACCAAGTTTGTATCCACTCATAGGTGGCAAAACATCCTGTAATATCTCAATCAAGAAATCATTCCAGACATGAGTGCGAAACTTTTCCTCTATTTTAATCTTTCTACCATCTCTCCCTAAAAATAAATCCCTACCGACCTCGCCATCTTTAGTGTATCTACTAATAACCTCATAGCCTAATCCCTTATAAAACTTGTCCATCCATGGTTTTAGTCTTTTTTCAAAAGACTTAAATACGTCAACCTGTTTTTGACTAAAAGCGGTATTGTATTTTGAAGTCTGCATATTATATCTTATAGTTACTTATAATATCACAGTTTATTCACTTCGTCAACTCTCTTGAGACACATCTTGTGCCAATATTTGTCTGGTTCTACTCCAATAAATTTACGATTTAATCTTTTAGCAGTTGATAACACCTCTCCTGAACCAGAAAAAGGGTTAAAAATTAAGTCGCCTACATTAGTCGACATCTCAATCAATTCTTCCAATAACGCTACTGGTTTTTCTCTATCATGCCCGTATACTGATTTAGAATCATATTCCCAAACATCGCCACGGATTTCGTTTAGATTATATATAAGCTTATCTCTTGAGCCACATAAAATTAGTTCGTGTTGAAAACTGAGGCTATTAATATTGGCTGGCTTTGAGAAATTTGGTTTTTTCCAGACTAAGATTCTAACTTTAGAGAATCCTTTCTCCCTTAAGCTCTCTAAATATTCCCTACAGTTACGATGGTCGACAAATACTAAAATTTGACCAGATTTCTTAATCTTATCTGAGAAAACCGTAATCGCATCTTCATCTGGAATAGTCGGTGGAGCGAAAATCATCGCATCAATAGAGTTATCGGCAATTTTATTCAAAACACTCGCATTCGAGCCTAATATGATCGAGTTATTACCAACACTATCGCCAACATCAGTCTGGATATCAGTCTTTAATGGCTCATCTATTACTTGCTGTTGTAATTTTAATCTTTCTTCTTTCAGCTCTTTGCGTAAATCAATTGTTCTTAGTTCTCTAGCCTTGTCGAGCCACTCGTTAGTTGTATTAGGTTTCTTCTTAACAATAGAGAGGATGTCAAATAACTTAGTAACATCTATTTTCTTAAGTGAAGATGTCTTCACTTTCTTCTTTACTACAAAAAACTCGTGAATCGAAATTAGATACCACGCCATCCTGACTGAAATCCCTAGAGTAGAAAACCAATCAGTAATGTTCTCAAACCCTAATTCAACATGGAGTCTATCTTCTCTGATCTCGAATAAAATCTTACCAATATCTAGAAAGGTCAAATTAATGTCCTCTTTCTTGGCTATTAACTCCTTTTCTAAGGCAAAAGCACGATCGGCTCGTTTTTCAATAGCAATATTTCTTTTTTCAAGAGTAGACATATTATCCTTTCTTAATTGACCAAAAGCTTCTACCTAATAAATTTGGATCTAATCTAAACTCATCTTTTGGATCAAAGTGCTTATCTACAAAATAAATAAGCGTCGACGGTTTCGGATATAAATTAGCACAACCATGCATAACACCTTTGGGAATTCTTAATAACTGATTCTTATGTCCGCCCATCACAAATCTCATCACTAAATAGCGTGTGGGAGAACCTGATCTTAAATCTTTTAATCCTACTAATAATCTAGAACTTGGGGGAACAAACCAAACATCATCTTGTTTCTCGTGGAAGTGAAAAGCCTTTACAGTATTGGGTTGCATTACTGAGTAGTTAATCTGCTTTACTTTAAAGTCATCAAAATAATTCAGACTGCCACTCTTTTGGATGCGACCTAATTCGGTAAAATCTCCACCTTCATCTGGGAATAGTTTTAAATCTATAAATTCTACCCCATCTATATTTAATTTTTTACTATAGTCTTGTAATTTCATATAGCTTGGTTGCGCCACGAGAGGCCCCTTGTTCTCTTAGAGTTACTTGCTATTAAATTCAAACGTGCGACGTTTGCTCGTCTCTTACATGCATCTTAGATAGCTAATCTAATAGCCGATGTGGACATTCGTTTCAGCCCTTTTCCATCTGTTTTTAACGACGGCAGACAATTCCGTCGGGGTAAACACCTTGCTCACGCCAATCTAGATTGCTGTCTAGATAACATCAGCCCCTTGGCGAAGTCTTCTGGATTTATAGTCCGCCCTAAGACTACACTTATGTTCTCTGCGGCGGTATTGATCTGTCAATTATATCGTATGTTCGTCTGAGGCTACGCTTAACCTCAAACACCATATCTTTTAATACTTTATAGTTTTTAAATAATTCAAGCGGGTTCGCTAGACCATCACCTGAAAAGTATTCATCACAGATACTTTCAGCAACTTCTAGCGGTTCAAATTTAAAGAATATCTGAGTAGGATCGCTTTTATCTAATCCAATAAATTTAACATCCTCCTTTGTATATAGGTATGATGCTAACGATAGTAAGTTAGTTTGGTATGTCATAACTAAGCTTATAATAACACAAAGAGAGCTAAAATCAACAGCAACTAGGGCAGACATAGAGAATCATCTTACCTTTGCCGACTACGCAGAGCTTCTTAAGAAGTTTATTACTCTCAATTGGCTTGCCACACTCTTGACAATAGCTATAGTTGTCCTGAACGTATGCTTTGCTTTTGTTGTAATCTTTTTGAGCCATATTATTTATAGAGATTTACGTATTGTATTATAATAAGAATTATATAAGCTAGACCCACTCCATATGTCGTATATGTCAAAAATTTCCTTTTAACCATTAATTTACGTAATTCACGTTCCCATCTACTCATCTTCTTCTCAGTTGATTCCTGTTTAGACTTTAGTACATCAATATCTTCTCTGTCATTCTTTAACTTATCTCTAATACTCTCTTGATTAGAACCTAGTAGTTTTTCCATTGTGCTATCAATCATAATTATGGAGCCGTATTGGTACCTGATAATCCTCCTAATGTTTTGAAAATATCTCGATCAGATGGTTCCTTATCCTTAGCGGCTTCGTTAATAAATCTTTTTGCCCCTTCTTTCTTGCGAACAATTTCGTGACACTTTTTATGAAAAGGAGAAGGCGTGTATTGATCGGGTTTGCGTTGGTAAGAATCTTCTTTCTTAATATACTTATCACACCAACGACATCTAGCTCTTTTATAAGTAGGTTTGACCCTAGACATTAAATATCCAAGCCAATAAGCGAAAAGATGAGAACTCCCCTTAGATGATATATTAAACTCATGTAGGAATTTTGTGATAGAAGAAAACTTTTGTTGGGGTATGTCAATTCTAAAACCATCATGAACAACTACATATCCACCCATTGTTTTCTGACGAATAGTTGGCTTACTTTGAGTAGGTTTTTCTGCGTCTGACATATGAATAGATTTTTGTGGGGTGTATGCCATATTATGATGATGTTGTTATAATATTAGCGTTTGGGTTTAAATTCATTCCAGACAGAGTTGGACCAGAAAAATATTCACCGTTAACTGCCTCATCTAAGAATCTTTCTGCTTTTTCTGTTTTAGTCATATCTCTTAATTGACCAGTCTTTTGATCTAGTATCATACCCCTAGGCTGTTCATTATATATAGACCATCTATGAGTACGACCTTTGATATTAACAGCATCAGGATATGTTCTCAGTCCAGATGCTAAATTTAGAGAGTCTTCTGAAATTTCATTATCTGGTGTAAAATTAGCAACCATGAATACACTCCCCTTTTTTATTACCATGAGTACACAAACCAGAGTTAGCAGATTCCTTTAAGAATTTTGAAGCCTTATTTTTTCTTTTACGATGATACATCGTTTTACATGAGGCACCACAAAAAACATGTCGATCTAGAGGTTTTTTACAATAAGAACATCTCAGCATATTTATATAATCTTATTATACAACACAGTTGACCCAAAGTAAACAGTTTTATGTATTATGGGTCATCAAGGTCTATTTACACCCAAATTTACAGAGACCCGTAGCAAATCCATGCTTACAGGTCTTTTTTTCTCCGTTAGGCTTTTTTCTTTTGGAGCCAAACATATGAGTGATTTTCGCCACTGGTTTATTGTACCTCGTTAATACTATAGGTAACTTATCTAAGTATTCTGAAGCGTGTCGTTGAAATTTTCTTACAGAGATTCTCATGAATTTATTTCAATTTTATACTTTTCTTTAACTTTTTCTTTTACATGTCTGAGGGAAAATAAAACAGCGTCTAAGATGACGCTACGTTTAATGGATTCTTCCTTTTCGGGATCCATCTTGGAGATTCTATTGACGAATAACTCATCCTCAAATTGCTTTATCGCCCATAGAACATCTTTCTCAGCTTGCTTTGTTAACGCTACAATAGCACCTTCTGGGGTTTTGATATTTCGACCATAAATTAAATCCGCAGCTAAACTGCGGATGTCTTCAGGTTTGTTTGAGTTTTCGGTTTTCACTTCTTAGTCCCCTAATTTTCGTTTTTAACTTATTGATTTGGGTTTGATGGTTTTCTTCTATCGTTTCTATTTTATCTATTTCTTTCATCATAGCTCTGCCTTTTTCGTTTTGTCTTATATATTGCTGGATATACATACCAAATCCGAGAAAAGACAATCTTATCGAAAAGTGTTCTCCACACATACGATCTAGCTCTACTTCAAACTGAATAAGCTTAAAGTCAAGCCAGTTATATCCTCGTTGATGAGCAAACTGTGACCAGTCGTTAGATAGTTTAACGTATCCTTTTTCCCACTCTATAAAAGTGCGATAACCGTTTTCGTCTGTATTAAAAAATTTCATGTGTCAGGATGACTGGATTTGAACCAGTGATCTCATCGTCCCAAACGACGCGCGTTGGCCAGACTACGCTACACCCTGTTTTAGCTATTACTGTTGTTGTCTTTGCAAGAACGGTAAGAATCGAACTTACCCACGGGGATTTGGAGTCCCCATCGCCAGCCTTGGAACATTCGCTCTTATTTTGCGGAAGGTATAGGATTCGAACCTATGAACGGTTGCCCGTTACGGCTTAGCAAGCCGCTCCATTACCACTCTGGCAACCTTCCTAGTCAATGGCGGAAGTTTACATAAGTTACGATAGGTTTGACAGCTCATGTCTGGTTCCGCCGAGCGACTATAAGCTCTTAATTATATGCTACGCCCCAACCTATTGGGGTGTTTAAAGTAGCACATCTATCTTACTTTATTTTAGTACTCCTAGCAAGATTCGAACTTGCAACCTGCGGTTTCGAAGACCGACGCTCTTGTCCATTGAGCTATAGGAGCTTTGTGAGTCATATAGGTCTCGAACCTACGACAACCTCGTTAAGAGCGAGGTGCTCTACCAACTGAGCTAATGACCCATTCTGTGAGTGCAGAGGGACTTGAACCCCCGACATTCTGCTTAAAAGGCAGACGCTCTTGACCAACTGAGCTATGCACCCGTTATCAGAAAGTAATAAGCCAGATTCTGTTTTATGATGACATCTGTCTATGCCTTCGAACTTTAGACCTTGGTGGAACATCCTCAAACGGTCAATTCGGAAGTTGCTGCGACGGAGATTGCTCGTTTCACCATGCGACCTTCTAGTAGAAGGCGGCGTGCTCGTCTCTGTAGCTCTAATCAGCGGTTTTACCCGTCTTAGGATTTAACCTAAGCAGTCTGTTCCATGCAGTCTGGACTTTCCTCTTTTTCAAGCGTCATCTCGCTTTCTGATGTTACCAAGGTAGGTCTCGAACCTACAATCTTGTGGCTCAGAACCACACGTGTTGCCGATTACACTACTTGGCAGTGCCTCCACAAAGAATCGAACTTTGATCCGCGACTTAGAAGGTCGCAATTCTGTCCGTTGAACTACAGAGGCTTTGTACTCTCGATAGGAATCGAACCTATGTATGCCTGATTAGGAATCAGGTGCGTTGTCCCCTACGCTACGAGAGTATTTTGTTGGGGAGATAGGATTCGAACCTATAACCTACTCTGTATAAGAGAGTTGCTCAGCCATTGAGCTAATCCCCAATTGTAGGCGATGAGGGATTTGAACCCCCGACGAACGGTATGTAACACCGCCACTCTGACCAGGCTGAGTTAATCGCCTATTGTGGACTTGGTGGTATTGAAACCACGTCCAGACTATTAATTTAACATCATCTACATGTTTAGTATCCTAATGGATGCGTAAGGTATATGACACCCTCATCAGCGTTTTTGATTTTAAGCTCAAATAGCAAAAGCGTAGTTTGCGTTGGTTGGTGAAAAAAACATGCCCACAAACGAAACGATTGTTTCTTTCACGTCCTCTTTAAGTTGGGCGAGGAAACCCCTAATTGTTTTTGCAATTATGTCTTTGGACCTTTAACGATGTGTCAATCGACATGCAGATATTAAACTTGTAATCTGTCGAAACTATACAAGCCCATATGCGGCTATAAACCATATCTTACGACTTAGATTTACGCCGTTAATTCCCCTCTTGAAACCCTTACGAGTGAACAGACGCTCTTTCGAGGTAGGGACTGTGTAGATGAGATTGGATTCGAACCAATGATCTCCTCTGTATCAGAGAGGTACCTTACCGCTTGGCTACTCATCTGTAGCTGAGTATAACACGGATGTAATACTTCAGCATGGTGCTACTTGAAAGATTCGAACTTTCACTACTCGGGTTTTGAATCCGATCCCTCTACCAGTTGGGGTAAAGTAGCAAACGGGGCACGTTCGGGATTCTTCGGAGTTCCTCAGATTCCCCATGCCCGTGTGCTTCAAATAGGATTCGAACCTATACTGTGTCGGTTTTAAGCCGATTACCTCTACCAGTTGGGTTACTGAAGCATAGTAGCCTGTCTCCCAGCTTGTAGGCTACAAACCTACGCGTGGTTTCAAGAGTAAAAACTCTTTCAGACTACTTGTGTGCCAAATATAGGATTCGAACCTACATACCTTACGGCACGAGTTTCTAAAACTCGCGTGTATACCTATTCCACCAATTTGGCTTGGTGACGATAATGGGGATCGAACCCATAGTCTCTGCCTTGAAAGGGAAGTGTGTTGGCCATTTACACTATATCGCCTTTTAGTAGCCCTGTAGGGAATCGAACCCTAGCCTGATGTCTGAGAAACATCTGTCCTGCCTCTAGACGACAGGGCCGTAGCGGAATCTGAGAATCGCACTCAGTTAAGACAGGTTATGAGCCTATCGAGATACTTACCTCCCACCCGCTATATTTAACTGTCAAAGAACTTAAACGGGCGGAAGATGTAGGAGTTGAACCTACAAGACCTTGCGGTCGCTGTTTTCAAAACAGAGGCGGTGCCAATTACGCGTGTAATCTTCCATGTGTGCTGATTCTAGGTAATGCTCCTAGGTTGGCGATTAGGCTACGGGTTTACAGTCCGCTCTCCCTCTTTAGAAGACTACATCAGCTTTTTGTTACGGAACTAGGATTTGAACCTAGAATCTGAGGGGTCAAAGTCCTCCGTGTTGCCGTTACACTATTCCGTAGTTTGTGCAAAGGATTGGAATCGAACCAATATCTGATGTTTTTCAGACATCCGTCGTGACCAACTTGACTACCTTTACATGTGAGACCTGTACTGGGATCGCACCAGTGCATAACCGTTTTGCAAACAGCTGCGTTTCTCCTTCGCCAACAGGTCATGGGGGAAGTAAAATACAATATATGTCATCTCACTTCCCAAGATCAATCCAGTAAGGCTTTAAAACCGAACCAGTTGATTTGTGGACAAGATGGGAATCGAACCCATCACAGTTTGCTTGCAAAGCAATCTCGCCAGCCTTGGTACATGCTCGCCCAATTTGTGTTGCGATAGTGGGAGTCGAACCTACTTGCAACTGATTATGATTCAGTGCCTCTACCCAAGATTATCGCAGTTTGCGGCTTGTACGGGATTTGAACCCGTGATTTCTACCTTGACAGGGTAGTGTCATACCAGACTAGACTAACAAACCATTCTGCACTCACGCTAGGATTCGAACCTAAATCTTCTCCTTAACAGGGAGTCGTTCTGCCGTTGAACTACACGAGTATGGAGCTATATGTTGGACTCGAACCAACCACCTTCTGATTACAAAACAGATGCTCTACCAGATGAGCTAATACAGCTTGGAGCAAGATACTTATTCTTTCCAAGATTCTTGCCTTAACATAGTACCGATTGTACTATATGCTAATTTATATTTCTTTGCTAATCCCCTATGAGTCAAACTATAATCTTTAGAATAATCTTCTCTAATTTTTCTTACTAATTTCCAAGTTAGTTTGTGACATCCTTGCTTTTCTCCAGTTGCTCTATTACTTCTATTTGGCAATCTATGTCTTTTTTTCGACATAGCATCGGCAGTATTTTCTTTCATGCTACCGAGAAACAAGTGTTTCGGATTAACACAAAGTCTATTATCACACTTATGACAGACAACTTTATTTTTAGGAATTTTTCCAAAGTGTAAATTCCAACTTAATCTATGAGAGTCAACAGTTTTACCATCTACCTTTATACAGCCATATCCAGTACCTCTATTGGCACCAGTCCATAACCAACAGGATTTAGTTTTATTAACTTTACTCCAAAATCTATCCATAAATAAAATAAATTATTTTATAAAAGTTAAATATGAGCAAGATAGGAGAATCGAACTCCTGTCAACTGATTGGAAATCAGTAGTTAAGCCACTTAACTAATCTTGCTGGGGTAGTCGATGGGATTCGAACCCATGTGGGTCACTTCACAGGCAACCTTCTGAGACCTCTCGAATACGACCACCATATTAAATTGTTAAAGAGCAACAACAGCTTTCGCTTAATACTGGAGAGCTTAATGATCTATCCTGCTTGGAAGATCGAAGCGACTCCCCAGATTTAAGAGAACGCAGATTTTAGCAGTTTATTACTAAAACTTGTTTTTTATTGCTTCAGAAAGGGTTTACCTAAATAAGCGATATCTAGTCCACTCACTAGAGCAACTCTAGTATACAAAAGTGTCGACACACTTGTCAAGTGTAATTTTATGAAGTATAATTATGAGGTATTAACCAAGTATACTAGATAGGAGAATCTCATGGCAACGTGATAGTTTAATCACAAAAGTTGATGACTATACGTCTGTTATGAGCCACACACATAAACATGAGTGGAAATATCGTAGTAAGCAGTATTGGCTTAACTACGGACCACTTATTATAAGAGAAAAGAAACTTATTCCCCCAAGTGATACTACTTGTGACTTGATGAATCGCTTAGCTGGCGACTATGTTGAAATTGAATATAGATTGCCAAGACCTGAACAGGGAAGTCCCGATCCATATCCATATCATCATTGTGAGATAGATGATGATAGAAAGAAAGAAGTTAAGCAGATGCTCTGGAGAAGACATCGTAGAAGTTGGAAACAAGCTTTAAGACAGAGAGATTGGGACAAGCTCGTTAAATTACCACGTAGGCCAGGAAGATATGCTTGGATTCTTTGGTAAAGTTTACGATTAGTCAACATGTAGGTGTTACATTACAGAATGTTACAGAATGTTACAGCATTACACAGCGTCACATGTTCACTACATTGTGCGACACTAATTAAGACTATAGGTTTGTGAAGATAAGGATTAGGTTCAAAGTCTGACTTTGTTGTGTTTACGATTAGTAGACAGTTTATCACCTGTATATCATGTAGCATCATATAATTCGCTGATTTTGTGTATTTCTAGGAATAAAGTCGACCTTTTTGTGTATTTTCAGTCAAAATAATATCAAAGTTGGGTATAAAGTCGATTTATTTATCACTTTTTGTCTAAAATAGAAAATAACTCTACCTATTCGACTAATATTTGACTAATATTCGACTATTGTAAAGTTATTTGTAAAGTTAATTGTCAAATTTGCTATATTGAATCCTTTATTGCTGATTTTGCTTTTCCCCATTTGTGTACTTCGTCAGTTAATTCTATACACCGAGCCATTATATCTTTATAGGGGTCTTCCCCGCTTGTCTTGCGACTTGCTTGTTCCCATGCTATTCCACTAACCATATCTATCAATTCCAAAACTACCTCTTTTAAGTCCTTCTTTGGTTTATAAAGTTGTTTTAGCATAGTTAATCCTTTAGGGTGTTAGTAACTTTCTTCTACCATATTTTGTTTCATAAGTGTAAACATCATCATTAAAGAATATCTCTGAGGCTTGCCTCAAAGGAAACCAAGTTGAACCATCCTTGAATTTTATGTATTCCTTTACTTTCTTTGATTTATCCATAACTTAATCTCCTTTTTGGTTATATCAAAATAACTTCTTAAAGTATTCTATGCCCTGAAGAATATCTTTGAATCCTAAAATCTCATGCTTATTGCTATTCATCAATAAAGCAATTCCTCCAATTTGTCCTGTCCTCTGAGCCTCTTTACTTAAAAATCTGTCTTGAAGTTTGTAACCTCCTGAAGCACAATATAGAACGTCACGCTTACCTTCCCAATCTTCTACCTCATCATGGTCAACTGCTCTTTCGTGGTGGTGGGCGGTTATGAAAGCATCAGCTCCGTGGAAGCGATCTCTTTCGAGGCGCCTAGCGGCGTGGCTAATTGAGTAAATAGACGAGCCTTTTCCTTTGTGACAACAGGCTATTTTATACATCTGATTTCCGACTACAATCTCTATTTTAGCTGGACCAATCATAAACGGGAAATCCCCAATCGCCCTCTGAATCCCCCGATACATTGATAACCCTGATCTTTTAAATCCCCACACTTCATCATGGTCGCCACCTAAAGTAAAAGCTAACTTGTCTTTGTTAAAATATTCCCTCATTACTTGTTTAGCCCATAGGTGTTGAAACTCAGGTTCGTGAGTTTGCTCATACATCCCTGAAGCAAACCAAGTATTGTCCACAATATCCCCTAATAAAGCAACTTTAGCGTTGGGAGTTTCCATGATCGCTTTACGATCCTTCTCGAACTTATTTACTTCCATTGACCTCGCCCCAAAGTGAGTGTCTGATTGGACACATAATAAAACAGGACTGTCGCCATAGACAATCCTTGTGTAAAAAAAGTGAGGATCGAGAACATCCATGTCCACTTTTCTTTCGTCAGCCTTTTTTGCGAACCAAGCGGCATCTGGAGCAGGTACTGTAGCCATATCAAATAGAGGTTTTATCTCCTTACAATTTTTTATTGCTATTTCGTTTCTGCTCAAAAACGCACCATCTGGGTAGAACAAAC
>Ga0075116_10001037_pt1 | contig 12808 bp, 20 predicted proteins | sample AntAceMetag02UKC_FD_69786 | JGI IMG/M metagenome (GOLD analysis project Ga0075116, IMG submission 69786) | Saline lake microbial communities from Ace Lake, Antarctica- Antarctic Ace Lake Metagenome 02UKC | ecosystem: Environmental > Aquatic > Non-marine Saline and Alkaline > Saline | place...
CTCAATCGCATCTAGTTGGGACAGGCGCCACGTGGGCAACGTCTTGGCTCGTACCATGCCCGCCACGCGCCGTTGGTATCGCTCCGCCTCACGCATCGCCTGTTTGAGCGTCCCAGCGTCCAGGTCTCGGAGTCGCCGAAGCTGCTTGTTGACACTCGCCTGATAGGCTTTGCGCTGGGCGTCCGTGATTGCGGGCATGGACCCATCTCATTCTTGGGCGAGTTCTTCGTACATCGCATCGGCGTATGATTCCGTAGTTGCTTCCTCTTGTCCTGCCCCTGCCATCTGGCTTGGCGTCTTGAGCCCAAAGCTCTCCAAGGCGAGCCCGAAGAACACCCGTGCTTGATCCTTAGTCAGGTAGCCCCGGTCTTCCGCGACCACAAGCATCTGCGTCACCTTCAGCGCGGCTTCGGCGACCTCATTGATGTCTTCGGCACCAAGCTCAGGCGGTCGAATTTCGTAGGTCAGATTCTCCGGCGGCACGTTCCCAATCACGTGCTTCTTCTCGCGGGCCAGGTAGAGCTGGCAGTCCAACATCGTCTCGAGAATGGTGACGATTTCATTCTGCAAACCGCGCAGGCGGAAGCGAACCGGGAAGGTCAATGACCTAGCGGTCGCGCGGTTCGTATCGGACGACCTGCCCAACCAATGCTCGGGGAACCCCGAACCAGCGCAGATAGCTTGCAGAATCGTTTGTAGCGACTTATCTTGGTCGTTTGCCTCTAGTTCAGGCGTGACCACACTCCAGGTTACTTGCTCGTTGTGGGCGCGCATTGTGCCGGGCTTCGGGGTTGCGGGTTGCTTGGCGAGCCACTCCTGAATTTGTCCCTCGTCCATACCCTCGAGGGTCACGTCCCAAATGTGCGCGTTGAGTAAGGCCTGGCGTTCGGCGACGGTGAACAGGGCTTGGTCATAGATGTCAAGATAGTCGAGGAGCGATAGCAGGATGCCGGTTCCCCGTGTCGCGTTGGACGCCCGTTCCAGCGGGAAGAAGAACACGTCGCCCTTGGCGGCCCGCCACGAGCCGTCGGCCTCTTGGCGAATGATGTTCTTGGTCGTGCCACCCGGACTCTCTCCGGCCCCGCTGGTATATGTGAGCGTATCCAGAAGCTCGGCGTTTCCAGGCAGCGGCTTGACCGTGGTCACGTTGGCGGGGTCGATGTATCCGAGTTGGATGATCCCCGTCGTGTCGTTGAGGCCCACGGGGTACACCTGCTCGCCGAGCACGAGTAGCTGCCACACGCGGCGCTTGAGCCGCTTCGGGAACGCGTTGGTCGGATGGAACCAGAATTCGTCGATCACCTGTTGGACCAGCGGGTCTTTGGCGATAACGGCCCACTGCCGGCCGTCGCCGATGTGGTCGCAGATGTCTGAAACGATCCGCTTGGCGATGGGGTGTTTCATCACCAGGCTGTAGGCGATTTGTTGCGACTGCTTCTGTCGCTGGCGAGATAGGTCGCGGTGCCCTGCCCCACCCACGGCGGACCACGCGTCGCCCCACTTCACGTCGAAATCGGCGCCACCCCACTCCTCGTCCGCCTCGGTCAGGTGCTCGATGTTGCCCGACGCGAGACACATTTCCACGCGCTTGATCGCTTTGCCCAACTGGCCCTTCGTGTCTCCGGTCTGTGCTAGACGATCCTCTTCAAGCGCGTCCCGAGCCGCCAGGAGTTCCAGCCGTTGAAGCGGTGACAAGCGCTGTGGGGGAGAGGTTTGACAGAGCGCGGCGACTTTCGACTTCGGCTTTGCTTCTGATTCTGCCTTGGGCGTGGTTCGCCGGCGTGCCATGTAATCCTCCGTGCGCGCGGAATCTTCCTGGACGTGTTCCCACTATATGCACACGAGCGCCGCATTGTCAAGCCCCTCGCGTGTTCGCGTGCTTCGTGCTGCGCGTCCCCGTGTGCTCTTGAAGCCTTGATTTCGATTGTACCGCGTGGGGTAGCTTCACTCCACTACCCCGCCCCAATCCGATATCCCCCGCACTCGCAAGAGACGAGGGAGTATGGAAGTGAACAGTACCCAGTCCCCGGTGGTCAGGAGACTTGAGAGGCGAAATGCGCGCGTGTACCGCGACTAGAAGCGAAAGCAGATCTAAAAACGATGCACGCGAACGATTTCTTGCGGCGGTAGGGGTTGGCGGAGGAGGCACCGGCTTTTTCGGACCGCCATCTACAGAGCCCGGGGTTGCGAGAGGGACAGTCGAGGGGGTACGCGCTGCTGCCCTTTGCGCGCAGGCCCACTTGTGTTCGGCTGTCGTGAGTCCTCAGCCCGGTGCGGCTCATAGCGCCACTTTGCCTTGGCACGCCCCGCGGATTTGCGAGACACACGTTGGCACGGAAAGCAGGATTTGGTTCGGGTGCTATCTGTTCATCACCCACGCGGGCTGCTCCCGTTGTCGGCCCGCGATCGATATGTGAGTACATGAAAACGGCCGCGTCAGGCGACATACCTGAGCGGCCGTTTGAACCATCCGCGGGGCGAACAGACAAGGACCCGCGGCGATTATTGATATGTGGAAAGTTCTGCATGTCGCCTGTTCGCTGGAATTCACTTATGCGCTCACCACGGTTGTCAATCGCGGCGGCTGGCCTTGTGCCAACGAATGAATTGTACCACATTCGCCAGCGAAGAGCAAGGGCCTGAAGCCGGCGATTTGCCCACGACCCCCTGGCCCAGCCCGAGCGGGTCACGCGAACGATTTCGCCAGCCGCGGAATGGCCCAATCGGCCGCTACGCGACAGGTTGTATGCCGCCAGCGCGGGATACGCGACAGGTTGTGCATCAGAGCGGGCCAGAATAAAACGGAAAATATAACGGATTTCCCCTTGCTTATGCAAGGATATGTTGTATAATATATGCAGTTCAACAGCCCTTTGACATCCTGACGGAGACGGGAGCCCAACCAAAGCACAACGGCAGATGCGACCTGCCAGGGCAGAATACCCCGCTAGGCCGACGGCAGCCGACACCCGCGAGGGACTCCGAATGCCGCCAGGTAGATTCCCGCGCGGTGGGCGCAAGCCTCCCGGATCAACCTCGGTAGCCCAACCCCGATGAGGGGTGAAGGCCGCGACCCGAGGCGGATGAGCGCGGGGCAGGGCGCAGAGCGCCCTGAGCTGGGAGTAACCCTTTGACCCCAAGTGCCCTGGACAGAGAACATAACCACAGCCCGTCGGTCGGAAACCTCCGGCGGGCTGTCTGATACGGACCGACCGAATCGTCCCCACACCAGGCCGGGCGACACACGCCTAACCACAGTTAGAGGAGAGAGAAGATGCAAGCGAAAGATATCGGATATGGCTCCTTCGCGGTTGTCCACCCCATGCCGGAAGCAGCGATCGCAGCAAACGCAAGCTCCAGCTCGCCGCGGGCATGTGCAGATCGTGGCGCAGCCATGGCGCACAAGAAAGCCGGCACGCTCAGGACCCCTGACTGCCAATGCCCTAAGTGCGTAGTCTACAGGCACGTTCGGGATAATTCCTGACCCACACCAGGCCGGGCGACACGCTCGACCACAGTTAAAGGAGAGAGAAGATGAGAACGTACGAGTGCCCCCAGTGCCACGAGGACCGAGACGCAGACGACGTGGACGAGGCCCCCTGCCTGTCGTGCGGAGTCTGCGGAGTCTGTTCGCCCACCTCGAAGGCGGGTGGCCCGGCTGAGTACTGCGCGGCCTGCCTGCTGCCCGACGAGTTCCGCCGCGTGTTTGGGACGTGCAGCGAGGCCGCGGACGGTGGGCTCCGCGCCACTGGCTGGCCCGATGCCGTCCGATATGATGCGGTCGCGGCGTTGCCTGTGTTGCGCGCCTTCGCGGCCGACCACGGCGAGACCGAGGCTGGCGATGCGAGGGTGTGCCGAGCGTTGGAGGCCGTTGGCGCGGTCATCGCGTGACCCCTACCCCGCCCTGGGCCTCGCGCCCCGGGTACAACACCGAGGAGAGAGCTATGAAGATCACGTCCGTCTGTGCGCATTGTGACAACACCGTTGCTGGCCCAAACGGACCGAGCGGATGGTACCGAAGTGGCAGATACCTCTTGTACCACAACCACGAACTCGCTCGCTACTGTGGGGAGTGTCGGCCTTTGTTCCGGCACCTGCGCGCCATGCGCGACAGCTATGCCTTAGTCCCCGAGATACCCGCCCGCGTCGACGCGACGTTCCATCTGCACAAGTGGATCGAACGGCGTAGGCCTGCGTCTGGGGAGTGCTGGAGTTGGACTCGTCGGCCGGAAGCCCTTCCCCTCCACGAGGGTGAGGTAATCGCGCTCAGCCCCCGGTGCGGGCCGTCGATCTATCTGGAGGTACTTGATCCAGGGCGACTCGAGGCGCACCTATTCCGGTTCGACATTTCGGGTTTGCAGGCGTCCATCGATGCTGACTCACGGCGCTTCCCGGACTGACACCCGCCCTGGGCCTCGCGCCCCGGGCACAACACCGAGGAGATTGGCATGAAGCTGTTTAGCAGCGATGGTCGTTATACCGCGTCGGGGTTGGCCTTGAATGCCGAGATTATCAAGGCCCTTACCCCCATTTTCACGAGCTACCTGGAGGCCGGGGCGCATGTCCGGCATGTGGGGGCTATCGTGGCCCACAGCATTCTCGATATCGAGGGCGAAATGATTCTTGACGGCCGAACGAAAGCCACCACGGGATTTGAGAGTGAGGACCAGTCCTGACATCCCGGCCGGGCGATACGCCCGGTCACAACAGAGGAGGAGCGAGATGTCTGACGTGAAATATCCTGGAATCGAAGTCAAGCTGGTCGGTGAAGACGGTAACGCGTTTGCGATTATCGGCCGCGTGCAACAAGCCCTAAGGAGGGGCGACGTCCCGGCGGAGCAAATCGCCGCCTTTTCAAAAGAGGCAATGAGTGGCGACTACGACCACGTGCTCCAGACCTGCACGAAGTGGGTCACAACCTACTAACCGGGGGCCAGCCCCACTAGGAGGAACGAAATGGCGACCAAGACCGAAAAGATGCTGGCCTTCCTGCGGGTGTTTGATGCTCAGTGGGTCCGCCAGTTTGAGGCCATGCGCCGCCGCGCGTCCCTGCGGGCGAAAGTGCAGGAGCTACGTTTCAGCGCGTAGTGCATCGTGACTTTGTTCTGTGGAAAGGAACAATCATGGCCCGACTGGCATACTGCTGCGATGACAACGACGGCATCCCGTGGCTCAGCCGCCAGGAAAAGAGAATCGAAGCCGCCGCGCGGCGACGGCGTCGACGAGCGGACATCACTGCCCATCTCGACTGGGTCGGGTTGGCGTGCTGCCTGCTGACCCTGTGCTCGATATGACGCGGACCCGTGGAAAGGAACGCAAACCAGAGGAGAGCGAAAGATGGAGACCGCGATTAGACCCATAACGAACGATGGCATGACTGCTGCCCACGCGGCGAATGACGATCCGATGTTTGCCCTGCTCGTCTGCGCAGAGCACCGCGGGCTCGGCATCGCGATCTACAGGTCGAGTCTCAGCAACCACGATGGACACTGGCGCTACGCGGCATACGAGCAACCCGAGGAGGGGCGCCCGTTCGGCATCCGCAGCGGCCGCGTGATTGCGTACGAGCAGGCACGATACAGCCGAAACTACCGACCCTCGATCTGCGGCGAACGTGAGGCTATGGAGTGCCTGCTCGCGAAACTCACTGGAGAGGAATCCTGACATGACCCCCACCAAAATACAGGCATCGCTACCGCCACTGACGTTCGCCTGCATGGAGTGCGGCCGCAAGTTCCGTACGGTGCGCGCAGCCGAGCGAGCAGCCTTCAACGGTTGCCCCGGCTGCGGCGGCAGTGACATTGATATCGACGGGGAGGGCTAGTATGAGCAGGCCGCGGGATACACAGCGGCACAAACTCTACGCCGCGGAAAAGAGCATCGGAGGATGGGACAAACGCCTCCGCGACCTCGATAGCATCCAAGCCTATCTGCTGCGACTGACCGGCTCGGCTTGGTTCATGCGGCGGTGGCCCCGCCTTGGGGCTGTCCGGTTGCACGGTCCCCCAAGATTGCGCTTCCAGATCGAGTCCGCAAAGCGCGGTGCATACATATCACGGGCGTTTCCTGGTCGACCTCCATTGCTGCGATTCGCCGGAGTTGCGGAGGGCTTCGTCGACGAGATGTTGGTTCTCCACGAACTCGCCCATTTGCTGATCCCGTGCAGTGAGGCGGCACACGGACGTGCCTACGCCAAGATATACTTGGAACTCGTGCGTCACATGAACGCTCAGGCGGGCCGCGACCTCGCTGCGGCGTACAAGACTTTCGGAGTTGAGAAAGACTGACCGCGTGGAAAGGGACAACCCATGAACCGCTACACGAAACGAACCTACGTTGCGGCCCTTGCTGCCGCGACTCTGTGGAGCTGGTGCCTCGCCGGCATCCGGCTCCTGGAGGGAATGTGATGGAGTTGACCGACGACCAAAACGCCGTGATCCTCAAGTACGTCGTGGAAGCCGCGCCTGAGGAATGGCTGCGGCAGATCATCGAGCGTAACAAGGCCTGCATCGCGCGCTTGCAAGAGTTTGAGGCGACACCGAGCAATGAGCAGCGCGAGAGCGTAATTGAGATTGGCTGTCCGCAGTGCCAGGCCGCAATGAAAGGACTCTGTAACTGGGGCTGTCACGACGGATGCGACTGGGGGCGCGCGTTTGAGTCTGTGCTGGGTGTGCAATATTTGAGCTTCGTGTGCTGTAATGTTGTTTTCAACGACCTGACATATCGCCAGGTGTCCCTTTTGTCGCCGGGAATTGATGCCGACCACGCGCACATTGGCTATAACGCAAACATGGCGCGAGTTTACTCAGGGCGAGCCGACACCTACGAAAAGCCACTGGCGTTCTGTCGCGGTCACATCGAATGGTGCGAAGCCGAACTGAAGCACCGCGGCCTGCCGCTCAGCAACCCGAGTGAGGAGGCGGACCATGCAGGCGGGTGACTACGTGCGCCTTGCGGGCAAGACGTTCCGCTGGCGCAAACTGCTCAAGGAACTCGGCCTGACCTGGGAGCCCGAACTGCGGGCCTGGGTCGGGCGCATTGAACCGCACGGCCCCCGCGCGCTGCCGTCGTTGTGCCGTGGCGTTGCCCGCGGCGAACTTAGACTCATATGAGGAGTCAGGCATGGCTGATCGAAAGCCCTCAATCGGATACGTCGGCGAGGTGGGCGAGCGGGTCGTCCTGCGCCTGAAGCTCGTCTGGACAAAGTGGATGCCGTCGCGCTACGGCGTGGTCCACATACTCAAGTTCGTCGACGGCGACGACCGCGTGTGCGTCTGGTGGACAGCGCGGATGCCAGAATGGGCTAATCCGATGCGCCGTTGGCTGCAGTTGCGGGCCACGATCACCGCGCACGACAGGTATCAAGATCAAGACCAAACCCAGATCAAGCGCGTGGTGCTGGAAGCGCCGCGCCAACCGAAGGAGGAGCCCCCATGCTGAAAGGACTTGTTGCTGCGATCGTGAACGCGGTAGACGCCTTGCGAAACTCGGAAGGCAACGCGGCCTGGCGTGAAGTCGCGGCCGAAGAACTAGAAACCGCTCTCCAGACGTGCAGCCCGGACGAGGGGCTGCTACGGGCGGCGGAGGCGATGCTCGCCAAGCTCGACAACATCACTACAGACGACTTCGCTATCGGCGCGGAGCGACCCGAACGCGAGGCCCTTCAAACGGTCGTGGACCACGCGCGGAAATGCACCCAAGGGGAAGGCGTCGTCGTTTACCTGACCCACGCGGAGGCTACCGTCCTGTCTGAGCACTTCCGGGCAAGCGAACTCGAGACCCGTGTATGGTGTGCTGCCACCAGAATCAGCGACGCGCTCAGCCGTGCTGTCGAGGAACCCCCGTTCGCGCATCTGACCAGAGATCAGATAGCAGCGATTCGCGAAATGGGGGCGAAGCGGCTCGCGGACGTGGCGTCCGCGGGAACTGAAACATCCGTGCGCATGTGCCGAGCCTTCGCCGCGACGGCGGGTTTTTCATGGTCAATTCCATCCTTACTTCTCCAGATCAGCCACGACCGAGAGGAGGTCAAGGCCGCGCTCGGGTTCAATCCCTGGAACGATGAACGGTAGACACTTTGACCGACGCGATGGAAGGGCGACGATAACGTCGTCGCGCCAGATGTCCCAAGCATCTTCGCGGGTGAAAGGCCCCGCGCTGGCGCACATACAATAGACCAGATCACGGCACCGAGTCCACCCGGCGGAAAGGTGTTCTATCCAAACGCCTCGAGAGGAGGTGAGATGAATGGGTTCACGAGAAAAGATGATAGGGCGCATTATGGTGATGCTGCCACAGAGTATGCGCGCCAAACTTGACGCCGCGTCGCAACGGCGCGCGATCAGCCGCTCGGCCTATATCCGCCAAGCCGTGAGTCAGGCACTTGAGCATGATCGAGAAGCCGCTACGCCAACACCAGAAAGGAGTCTCGAATGAGGATTGCAGAACTGTCTTTGAGCAACTGGTTGAGCCTGCGTGACAAGACCCTGGCCCACCTGGGCCGAATGCAGATCGCGACAGGCGAGAACGGCGTGGGCAAGACCGCGATTCTCAAAGCCATCGAGGGAGCGTTTCGCGGTGCTGGCCCTGAAACCGTGACGGTCGGTGAGGATCGGGCGACGATCCTCGTCCGGCTGGACGATGCCACGACCGTTCGCCGGACCATTTCCAAGACCGCCTCCGCCAAGGGCAAGGGCACGGTGACCGTGACAACCGCCGACGGCGCGAAACTCGCGAGCCCGCAGAAGTACTTGAGCACTCTGCTGGGCGATCAATGCTTCAATCCGCTGGCATTGTTCCTCGCCGAAGACGGGAAGGAGCGTGTGCGCATCGTGACCGAACTGCTTGACGTATCGGTCTCGGACGAGGACTGGAAGTCCTGGGGCCTCGACGACGAACAGGTCGCCGCGATCAACGAGCAAGGAGTGGGCCTGCACCCGCTCGTAATCCTAGCGCAGGCCGAGAAGGCCCTGGTCGAACAACGACGCCTGGCGAACAAAGCAGTCGGCGACGCCAAGACCGGCGTGGCAGCGGCGCGACCCCCTGATAGCGAACTGGACAAGGCACCCACCGTCGAGGAAGCCGAAGCCACGGTCGCCGCGTCACGCACCGCGACAGAAACCCACGATGCCGCGCAGGGCGATGTCACTGCGCGAATCGAGAAGCTGGCGCAACTGCGGGCGGACAAAACGACCCGCGAACGAAGCGCGGCGGATCGTGATGACCGTGCGGCGGAATTGACGGGCCTCGCCGATACCGCGAACGCGGTCGCAGAAAATGCCGAGAAGGCAGTCGTCTCCGATGCGCAGAAAGCCCTTGCATTGTTTCCGCCCGCGGATGCCGAGCGACTTGTTGCCTTGCGACTTGAAGTCGCCGAACTAGAAAAGGCTGACGAAGCGGCGGGCCGCGTAATCGCCGATATCGAAATGGGCAAAACGAATGTTTGCACCAAGCGTGACGAAACGACGGAACTGCGGCGACAAGCCGAAGCCGCGACACAGGATGCCACTGCCGAACGGGACGCAGCCGGTGGCCTTCACCTGCAAATCGAAGCCCTCGAGGCCGAGGCCCCTGCCGAAGACTTCGCTGCCAAGACCGCGACTCTACGGGACGCCGAACGGCTCGCCGCCGCGGAGTGCAACTGGGCACGAGTCGCCGCGAGCATCGAGCCCAAGACCGTCGAGGCCAAACGGCTTAACGAGATCGTGGGCAAGCTACGCACCGCGCCGGCCGAACTCCTGGGCCGCAGCGAGATGCCAATCCCTGGCATTGGCATAGGCGATGACGATATCATGTTCGCGCCCGAGGAGAAGAGCGAGCCCCGAGCAGGCAGTGCGCTGTGCGGTCGCGAGCAGATCATGCTCGGGCTGCAATTGGCGCGCGCCGTGACGCCTTCAGGTATCATCTGCATTGACGGCATAGAGGCGCTGAGCGAGGAGTCATTCGCCGAGTTCGTCGAACTGACCAAGGACGACGGCTGCCAGTACTGGGTGACCCAGGTCACGCCCACAGGCGGCGAGCTGTGCGTCGAAACTATCGACCCTGACCCTGCCCTTGACGTCGCCGCGGAAAAAGCCAAGGCCGCGACTGCACGCAAGAACAAGGGGAAGGGCAACGGCATCCTGTTCTGAAGAACAATCTTGGGTGGGGCCTGCCGTGCCGCAAGGCCGGGAGAGCCCGCTAAAGTTCCTTTCCACCCGTCCCATTGCTGGCGGTGCGCAGAATTGGGAACGGCAGGCCCGCCCTTTTTGATCCCTGAAAGGATCGACAACATGCTACAAGATCAGACACCCGCAATCGTGCCGACGCAAGCGCAGGCACTCCCTGTCAAGGCCTCACCCCCCGGGCTCCCGCAACTGACCGAGCCCCGGAGTATGCGGGAACTTCTGGAAATGGCGAACACGCTCGTGGCGTCACAGTTCCTCCCGCAAGGCGTCGCGACTGCACAGCAAGCGGTCGCCATCATGCTCACAGGCCGTGAACTCGGCATGGGCATGATGCAATCGCTCCGGTCCATCGACGTGATCTATCAGACACCGTGCATCAAGCCGAAGGCGCTGCTCGCCCGCGCCTATCAGGTCGTGCCCGGTTTCATTCACCAGTTCGTCGAGCGTTCCGAGAAGCGCTGCCGTATCCGCATGACGCGCGCAGAGTGGCAGGGCCTCCCCCCGCTCAAGGACGCGGACGGTATGGACCTGCCGAGCGGCTGGATCGAGTTCTGCTTCGAGATGGCAGACGCCGCCAAGATGCAGACTAAGGAAAAAGGGCAGACCATCCCGCTAACCAAAAAGTACAACTGGGTCACCATGCCCAAGGCGATGCTCGTCTGGCGGGCGGTCGGGGCGATGCTGCGGGAGAACTGCCCGGATGTCGAAGGCGTCGGGCTCTACTCCCCAGAGGAGTTTGGCGCGCGGGTTGACCCGGAAGGCGAGATCGTGCCCGGCCCCGACGGTCGGCCGATCATTGACGCCGAGCCGATTGATTTGCAAAACCCCGCGGACCTACCCGACAACCCGACCATGCCCGAATTGGTCGCCAACATCAAGGGCCGGCTGGAGGCCGTGGGCGTTCTATACGAGCGATTCTGCGCCTGGCTGTTGGAAAGCGGCGAAATCGAAGTGGACCCCAAGAAGGGCCGTCCTTCGCTCGCCCTGCTCAAGCCGGACGCGGCGCGCGGAACCACCGTGCAACGGCTGGCGCACATGATTCGACCCGACGTATGGATCGCCACTCTGACTGCCTACGCGGCATGGGAAACGAACGACGATCTCAAAACCAAACTCATCGAGGGCCTTGGACTCGGAGCCAAGCCTGCCATAGTGGACGAGCCTGAGCCCGAACCGGCCCCTGAGCCTGAGCCGGAGCACAAGGTCAAACCCAAACCGAAGCCGAAACCCAAGCCGCCAAAAACGCCCCCTACGCCACCCGAGCCCGAAGCCGAGCCCAAGGGTGCGGAGCCTCCCGAAGACGCGGGAGGCGTTATCCCTGGCAGCGAGACGGCTGTCTCTGACCCTATGGAGGTACTGCGAAACGCAGTCGTGGCGCTGGGCCAGATGCCAGACGCCAAACGGTCCGCTCTGTTGAAGCGGGCCACGGCCGACCCCGCCGCGGTCGATAAGGACTGGGGCCAGGCGGTCACGGACATGCAGAAGGTGAATCCGCTCGGGTTCGCCGCGCTGTTGACCTGGTTGAAGGACTGATTTTCAGATCGGAGGCGGGCGGCTTGCCCGTCTTCGGTCGCATTCTCACGAGGTGCAATATGTCACGAGAGACAAAGGCCGAGATAGAGGCAAAATACGAGCGCCTTCAGGAAGATTGGAGTCAACTGTTGCGCGAGAAGGACGCCCTAATTCGCGACAAGACGGCCGTCATCGAATTGCGGGAGGAGATGAAGCTCGAACGGGATAGCTTGCAGAGGACCATTCACGAGGTAACGGCGATTCCCGCGATTGAGGCACAGAACGCGATATTCCTAAAGGATCGAGTCCTCGGAGCCCTCAAACATCTCGGGGTCACCAAAGGGGCGGCGATTGACGACCGCCGCGCCATGCGCGATGAATTACATACGGTCACACGACTGGTCGAAAGCGTCGCCGAAAGCATTGACAACGCCGGCCTGCGCCGCGTGCTACTCTCCGAGTGCTCTCGCCTTCGCCGAAAACTGAGGCAAGAATGGATGCGATAATCACGCTTCGCGGCGACCTGTCTGACGACGCGCTCGTGCTGTTCGCGATCCTGCGCAGGCTTGCAGGGCGAACGAAGACCCAGACTATCGCGCCGCGCTCTGAGATACTAGAGGCACGCGGTAGGCCGAACGACGATATCGGCGCAGCGTGGATTGACGCGGCGTTGGCAGAACTTGAGAAGGCCAATCTGGTCACGTACGCAGAGACCATCTGGACATTGAAGGTGCCCGCACTTGACCCCGGCCTACGCCGATATATTGCAACCCCCAAGCCGAGCGTCGCCGAGCGGCGGGAGCCGTTCCTGCCTGCCGCGAAAGGCATCGTCGGGCTGTATTCCGCCAAGATCAAGAGCCGTCAGAATGGCGACACGAGCCGACAACAGGCGATTCAGAACGTGGCGCAACTGCTGCTCAATGCAGTGTCCCGTGACGGTTTGTACGCGGCGGTGCAGAACTACGGCGAGCACTGCCGGCACATGGAGGTGGAAGTTCAGTTCCGCAAGAACGCGGGCAACTTCTTCGGTCGCGATGGCGTCTGGCGAGACTTCGTGCCCTCCGCCTACGTGGCATCCACTCCTGAATCCGAGGTCCGCGACCCGCGGAGGAAAGCGCTGGTATATGATG
>Ga0075116_10001041_pt1 | contig 12765 bp, 15 predicted proteins | sample AntAceMetag02UKC_FD_69786 | JGI IMG/M metagenome (GOLD analysis project Ga0075116, IMG submission 69786) | Saline lake microbial communities from Ace Lake, Antarctica- Antarctic Ace Lake Metagenome 02UKC | ecosystem: Environmental > Aquatic > Non-marine Saline and Alkaline > Saline | place...
CATAATGATCTCCTATTTGATTATTATAGTTTGATTCCTAAAATGTCGTCTATTGTGAACGCTTGTTTAAGATTTTCTACAAGTATTTCTGGTTTATATTTCATCTTTTCTACACGACACTCTGTACAATGTCTGGTTTCTATTATGTCTTTGTCTTGGTCAATTTCTTGAATTTGTTTAAAAATTGTATGATGAATACACTCATTACATCCATAAAGTATATAAGTTTTTGGTTGTTTCATAGTGACCTCCTTTGAATAATGTTTGTTTTTCTTGTTTGTCATAATATATATAATATAGTACGACCATGGTTCTGTCAAGCGTTTTATTATACTATATGTCAGTCTGGTGTGGCGGTGTAAATCAAATAAAAGTATGTATATATGTAAAATAATGCTTTACTTTATCGTGGTCATTGTATAGTATATAGTTATAAACAAGTAGTTAAACAAGTAGTTAAACAATCAAATAGGAGAGCAACATGACTGACCAATTAAGTATTAATAAAGATGAAGAGACATACAAATTTGTACCAATGACTGAAATGACAGATAAATTATTTGAAAGATGTGGTGGCTGGGTAAGTAAGAAATTGTTTCATGACGAGTTGGGTTACAATTTTGAAGAGTTAGAGCATTGTACTTACCCAGTATGTAAAAGTGAGTTTGATGACGAAACAAAGTTTGATGCATTAAATAGTGATCTAGAGAAAAACACTTTGTTCATATGTGGTTCACCCAAGTCAAGACTATATATGGTAACAGTAAGTGAATTTTTTAAAGAAATAAGTTAATAATAGTTGGGAAGAGCAAGCACTTTAATCAGATACTTTAGTGCTTGCTCTTCCCAACAAATCTTAAATGGGAAATAAAAATGAAAAGAGTACTGATTGAGTATGATGAAACTGACTCTTTGTTGGATAAGAGAGTTGAAAGAGTAATAAATATTACTGGTGTAATAAAACTTGAATTTTCTGCTATGGAAAAACAAATAGAGTATTTACATGGTGTGGTTGCTGGTAAAGAAGAACAAATTAATCATTGGAGAAATAGATATATGGATACGATGACCCAGATTACTAATATCATAAAAGAGCATTAAAATCAATGTCAGATGTAGAACAGATAGAGCAATAATTTCTCAACAACAAATAAGAGATATAAATAACAGAAACAATCAGAACAACAAAGAAATTTCTGACCAAAATTTCTCAAGAAAATTTCTGACGGGTGATACTAAGAATAAACAGAATAAAAACCAGACAAAGGTATAAATGAAGAGATAAGAATAACTGATAATATCACACCAATAACCAATAGAAGGAGAAATAAACAGATAAAATAAAAAATTAGAAGAGTCATAGACAAAGAAATAAAGAACAGAGCAACGAACAACATATCAAATAACATACTAAACTTTGATATACCTTGTTCTTGTAGTGCTCCCTTGGGATATACTTTTAGTATATAAGTAAGTCCTATAGTTGCGAGTATTATTAGAGTAGATAATGTGTATACCTTTTTTGTGTTGATGAAGTGGTGTGATGGTGGTGTGATGGTGGTGGTGAATTGACGACCGCTTCATCACATACTTTTTTTTTGGTCTTTTTCTAAGACCACACCACCCAAGACCTAGGGATGGAATGGCTGACACAGATTTGATACGGAACGATTTGATAAAGGAACTGGTGGTGGGTTACTTTAAGTTTTTACCCTAACCAAATCTGACCACACCAAGACCTGCGACCTGTGAACTGTCAGAGCTATTTTGTATGAGCTTATGAGCAGGTTAGAACAGGTGAGGACAGGTGGTGAATACCCTGCTCAGCCCAGCCCAAGACGAAAAATAAAAAATTTTCATCTCAGCCCAGCCCAAGACGAAAAATAAAAAATTTTCATTATTGTTTAGTATTAGTTATTATTACTATGTAGTTTATAACATTAGTTATATTTTATAACTATTATATTTTATAACATTAGTTATATTTTATAACTATTATATTTTATAACTATTATATTTTATAACTATTATATTTTATAACTATTATATTTTATAACTATTATATTTTATAACTATTATATTTTATAACATTTCATAAAAGAAATATTATTTTTTGGCACATTTCTTGTATAGCATGTATTTTATATTTAATACTTTAAAATAAACATAATAGTTTATTTTATGTCATTTTATATTTCATAGTGTATTTTATAACTGGTTTGTTATTTTATATTGCTTAATTAAAATAAAGTTGACATGTTTTTATAATATGCTATTATTAAGTTAGTAAAGAAAAACTATAACATTTTATAAAGGATTATATGTCAATTAGATAAACAAGCTATTAAGAAAGAATTAAAACAGAATAGCAAATAGAAAGTGAAGTGTGAGCAATAAAAACATAAATTATTGGCTAAAACTAAACTGAATAACATGAAATACTTAAATAGTATGCTATATATGTCATTTTGATGTAAAAAATGTCAATAGGAGACTAAAATGCCTATTATAACAAAAAATAAGGTGAAAAAAATAAGTAAAGAGGAATTAACAACACAAGTAAACGATTTACACAAATTAGCTATAATAGAGCATAAAGCAGGCAGGGAAATGGTTATTTATAAAAAACTGTATGATTTGTGCGAATTTCATAAGATTGATATTAAAGCTTATGTAAAAAATGTTAAATTGAGTAAATTGAACATAAACAGAGCAGATGATGTGCAACGTGTACGATTTGATACTGGAGCAGGTAAAAGCAGGCGTCAGACTGTATATGAGTGTTTTATCAGCAATAAATGCACAATACGTAATATTTTAGATGTAATTAATACAGATAGTCAAGGAATATTTAATAAGATAACAAAAGACAACTACAGACATATAATGAATATGATTGTAGAGAAAAAAGGCAGAAAAGATGTAAAAGGTGTTGAAAGAGCAATAAATATGCGTATTAATGCAAAAGGCGTGTTAATTGAGTGTAAAGCAAGCGAAAGGTTGAACAAAGCTATTAAATATAGCGATTACATAGCTACTTTAACTAAATAGTTTGATTGCATGCATGTAGTACTTAACTAATAGAACATATATAGCATACGATTTAAGTATTTCATGTAAAAAACAACTAAGTAGTCTAATTATAACAGGAAGGGTTAAATTGATATGAGAAACAACAATATAATAAAGAATGTAACAGAAAGCGACATAATGATAAACGATATACTAGTTGAGTATGATAAGGTATATAAGTTAATAGATAGTAACAGATTAGATGATATGCTTATGAAAGCATACAAAATGGAGGATACTAATGCAGTTTCATATATATTAGACTTAAAGAAGATAATTGATATGTATTGCGTATTGAAAGATGTAGAAGCAAGCATATTAGACAGATATGAATTAGCATAAGAAGGGATAATTTATGAGTGATTTTAGCTTTATAGTACTAATGATAATAATGTGTGTCATATTTTATGTATTTTAAATAATTTTTTATAGAATGAGGTGATAACATGGAAAAGGATATGTCAATGCTTACTGAATTAGAACGATTAACGCTAGAACAGCAAATATTATATGATTTAGTCACTATAGCATGTAATAGTGATAACATGCATGTAGATGAGCATGAATTAGACTATTTACATGCAGAATGTGATAGATTAGGTCTGCATTATATGGTGCAGGACATAAACGATAAGAAGAATGAGATACAGCTTAATTTATTTAAATAACATACTAAATATAATATACCCCCCAATTTTTATTAAAAGGGGGTATATTTTATTTTTACAATACTAGTATCCACCGCAATATATTCACCACTCTGAACCATAACCTTTATTCAAGTAATCTTATGCAAAGTACGAGACACCATACCCCTGATACCATGACTCTACAGAAAATTTGAAGTGTATATCTACGAAAAGCTTACGAGCATATTTACGAATTCCGGTGGCCCCATCATTCACGCCTAAAAACCCGACCAAGTGCCTTTCTGCCTTCAGTTTATTACTAAAAGGGGTAAATAAGACTTGACATACACCCCATTTAGTGTTATTATTGTATTATCAGTCAATATAGACAAGGACAAAGCTATGAATAAGACGGCAACATTACTAGGTATTATAACAGGAATAATAGTGCTAGCCTTGTATGTCGTACAACTGGATAGTAGATATGCGAAAGCTGATGATCTCTATGCCACAAACCTACGCCTGGACTTAAAAATACTCGAAGATGAATATGTAAGTATCAGAGATAGGGTGTGGGCGTTAGAGCGCCAGTATCCAACACTACCCCCAGTAATACAAAAAGAAGTTGACTTGTTAAAAGAGAGGATGAAGCAAATTGATGATGATAAACGGCGGTATAGAATACAAGGATTCCTTGTTCCTACTTATGCTGTCAAGAATTTTTGTTAAGGGTATAATAGTCCTAGTCCAAATGACATAATACTACTACTGCGTAGCAGTATATGTATTTGTCCTAGTCCTATATCCTTTTTTCATGTCTTTCAATTAAAAATGAGGAGATATGATAATAATTTTTCATACTTTGCATAGGAGATAAAAATGAAGGTCAAAAAGATAGTTTGTAAGATTTGTGGTAAAGAACAGTTGGAGAAAAAGACTCTCAGACTTTGTGGTGATGTTCCCTGGGCTAAAGATTATTGTAGCCAAGCTTGTGCTGATCAGGCCCCTAAGAAAAAAGAACAAAAAAGAAGAGTAACTTTTGTATATCCTAAAAATGAAACTGAGGAAGTATAATGGCTCGAGATAGTGAAAAAAATACAATCAAGCCCACCAAAGGGTTTCTTAAAGGATATAGATGGATAATATTTGATGCTATTGGTAAATGCACAGGAGAAAACTGTCCATTGTATGATATGTGTCCTTATGAGAAGAATGGCGTGTGTAGTGTTGAGGCGAAGTATACCACAGCAATATTTGATTCTTTTGTAGAGCAATTAGGAGATAAACTCAACCAATCATTGTTAAATGCAATTTCATTGAGACTTGTGCCATTGTTTGGACAATTAGTTAGGATGAAAAAAGTAGCTTTAGGAATAGAAGAACCTACATATGAAACAGTTCAGGGAGCTAAGAAAATACATCCAGTGTTCAGGGAAATGAGAGAGATAATTAGAGGAATTGAGAGCACACAAAGAAGCATGGGTCTTGATGGGGAATATATGGAGGCTCTAAAAGAAAGTAGAGGCATGGGTAGTTCAATGGAGAGATTACCAAGTAATGAGGGTGATGTTGATTACGTAGCTGAAATGATGAGGGGTGAGGAAGAAGTAAGAAAAAGAGAGCTGTTTCCTGAGGGAATAGCAACCCACCCTAAACGAGCAGTCAAAGGGGAATTAATACGATGACTTGTAATTATAGTGGTGTAAGAGAGTTAATAAGTGTGGGGGATGTGATAGGTTGTCAGGGTCAGGGTCTTTTTTCAAGAGCTATTAGACTATTTAGGGGAGGGGAATGGGATCTGTCCCATGTAGCTTTGATTATTAGAGATGTACAAATAGTAAAAGATGGACGAGTAGAAGTAATGGAAGCATTGACTAAAGGTGGTATGCAACGTAATTTTTTGAGCAAGATATATGAAGTTAAACATGGAAAGTTATTCTGGATTAAAATGACTTGTACATTAGAGCAAAGAGAAAAGATCATAGCGCTGGGTGCTAAAGTAATAAAAGATGAAGTGAAATATGATTTCAGAGCATGTTGGATAGCAGTATTTTCAAAGATTCTTGTTGATGTTAAAAAGTTTAATTGCTCAGAGTTTGCTTGGTATGCATTGACAGAAGCAGGGCGATTGTTAAAAAGAAAAGACAAACAAGGAAGAGCTATTGCACCTGTACCAGGTAATTTACCAACATGGGCAGGAATAGAACCAATCGAAATAGATATGGGGAAATAAAATGAGAGAAGATATCATTGTAACAATTTGTACAATACTTTTTTTGATTGTTTTTTTCTTTATTGCTACTAGAGGGTATTCACAAGAATGCCCTACTGTTGGTGACATATATGGACAAATTACTTGTGAGATAAAAAACGGAATTAAGATTCAGATTTTTGAAGTTTATGGTGGAATATTTTGGTTGAACCCTATAACAATAATAGCTGATGATAATGGATGTTACTCAGTAGACAATTTAATAAAAGGTCAGCAATATGGTATTTTTCCACAAAGGGAAAAAGCATGGCATTGGGAACCTGATTGGGAAATTATGACAGTAGACAACGATACCTCAACCCCATAAAACAGCACAGTATAAAAAGCATGTCATTGTATGCATTAGTAAAAGTAAGTACGATATCGTCTAAATATCAGCCTCTAAAATGTACAGGAGAAATAATTGTCAAATACACTTGCAGACTACAGAAATGGTGGTGAAGGATTTGCATTATGGGCGGAAGATCATTGTCATATCCCTGTATTTCCAGAAGGAATGTCTATTCAGATATTTATGCCCCTAAAAAATCTACCAAAGGAATACTCTGACATTTGGGAAGGTCAAAAAGAAGTATGTAAAGAAGCTCTTAAAATGGAAGATGGGAGGTTCATACATAGACTGATAGTATTTTGTTGGATGCGTGGAGAAGGCAAATCACTTCTTGTATGTCTTATACAGATATGGAAATTTATATGTTGGCCTAAACAAAAGATTACATTAGGTGCAAATTCTAAGGATCAAACTAAATTTGTCCATTTTGATATTATAAAGGATATAATTAATAATAGTCCTAAGATAAAGAATATTATTGGTAAAAAGAATATACAGGAGAAAGAAGTAAGACTTCGTGACCCAGCAGGTAACATAATGTCTACCATCCAGCCTATATCTACAGCATCTGGTATTGTTTCTAATATTACAGGATATACGTTTTCTGAGTTTTTTGATATGAAGAAGGATAAATTCTTTGTGCAGTTAGATGGTTCCATTAGAAATATACCTAATGCACTAGGTTTAATTGACTCTACAGTATCTGATAAGACACATCAACTATATAAGTTATTTGAAGCGTGGCGTGATGCTAATGATCTTAAATTGCAGGGTTTTACAAGAGAAGAAATCATAGCCAAAGGAAAAGACCCTTCAATATTTTTTAGTTATAGATGTAGTCAGTTAGGAGTTCCTAAAGATTATTGGAATCCTCATATGACTGAAGGACAGCTAGTTTCATATAGGGTAAAATTTGTATTAGGTGAATTTGAAAGATATTTTTTAAATACCTGGGATGCTGGTACAAGAAAGATTTTTACGAAAGAAATGATAGAAGCAACTAGATATCTTGGTGCTAACGGAACATATAATAACGTGAAAGAAATAAGATCTCTTGTAGATCATAAAGTAAGCATATATGGTGATCAACAACAAGCTAAGGAAAAGGGAGTAAAGTTTAAAGATCCTGGTATGTTGTTACAAAAAATAGAAAGAGAACTTGTTCCAGTAAGCAGTATGTACTCTTTTGGTAATTTAAGTACAGGCGTACAAATGATATCAAATGAAGCATTAAGTATATTAGGAGATACTTTTGATACGGGGTGGGTGATATTGGCTGGATTTGATAGATCTGATCCAATGAAAACAAAACCCCTTGCTAAAACTATATATACAGTGGTGGCAAAAGGGCTAATAGGAAGTAAATCTAAACCTTTTATGGTGCATGAAACTAATTATATACCCAGATATATATACTTTTTAATTAATATACAGTTGTTAACGGATAATTCTTTAGAAGAAATGAAAAGATTATTGATGGAGACACACAAGGAATATGATGGTTTGGATAAAATAACTGCTGAACGTTGGGGAACATTTGACCTTGCTCCTTGGTGTGAAGCTAATGATATTGAATATGAAGCGGTGCACCCTGGATATGAGAAACAAAAGGAAGCATTTACAGAATTATTTACATTATATCGTGATTTAAGATTTAAGACACCCAGAATTCCAATTATGGGTCAGAAGTTAGAAGATATATTGGAAGAGGAGGCACTTGTCTTTGATCATGATACTCAGAGGAGGTGGTTTGGAAGTAGTGAAAAAATGCAAAAATTTGGTATACAGGATGATGCTATGTATAGTTTGGCTTGGGCCATTTATGGTGGTAGGGTTGTCCCTCCAACTGCGTTAAGAGAGAGAAAAACATTTAAAACATTTGGCCAACTTGTTTTAGGCGAAGGAAATCTAGGTAGTTATTATTAAAGTAAATTATTTTTATTTATAGTAAAAAACATGTTGACATACATCTTTGCCCATGCTATTACATAGTATAATTATACATCGGAGGGATTAATGGATTCTCAGGAAAAAGGTTTAGATCCAAAAGCAGTAGAGTTTTTGAAAGAGGTTCCTGATAGTATTTTACAACAAATGTCTTTTACGATGCCTTGGCAAAATAGAGGAAATAGAACAGATGAAGATGGTTTCTCTTTACCCACCGAAAAGAAAGATTCCCTTAGATATAGAGAAGAACTCCAACAGGTATGTTGGGAAAAGTTTAATGAAGACCCTTTTGTAAATACAACTATTAGGGGTCAGGTTGGGCGACAAGCAGGTTGGGGATTTGAAACAACTTCAGAAGTATATGATATACATGAAATTATAGAGGAAACAGAAACTAATTATCGTAATCGTCTTTATAATTTTTACCCCAAATGGTTTGGACGTTTTCAAATTGAAGGCGAATTATTTTTACTTTTAACACTACATTTAGATGGTTTTGTAGAGATTGATTTTATAGATCCTAGTTCTCTTATGTCAAATGGAGATGAAGGAACAGGTATTATATTTCATCCTTTTAAATCTACTATGCCTCTTTTTTATAATATAAAAGTAGGTGGTCAAGAAATACAAGTACCTTCTATTTATATTGCAAGAAATCCAGATTTAATTTCTACAGTGGCTAAACATAATGATTATGATAGAAGAGCCCAACAGCCTTGTAGAAGTACAAAAAAGAGATATCATGAAATTGGTAAATATACCAAGTTTATTATAGCTTGTGATAAAGGTTTTGTTACAAGAAGAGCAGTATCTTATCTTAGAACCACACTTCAGTGGTTAAATCATTATGAAGATCTTAAAAAATATGAAATAGACCATAAGAAATCTTGTGGTGCTTATGTTTGGCAATATAGTTTTACTGAGTTGAAAGATTTTAAGCTTTGGTTGTCTTTGACAGATGAAGAAAGAAAAAAAACAGCAGTGATGGCTAAAAAATCTCCTGGATCTACTTTAGTACTTCCACCAGGAATGACTGGTGAATGTATATCCCCTTCTTTACCTCAGTTATCTGGGGAAGATAGAGATATAAAAGAAATGATTGCGGCGGGTAGTAATGAACCTGCTGATATTATGACAGGTACATCTGCTGGTTCTTATTCTTCGGTAAGGGAAACAAGAGGACCAATGTCAGATAGAACAGCAGATGAAAATGCCTATTTGTATAGATTTCTTATACACGATTTTTGGAGCTCCATATTTTTTCTTAAATCACAACATCCCTCTTTTCCTTCTACATATGATAAAGTTGTTGGTACAGGATGGAAAAATAAAAAAGTAGTAAAGAAAACAATTCAGAAAACCCCAGAATGGTTTATTGATATACAATTTCCTGTGTCTGAAACATTAGATACTGAAGGTAAAGCCAGAGCAGTACTTGGAGTAAAACATGGACCATTTGCGGCTCAGTTAGGAATACCTAATACAGATGTTGCTAAAACACTTGGTATTGAGGGTTATGGACGTAAAAGAATGGAGAAAGCTATTGAGGATGAGATTTATCCTGAGTTGGAGTATGAAGTCGACGCAGAAGCAGAGCAGGAGAAAAAGATCGAACCTAAAGGGAATAAAAAGTTAGTAGACGGTGAAACTAAAAAATCAACTAAGAAGGAGAAGAAATAATGCCTTTATACGATTATAGTGGTGAGAACACCATAAAAGTAGATGGTCAAACTATATTATCTGGAAAAAGATTTGAAACGGATGAGTATGTGGTAGGGGATGATTTTAATCTTGTTTCACATTTACCTCAAGTAGATCCACCACCATTTAAAACTTTGTATAATAATGATATTGTTGTAGGTGTGGTTGAAAATGTTGAAATAGATCAACATTATGGTAGACTTAATGTGTATAATATTTGTGGTGGTATTCTTAAAGTTTATGCTAATGAAGATCCTGTTAATTATTTTATTATGCCAAATAATACTTTTTATGAGATAAAAAATATTAAAGGTACTATAGGTGAACTTCATCTTTCTGGTGAATCTTCAGGTAATGTGCAAATAACAGCGGATCAGAATATATAAGGGAGAAAACATGAAACAGATATTTTTAACGATTGTATTAGTATTATTGATGTATGTTTTCTCTTTTGGGCAAAGTTCAGGACCGGGAATAGTTGATGGTGAGGATATAATTGTCGGAACAGTAACAGCGGATGAATATTTACAAGATGATAAACTCACCAACCCAACTGTTGGGGAAGGAAAATATAAATTCTATTCAAAAGATGGAATACCGCATTTTCTTTCTGACAGTTATTTCTTTGCTCTATCACAAGAGATATACCTGCATTCACAATTAATTTCAGAGTTAAGTTTATTTCCATTCAAGCCTTTGCGGAGTGTTGGTGGATTTGATCTTGGTTATAATTTATATTTTGATTCTGCCTCTTGTACTAATGCAATAAAAGAAGTTGAAAGTGTAAACGTGATGAGGATTCAGGATGATGGAACAATTACAAACGGCAATCTTGTTATGCTTGGTTCTTCCGTTGCCGCAGACATTGATTGGATGGGTGAAGTTGTGGTTGGTGCAATATCTGGGACGGGAACCGGTGTACTCACTGCCAGTATGAATACTGCCAGCAGTAGTGCTACTGCTGTTGAAGGTGTTTATGTTTTAACAATGCTTGAGACTGAAGGTGATGAGGGCTATACTGGGGCATACTCTGTTGTTGACCCAGACGGAACTAGTTTGGTAAACGGTGTTCTCGGAATAGAGTATATTGGTGGTGGGTTGAGAATGACATGGGCAGATGGTGGAGTAATGACCGTGGATGATACTGTTTCAGCAACAGTTACTTTGTCATATATGTCAAATGCAAATACGACTTTTAATTGGAATGGAACAGGAGAAGATACAGCACAACTTATGACAGCAGGTTATTTAAGGCAAGCACTCGTTCGTTCTGGGACTAATTTAAACAGTGCTTTAGAACTAGCTCTCACATCTGCAACATATATTGACGTTATTGTTAAAATGAATACCACTTATACAACCCCTGAAAATAATATCGGAGTTTTTTTTCAGGATAATGCTAGGGCTAGATATACCACCACAGGCACTTTATTGAGACATGAGGATTCAACGGTTTATGTTGATTTTGTTGCATGGTATGGCAGTGTCGATGGGACTGCTAGAACGGACGCACCAATGAATAAAAGACTGCAGGTTTTTAATGACACTGTAAATGATGAAGGGAATTATATTTTAAGTAATTTAGTGGGGGGTGTTCCGACCGTAGAGCATCAATATGTAAATCAAGTTGGTACTCAGGTATCAGCAGACCCATATTATTGTGGGCCGGTTTTGACTTTAAACCCAACTAACTACCCAAATCCAGAAATATCAATAACTGTAGGAGCTGTCACAGATGGAACGACAAATGGGGATGTGTATGGTATGTACATTTACTGGGAGAATTAATCATGGCTTTGACCGTTACTTGGGATTGGAAAAATAGGGCAAATAAACCTGCTGAATATGATGGCCCGACAAACTGTGGAAATGTTGCTAATAGTCTGACCCAAAGACTTTATCTTGGTAGGGGCCCACGGGACACTCATGCTTCTTTAGGTATAACCCATGCTATTCCATATATTGATAATTTCAATCAAATATTGAGATTCAATATATTAGATGATGCTGTGGGTGCTGCACGGGCAATAATAACAATCTATGAAGATGATACTGAGGTCATTAAATATAAAACTCCGCTTTTACTCACCACGAGTGATGAGAATGACGAAGGTGATATTAAATTTACAATAGGACAAGCGGAAGAAGATGATGGTGCTTACTTGACAGGCACAGCTGCCACAGTTATCGGGAATTATGGAACCGAAACTGCCATTAAGTTTTCAGTAATTGCATGGAATGATGGACTTACTGCCCAAAGCAACGAATTATGGAGTGGTGGTGGTACATCAATCGGGGGCGGTATTGCAACTGTTGGTGTTGCTTTTTACACCCCACCATATTTTATGACACAATATCCAGATGAATTTGAGAATACTGGTCATACAGGTGACCACTATACTTTGGTGCAAAGCATAACTGCCACGGGAGCTTTTATTGTTGTCAATTCTCCACATACAATTCCTCAAGCCTTGTGTATTCAAATAAGGCTTGAGGGCCAGTCTTGGGAGAATCCTGTATTCCATGTTGCTACGGGTTTAACTGGTGTGCAAAAAATAGAACTGACAGGGCTTACAGCGAACACTACATATTATTATCGGTTGGCTTGGGGTATGTGGTGGTCACTTTTTTATGGACAAGATAAAACATTTAAAACTTTAGCCCCCGCAGGAGTTTCAACAAAGGTTGTTTTACAGGCTGATACGCATTCAATGTTTGGTATGGAAACCTATATCACCAGAGCAAAGTCAACAATGGGAGCGATCCAAAAGTATTCACCAGATTTTATCGTTGACTTTGGAGATACGCAAGGT
>Ga0075116_10001044_pt1 | contig 12758 bp, 19 predicted proteins | sample AntAceMetag02UKC_FD_69786 | JGI IMG/M metagenome (GOLD analysis project Ga0075116, IMG submission 69786) | Saline lake microbial communities from Ace Lake, Antarctica- Antarctic Ace Lake Metagenome 02UKC | ecosystem: Environmental > Aquatic > Non-marine Saline and Alkaline > Saline | place...
CTCAGACGTAAGTACATGAGTTTCTCTTTCAATATCTGAATGACTTTTCTTAGACTTCTCTGATAGTTTTCTTTTCTCAACAACGTCTTTATTAATTGATGTTATTTCATCAAGTAAGGATATTTTCTCACTAGATAACTGAGTGATATTTCCTACAAGTATTACCTTTTCCTGTTTCTTTTCTTCAATCTCTTGTTTTAATTCATCATGTAATGTCATATCCATTTCGTCTCCTTGTTTATAACAAAACTTCTTGTACTTTGAAAGTGGCGTAAAGTGTTCCTGTAACATTTGCGTTGGTGCTATATATCTTTATTTCATCTCCGGCTTGAAAGTTTGCCTGTCCTTGAGGTCTAAAAATAAAGTCTTGCTCAGAAACTAGCGTTACATCAGCTAATACTGTGTCATAATTAGCTCCCTCGGCAGAATCAAGCGTGATTATTATATTTTCAGATATAGCCACACTTGCATGAAAAAGTATCTGTTCTAGCTTAAACTTTCTACCATAAGAAGTTGTATAACTTAATACCGCAGAAGATAAATCTTGCGAAGTCGTTACATCTGATTTTAGTGATCTCATTTCATTACCTTAAATTGAATTTCGGTTGTAGCATCATTGCTTCCAGATCCTGTTACTTTAAACCTAGCATAAGGCATTATAACTGTATCTAAAGTCATTGCATGCCAAGCTTCATCTGATACTGCTTCAGCAGTTTCCCATACAACATACGTTGCATCTGCGGCAAGTTCTGTCGTAGGTCTCTGATAAGAAGTCTGAGCTTGTATAGTAGCGGTTACAGTACCATCTGAAGTCGCCTTGTACATAACTCCGAGATCGGCTTCATTTGAGTTAATAAGAGAAAACGACTTGCTATATCGAGTTAATGTTGTAGGCACATCAACAGCAGTTGACGAATCCTCTGATGCTACTGTCTCGATTACTCTCTTAACATCAGCCTGAACAGGCATGGTTACAAAAAGTAAAGCTAAGATGATTATGATAAATCTGTACATTTCCATCCTCCTATGGTTTCGTTTGATAATAAACCGACTATAACGATTGTATAAAACTGGTGCGCTCCTAAATGCCATACAAATGTTCCGAAAGCGCAAATAGATATTATAAGAAAGCTACACATTAGCGATGCCGTCATAGTCTTTTTGTAATCGACATATCTCCGCCAATTCTTACAGCTTTTAATTAATAAATAAATAAGTGCGAATATAAATAATACTAAACCAATTATTCCGCTAGAATAAAATACTTGTAGATAATCATTATGCGCACTAGCAAAGTGTGAAGCGTCAACGGTTGAAGATAGATAACTAAAACTTCCCATACCGTGTCCGAATAAAGAGAAGTCTCTACCTGTATATCCGTTAATTGGTGTTTGTAAAATATCTTGTAATACAATTTTCCATGCGCCTAATCTACCATTATCACGAAATACTAAAATCTTATTAAGGAATAAAACTATTGCTATTACTACGGATAATGGAATAACCAAGAAGCATGATTTTGGTTTTATAAGAAGTATATAGGCTAAGAGTCCGACAACTAAAGCTCCTATAGCCATTTGACTACAAGTAAGTGCGACTCCAATTATCATAATAATAGCTAAAATATATTTTCTTAAATATAAAGAGATAGGAACTATCATGGCAATAAACGGAGAAACTAAAGTTGGTTGACCAAGGACACCGACTCTATTTGCAAATTCAACTTTACCTATAATCGATTCTCCTTTTACAATAAAGAATTGATCTAAACCTAAAGATTGAAGCATTACATAGACTGCCATTACACTACCCGACCAACACATTATTGTGAAAAGTCTATCTATTTTCTTTTTGTCAAACTCTATGCTTGCTAAAGTTATACCCATAAGTAGAAAGCATAAGATTTGAAATATAGGTTTCCATACCCAAAAACCAGAGTTGTCAATATTGTTGATAACTAGTGGAATCTTTGGCATAAGATTAATAGTAATTACTTGAAATCCTATAAAAAGAAGAAGCCACTTATTTCTAAATGGCTTCAGATTCCCTTGATACAACGCCAACAGCCCTATGACTAAAGCGACAATAACCGCCATTGCTTCCTTGTGAGAACGTGTATCTGCCGCTAAGACAGCTACGTTCGGAAACAAGCGAAATATTACCTCATAAAAAGGTATTATTATTAATCCTAGAGATGTTAGCGCTAGTATCATATTATGTACCTATGGTGAAGTATTTCCATCAACCCAAGTACCGATTCTGTCAGTACAAACCCATGTGCTAGCTGCAGAGGCAGTCAAAGTAACTGAATCTCCAGTCGCCCCGGGGCTGTATAGACTATCACCAGCCGCAAACGTTGTTCCAGCCGAGCTATTTACACAACCGATTAATAAGTCAGCATCTGCAGGGTCAATATAAATCACTCCCTGTCCAGATGTTGCATTACCATTAATAGCTGTAAAAGTATAGGTCAAGCCGACAACAGCGGTAGGTAGAGTAAACTCAATAGTACCTGAATCGTTATTCATAAAGAATACTTTTCCAGATTCGGCTGCAGTTACAGTATCACTTGTCGTTACAACTTCTACAAGTTTCTTCTGATAAACTTGACCGCTTGAATCTACTCTAAAACTTGTTGTTGAAAGTTCATCACCATCGGCGCAATACGCTCCGTTAGCGAGTGTAAGAACCATTAACAGAGTCAAGAGTAAAACTAAGTACTTTTTCATTTTTATTCTCCTGTTTATTACAGAACCTAACTGTCCACTTTGGCAGACAGTCAAGTTCCATAAGTCATTGTCTGTCAATCGTTTAAACACCCGTTGATGCAAAACCACAGCGCCAATTATCGATGCCGTGATCGTACAACATTCTACCTTTGAACTTATAAGAATCATTCTCCTCATCAACCCATGATGTGAAGTGAGGCTTCTGAGACCAGATGATCTTTAAGAAACCTAACTCAGGATAAATGATATACCAAGCTGTATTTGAACCACTGTTCCAAGCGCCCAAGTAACGCCATTCAACCGCTTTGTAAGTACCGGCATAAATGTTGATGTCTCGGTTGGTTGTTCCTGGTCTTTCACCAGATGCTCTCTCAGCTAATGTTCTTAACACTGTACCTTTGATTGCAGAAGGGTAAAGAAGGATAGGCTCTTGAGATGTCTCAATAGGCAAACCTTTCATATCGAAGAAGTTTGCAGCTATTTGAGCTTCGGCAGCTTCCAAGTTGTCATGTGAGAACGCTCCAGAAAGCAGGTTATCATAAGTAACGCCTGTTTCTTCACGATTCTTGTAATGAGCATCGTACCAGATATAAAGACCTTCTGGTCCTGCTGTGCCAAAACCATTGTAAAGGTCTTGAGCGCAGTCGGATTCTACCGTCGCTCTAGCACCACGACCCATTTGAGATGCTTCACCCTCTTTTTTCAAAAGAGCATACTCATCTTGATCGACTGCTTCAAACGAACTTTGGAACTTTTTGATTCTTTTTGTTTGTGTATAGGTCTTTGCATAATCTAGAACTGGGTCTTCGTAGTTGCCTGATGCTAACTGAGCAGCTTCTTCCCATTTTCCTAGACCGCTAAGGCCATCAACTTTGAACTCTAAAGTCGAGTCATTGTATTCTTTGAATACTTCTTTGTGCTTCTGTGTTGCTTCATCGAATGTTGCCATCATAAACACATCATAAATAGGTGTGTATAACTCAGCAACTTGTGCTCTTGAAGTTGACATTTTTATCTCCTATTTATTGGTTTATGTGGTTTCACCTAATGGTACGAATCTACCTCTTGCATAACCATAAGTATTAGCGGCTATGGCTGCTGTGCTAATATCGTATCCCTCAATGAGAAATGCGTTATTAGTATTAGTTACATCTGCTGCAACAGTAATTCCATCTTCGGAATTGGCATCAGCTAACGTACCAACATCAGTACGTTCGATTACACCGTCGTTTTCTACTGGAACCCAATATTCATTTGTGCTATCTGCGATACTTACACAAAGAACATCTAAGTCACCTACACTACCGGCTGAATTAGCGCAAGGCTCAATGGCTACATACAAATTACGATGGTCGGCTAATGTCGTAATACCGGCATTAGTTATATAACCGTTTCCATCGTCCATTAATAAATCACCTTTTGCTATTGCAACTGCAGCGGCAGGCATAGCGACAACATTCTTAGCAGGTCCAACAAGCTGGAATCCATCCATATATTGGAATCTTTTCAATGTAGTTGTCATTACTCTCTCCTGTTTTAATAATTATTCAGGTCGAGACGTATTTCGGAAGGGACGGAATCTTTCTTAGTACCTTTATGCCACCAGCCACAATCGGGACATGGCACAGGCGGTTCTTCATTTTTGAGATACCATTGCTTGTCTTTACATTGACCACAAACGTAATATGTTTGCTCGTCTTCTGTTGTTCTATCTGACATCTAGTCCTCTTTAAATGATTCTGCCGTCTGCTTTACTGAAGCGCCGGGGATAGTCTCCCTGCGATCAATAGCGGCGTTAAGATTCTCGATTGATATTCCGGCCTTCTTAGCGATCTCTTCCTGCTTTAGTCTTGTTTCAGACTTCTTTTCCATACTTTTCATTTTCTTTCCACCTCCTGAAGATGATAGTCCTTCGTCTAAACTAGCAAGTCTCTGAGCTTCTACCGTAGCGGCTTCTGTGATCTTTTGTTGGAGTTCTTCCTGAGTTAAAGTAATAGTATTCTTGGCTGGTTTCCTTCTATCCATTTCAACCATCACCTGTTCAGGGCCATCAATAGCCTCTAAATACTTCTTAGGGTTTGACTTAACGATCTCTAACATGACCTTGTATTCCTCATTCTCGGAAGCGAGCACTTGGTCGATCTCATCTTTACTTTTTCCTTTGAGTTCGGCCAGCTTCTCTTTAGACGGCATAACGTCAGGGTATTTAGCAACGAGCTTTTTCAATGATTCTTGTTGTTTACTGACAAAATCATCTGCTAATCTCTTGGGAGCTTCGTCTATATCAGTAACAATAGATTTCTTCTCCTGATTCCTGCGGATGTTTCTATCAGTCATCCAATCGGATGCTTCAATATAATCATCTATAAGCCATTGCTCAAGTTCATCCTTCGGCATTTCCCGTCTTTCATCACGAGGCTTTGCTTTGTCTTCTTCAAGATATGTAGCAATGCGTTCGTTGAAAAGCTGTTTGACTTTCCCTGCTTTCGTCTCTTCGGCTTTAGGTTTTTTAAGATCGGCAAGCTCGGCTTCCATACCTGCAATTTTTTCCTTATCTTGCTGGCTTTCAGCTTTCTGTGCCTTGAGTTCTCCTATGACCTCATCAATACGTTTTTGAGTTTCCTCTTTCGTACGTTTGAGCTTATCATCAACGGTTTCCTCTTTTTTTGCTTTATTATCTTTTTCTTCCTTAGCCTTCAAGAGTTCAGCTTTGTGTCCCTTATCTTCCTTAGACAATTCTTCGTCTTTAGCAGAAAGAACACGAGCGTCGTTCTCAGCCTTCTTCTCGGCATCATCTACGATGGATTTGCTTCCTTTGGTCTTTTCATTCTTAACGGCTTCCTTTGACTCCGATTCCTTCTTAGCATCAAGAGCTTTGGACTCATCCATCTTGGCCTGAGTATCCTTAGCGATCTGTTCAGCTTTTTTTAATTTATCTACCACTATGTCCTCCATGACTTTAAAGTAGCCAAGCAACTTTGTTTAAAATCTATTTTTTAGACTTCGCCTTTTTTATTGGTTTTGCAACTTCTTGCGTAGTCTCCGGTTTCGTTTCTTCTTCAGATTCAGCTTCGATCTCAGCCCTTGCCTTAACTTCATAGGCTTTCAATCTAGCGTTTAACTCTCTTTGCTTTCTCCATTTAACCTGTGCTTGTTCTTTTGACAAGTGACCAGCTTCAGGATCTTTAGCGATATCTTTTACAGGTTCAAGTTCTTTCTTCTTATCCATCTTATTCACCTCCCTTTTGGTTTTATAACTGTGTCTGCAATCTCTTTTCCTTTATCTCTAGCAGTATCAGTAGTATCTGGTGCAGTAATACTTATACAATCAAATCCTGCTCCTTGTCTGCCTCTCTCACCTTCGTGAATATCCTTTGATGTGATCTTAACTTTAGCTGTCAACTCTGTGCCTAAAGGAATCTTTAAAAGTTCAAGAGGAGCGTTGTCATACATTGAAAACGAAGGATAAGATGGTTGGTCTATTGCTACTTCTTTTCCTTCACTTCCTTTTTTTTCTGGTTCTATCTTTAAGCTAATCTCTTTCATCCTTTTTCTCCCTTTGATTTTCTTATTTCTGATATTCTATTTTGAACAAGACTAGTGATCTTCTTGCAGTCATCCATCTTAGCCAAGCAACCATACGCATCAACGTATTCCTTCTTTCTAAGATATGCGTTACCTTCAGACTGAAGATAGTCTTGGTGATCTTTTAATAGTTTTACAAATACTCTCCAATTAGAAGAGTGAATTATTTCTTGCCAAGCGTTAAGATCAGATAGGAAGTTCTGTTCCGGCATTAGCATCTCCTTGTGGTGGCGCTTGATTTACTTGTGGTTGGTTCATTTGAGCTTGTGGCTGTTGTGGCTGATTCATTCCCTGTTGTGGCATACCCTGATTAGGTATGATCTTATTCTCATTGTCTGTTATTATCTTAGAAGCCATTTGTTGAGCGAGCATATCCTCTTGCATCTTTTTCATTTGCTGTCTCATGGCTATACTTAATTGAAACATATAGTTGTCAAAGTTAGGTTTATATTCTTCATCAAGTTTATAATAATCCTGTTGAGCTTTCTTAGATAAGCCTGCGGCAATCTCCATAAGATTAGCGTTCTGGTTAACCTCTGGAATCTCGCCTTGCATGAACTGTGTCCATAGCTTATCTACATCGTTTGATGTGCCTAACTCTCCCGGTGGCTTAGGTGGCATATAAGATTCGATGTCCATAAAGCCTATCTTCTTAAATGAGTCTGCTGTCATCTGCCAGTTACCTCTTGGATTGATCTGAGGATTAAACCAGATGTTAGTTTGCGTAGCTTCTAAAGCGAACATTGCTAACTGCTTTTCAAACATCTTAGAACCGGCTATAATATCAGGCGAGAAGTAAATATCGTAACCGCCTCTTAATGTATCAATAGACATATTAGGAAATAGCTTCTCTCCATCTTCACCTAAGACTCGTTCACCCAAAGTCGTAGGAGCGCAATCTTGGTATGTATTGAGCCACATTGTAACGGCTTCGGATATATCAGAGACTAAATCTCTAACCATAAGCCCGAATCGTGTATCAGAGTTTCTTTCAACTAAAAGGTCTTGCCCTAGAGTTTTGCTCTGAGTCTCTTTTGATTGGAAGTATGAAGCTGCGCCTGTTAGTCTTTCTACCATCTGTAATAAGATATTAACATCACCATCAACCCATGCCATTGAGCGAGATAGATTAGGAAAGTTTACATTCTTAGGATCAGATGAAGGATAGGATACTCCGGGTTCTAATTCAAAGACTTGTTTATCATAGTTCTCATCAGGCTTGTGGAATCCAAAAGGACAATTCTCAACATACTGAAAGTCTGACTTCTGATTAAATGTATTATTCAAAGCGTTGGTAACATCAGCTACCCTTGAAGGTAATGATTCGCCTCTTATCTGTCCGGGAGTTCTGAATAGTGGCCCACCAACGTACGGAATCTTACCATCACGACAGCCGGGAACCTTTCTTAAAGGCTTGCCTGCGAGAAACTTCATCATTGTTGGCTCTACTGCAAATCTGTATTTCTCTTTCCTGCCATTCTTTTCATAAGTTCCGTACCATTCATAGATATCTACTGGAAATTGTCTCAAGTCTGTTGTTGTGATATCCGAAGGCACTACAATACCTAAAGCCTCAGCCTTTTGTTTTCCTAAGACTTCAACTCTTGCATCGAAACATGCGTTTTTAAGCTGTGCTATGTACTTTTCATCCACATCAACAAAGACGTTTCTATCTGAATAGTCAAGTATCTCATCTCCGTTTAAATGAATAGTCTCAATGAAATGATTCAAGTCCTGTATTTTCTTACCGAAAGAAGGGATTAAGATATCGTCTAAGTTAGGTATGTTGTCTAAAAGGCACTTCTCAAATCTCTTATGCTCAGTCTTAATCTCATAGCCTAGAAATGATTTCTTACCAATAGCTTTAGCAATTTTATCAACAGCTTTGCCTACCTTGCCGTACTTGGGGATTCTTAGATCAACCCATTCATACCAGACCTTCCAGCGTTTCTTTAAAACTGAGAAACCTTGTGTCACTCTGTTATGTATAAAGTCTTTAATGTCATAGTAGATATCAGATTCAGAAGGCCCGAGTCCCCACTTTGTGAAGGTTTCAATATCGTCTTTACGATTTACGTCATTAGGCTCAGTTGCCTTTGCGTGGATAGTATCAGGATTAAAGCTAGTTGCTAAGAGTGTGGCATCGAAAGCGTCACAGACTGCGGTACAAAGTCTAAGGTTTCTATCTGACATCCAACCCTTTTTAGTTAAGCCTTCGATAAGAGAGGGTTTAGCACCATCATACATCATCTGATCTTTTTTTCTTTGCTGAACCCATTCTGTCATTGAATCGATATCGCTCATAGCATCTTGAACGACCATCTTTACAATGTCTTTCTGTTCTTCAGGAGAGAACTTATCAGTTTCAATCTCCGGCTCGATTCTCTTCGCTTGCTTGTCAACAAAGTTCATTGGGTTCTTTTCTTGTTTCTCTGGGGCTTTAGTTTCTGATTTCATATCTTAATATCCTTTTTTACTATACGATACACTATACAATAACTATACGATACTTAATAGGCTTGGTATATATACTACAAACTCTTCACATAACACATCAATTCTGATGTTTTAATTGCTTTTTATCTCAATTACTAATTCTGTACAAACTAGTAATTAGCTAGTAATTAGGCTTGGCAGTTGGAATTGTTGCAACTATTTTAAATATCATTTATCAGACCTCCACAAGCCTCTAAAGAAATAAAATATCTTAAATCTCCAACCACTTAACTTCCAAACCATATCGTTGACTGATTTATATTGTTTCTTTGGCTCTCTCATATACTCTCTCTCAGCAAGTCCCACTTGTAACTCCTTATACTTTCCTCAACAACTTCTTAGCCTTCTCATGTGCAATATGAAGATCATGCCTTGCCTTGGCAATTTTATCCTCACCTTTCAATCCGTTCTTAGCATGTTCAGGTGTATCAAAGCGTCCGTATTTTACAAAGTCTTTTAGATTCTTCTTAGTTAATCCTTTTTTACTCATTACTTCTTACCACCTCGTACAAAATCAATGATTGAACCTTTAGGCTTAACAATCTTAGGATTACTCGCTTGTTGCTGTGCATGAGACATAGCGTTGAATACTCCAAAGCATTGGTGAGTTATTCTCATAAGCGAGATCTCAAGCTCAGTACGGCTACTGGAACCGATAAGAGTCTCTACTTTATTGTCTGTGCGCTTAACAGCTAAGACAAGTTCGTTTATATCTATAAAGTTATCTGGGTTAGCTTCAAAGGCTTTCTTCTTCTTCTCAAGTTCGTTTAATTCTGGTATCTTATCTCCGTTATATCCGTTATCTCCGCTCATCGTTCCTCCACTTTAGATATTTGAATAGGGATTTGACTAGTTTGTTTTTTACAAATAGTTATTGGTGCGCTTTTAATCAACTCAGATTTAACGCCCTCAAACTCATGAGTGAAAATCTCTTTGGGGCCGAGATGTATTTTTCTGAGAATATCTACCGCATCCTCAAATGTCTCTGCTGTAACATAGCCCTCTATATTTGTATTATCAATTCTAAACTTGAATGATGGTGCGACTGTCATATATTCTGGTTTCTCTGTTAATTTGGTTTTTGTTAACATTATCCTTTCCTCCCTCTCCCGGCACCTCTGCCGCCACCTTTTCCATGTCCCGGCCCGCCTCTTTTGCATCCGCCTTTATTACGACCTGCACCTCTTCTTGGTCTAGCCATTAGATATCTCCTTATATTAACAAAGTTTAATCACATACTCTGCACCAATAACTGCAAGAGCCACTATTATATCCATCATCCATACATTTAGTAAAACACATCATATCTACATGACAATAAGCAAACGCTAGAGTTGAAAAGAATAAAACAAGTAATAAAGATAATATAAGTTTTTTCAATATGCCTTCCCTCCGCCAACTGGAAGTTGACTTGATCTGGTTTTTATCTTTGGAAACTTAGCCTCTAAATCTTCATCTAAAACTCTGCTTATGCAATCAAGCATATCGTCATGCTTGCAAACTGGGAATGTTGTGTATTCTTCATCAATGAATAGTTTAATAAAATCTTGCTCTTCATCGTGAGAGTTCTTAAACATCAATCTGTTTGGTAAGTAAAATCTTCCCTGCTCAAACTTCGGCACGAGTCGTCTAATACGATCATTCTTAGGCATACTGCCACCAAGCTCAGTTATCTTAAAGCGATAATTCTCCTGCTCTTGGACATATTTAATATGCTCTATATCAGATTGCATACCATATTTCTCATAGCCTACGTTGAGCGGATGCCATATTCTTACTAAGTCAAATAACTTCTCTGTTCTCTCTGTAAGATTAAGCCTGTCACGAACTGCATCTACGAGATAATAATTGTTATCAGAGTTAAGAGCGATCACAGCTAGGACAGTATAATCGTTTGTCTTTTTCTTTTCAGATGCAGGATCAACTAAGATGTAGAAATTACTGCGAGAGTTCTTATCGAAAGTCTTATATCTTGACAACCAGTTATCTTTAAAGCCCATAACACTATCAGCTAAAGGATTAAGTAAGAGTTGAGCACCGGCTATATAACTTCCCATATCGTCAACCTTCTTTTCAAACTCTGCCTTAGTAAGTAATACAGGATTACCTGCGAAAGTGCCATCATCAGTTGCCGGATAGACTCTTGGAATAGCTGTCTTTCTATCCATTATAGTCTTATATGTGTCATTAGCGTGATATCTTGTGCCGATATATCTTCTTAAACCGTCTTTCTTGCCAAGATTAAGAGACAATCCGAAAGACTCAGTAACCTTTTTTATCATTTCAGGTGTTGAAACAGACTCTTTAGTAACAACATCATCATAGACTAATACATCGAAATGCTTTGAAGTAGGCTGTCCATCTACTAATCCATGTGCCTCAATCGTAGATTCTTTAGGATTTCCTTTACGTTTGACTATAATGCCATCATCTAAAGACCATTTAGGGGATTCTTTCTGTGGTGCTTTATATAAAACCTCTGGGAATAGGTCTTGAAGGAATGTATTGATCTCAAACTCTCGTTTGATTTGAGTAAGAAATGATTTAGCGATTGGTCTAGTATGTGAGAATATGCCAAAGGTCAGTTCAGAATTGCCTAAGATATCTTGAATAGTTTTAGCGAAAGTGATTATCGAACTTTTGTAGTGAGCCCTAGCCCATAAATCAATAAAGCCATCAGGATCAGCTTCAACCTCTCTACAGCGATCAAAGAGCCAGTCATTATCTATATCAATGCGCTTACAACCTACAAGTAGCAAATAAAACAAGTCGTTAAGACAGAGTTGGCGCATAGCCTTGAAATCATTGTCTTGAGCGACTTCTTTGTAGAGTAGAAGCGATTTGTGTCTTAGTTCGTACAAGAGAATCTTTCGTTGATTAGTTTTTGGCGTTCTGAAACATCTACCTCGTTTACTGTGATATTCAAGTTTGTTTCCCCGGAATGTTTGACCTCTCGCTTATCTCGCCATTCTTTAGGTTGTCTGTTTTTAAGCCAAAAGATTTGTGCTGTAACATCGGGAATAACTTGTTTTGTAACTATCTTAGCTTTGCAAGTATCGGTATGTTTAATAGTTTGAATCTCACCATCATCTAAAACTGCACCTAATCCACCTGTTTTTGACTTTTCGTAAGTTATCTCATCATATTTATAGCCGGTAGCTCTTTTGTAGAGTCTTTTTTCAACTTTTGCATCAGCTATTTTCTTCCAACCTTTTAGGGAGTTAAAAAACTTGATATGCTTACTTTTGTAAATATGTAGGGCAGTTACAGTTAGGTCAAAAAAGTCAGCTACTTGAGCATCAGTCCAACCAGATAAGACTAGTTTCTTGATCTTATCTAAACTTATCTTATCAATCGATGATGGTCTTCCGGGTCTTTTGTTTATATTTTTAGTCATGTGTTCACTTTATTAGACATTTAATGTTCATTTATTGAACACTATCATATTGTGTGCTCTTGAGTACCATGGCCTTACACGACTGGTTATACATGCCACTCTATCACCGTTGCGATTCTTAAACTGATCTGCTGCATTTCGTAGCTTTGCAAGATGCTTCTCAAATACTTCTTCTTCTCGCAATGAAAACTCTCCATCATTACTATGAAAGTTTAGATCGTCTAAATCTGGGTTTGATGTTTTCTCATACATGATTCCTCTTGATTAACATAAACTAGAATGACACAAACATTCGAGTGAGTCAAGAATGAAAAAAGAAAGGGCTTGACAGAGTACGCATGATTTGTTAAACTAAAATCAACTTGGAGAGTTAAATGATTCAACGACAACAAACAATTAAACTAAAGACCTCGTTACCCGACGAGGTTTCTTTAATATGGAACGGTGCTCTCCAAGCTCAAATGACGTTGCGTCAGCCGTTCCGTTTTTATTTGAAAGGAGATTAAATGAACCTAGTCAGCATAAATATATGGATCAAGAATAATGAAATG
>Ga0075116_10001047_pt1 | contig 12740 bp, 13 predicted proteins | sample AntAceMetag02UKC_FD_69786 | JGI IMG/M metagenome (GOLD analysis project Ga0075116, IMG submission 69786) | Saline lake microbial communities from Ace Lake, Antarctica- Antarctic Ace Lake Metagenome 02UKC | ecosystem: Environmental > Aquatic > Non-marine Saline and Alkaline > Saline | place...
GCGCATTGCTAATTTTTTTAATCCAACTGTGTTTCCTGCATATTGGGTATTAACACTATAAACAATGTTTTCATCTAAGTCTATATAAATTCGTCTTTTATCTACTTCTTTGCTCACATTATTTTCTAAGATGCCTGCGCTATGGACAAATCTAAAAAATTCTTTTTTATTATGCATTTTCTTGAATTCTTCATAACCATCTCTTACCAGGATATATTCGCTATGTGCCACATAACTTGAATCTGTTATTTGTAATGCAAGTATAGAAAAAGGTGAATCTACGGGGCCAAGGCAGAAAAAACATATATACATCTGCTTGCCTTTCATGCTGCCTTGTAAAAAGGCTTGTATTTCTTCTAGGCCTTTGTTTCGTTCAGTATGTTTAATATCAGAACCAAAGGTTTTGCCTTCAGGTAAAAGATACATAGTTTTTGACTTGTCCCTTGCCTGATCATAAAATCCATCAAAGTGCACAGTGTGGCCTTTTGTTGCTAATTTCTTTTCTGCACCAAGCTCTATAGCCCTGTTTTTAAGATATTCTGCATCCTCCCTAGAATTATCTCGCAGGAAAACAGAGTCAGGTTCACAATATTCTATGTATTTTACAACAAAATCATCTACGTATTTGTTGTTTAAAGCAATTAATTTTTCAAAACTACCTGGTGCACATTTTGTTTTCAATATTTCCTGATATTTTTTTTCCATAAGTTAAATCTCCCCCACTATTTCTTCTAATAAATCTTCGATTGTCACAAATCCAACAGGGATTTGATCCTGGTTAACCACAATTGCCATAAGCTCTTTTTTGCGTTGCAGCATTAACAATACATCATCTATTAACATCTCTACGCTAACAGTGCTAATGGGGCGCATGAAACCAGAAAGAGTCTTAGACTTGTCGTCTTCATATATCACATCAAGAGTGCTTACCAAACCCGCAAAACCTCTTTTATCAAGAGATTTTATAGGGAACCTAGAGTAATTTTTATGCTGTACTTTTTTCAGCAAATCTACAATTGTATTTTCAGGGCCAAAATATATAAGTTTATCCATCTTATTCATCATTTGGCCTGTTTTTTTCCTGCCAAAGTCAAATATCTTGTAAATAATATTTCTTTCATGTGGCCCCACAACACCATGAGCTTCACTTTCTCTTATTAAATATTTAAGCTCTTCCCTTGTTACAAATGGACTTTTTTTAGATGACTTGGCTTTTATACCAAAAATTTTAAGTATATTTTCAGATATAAATGTGATTACACTAACAATAGGATAAAGTAGGCGCCAGAAGAAATGCAAAAAAGGGCTGGATATGTATGTTAGGGTATCTGTCTGCTTGGAATATACTGTTTTAGGGATAAATTCTCCAAATACAAGCATGATAGGTACCATAGCAGCAGTAGCAATCCACTCTGAATTCTTACCATATATGCTGAATATTATGTTTGTAAATATAGCAGTGGCTGAAACTATTGCTATGTTTGTACCTACGAGCATAGTACATAACATCCGATTTGGATTATCAAGCATTTTTTGAATTATTACAGCTTTCCTCTGTTTGGATTCAGCCAAAACCTTCAGCTTGATACGGTTTACCGAGACTAAGCCTATCTCAGAACCTGAAAAAAAGCTTTCTAAAAATATAAAAAATATTACCAATAAAATTAAATGAATCATTGTCATTATTTGCGCACCAGCAGCACCTTATTTATCCTGTTTTCGTCTTCATCCATATTTATAATTGTAAAGATTATGTTTTTATATTGAATACTCTCTTTGTTTTTTGGTAATTTTCCAAAAAGCAAAAGCAGCAATCCGTTTATGGTCGTAACTTCCTCAATCGGGAGATTAAGTCCTAGCTGCTCATTCACCTCTTTTACCAGTGTATTGCCTTTAATAATGTAGGAGCCATCTTTCTGCTTTTGAATCTGGGTTTCTGCTTTATCATACTCATCATGTATCTCTCCCACAATTTCCTCAAGCACATCTTCTAATGTGATAAGGCCTGAAGTTCCGCCAAATTCATCTATAATCACAGCTATATAATTTTTCTTACTTTGGAATTTAATAAGCAAATCATCTATCATTTCCGCCTCTGAGATAAACAGCGGCTTCTTAATATACCCACTCCAATCATCCTTTGGATTTAGCATAAATTCTTTCGTATAAACAACACCTATGATGTGGTCTATATCCTCATCATATATAGGTATCTTGCTAAATTTATTTTTTCTCATTATCTCTATTAATTGCTCCTTAGTGGCGCTCTTATCACAACCTGTTATATCTACTCGCGGAACCATTATCTCATCCACCCGGCGGTGGCCAAATTCAAAAATAGAGCGTATCATTTCCTCTTCGGCTGTATCTATTATGCCCTCTTTTTTGCTTATAGAAACCATTGATTTAAGTTCGTTTTCTGTAATAAACGGCTGCTTAACGGTTTGTTTTGTAAATAAAGTTATAAAAACGCTAGAGATATTTTGCAACAGCCAACGTATTGGAAATGTTAGTTTACTAAATAAAATCAGTGGCAAGGAAACAAAACTCGAAAATTGCTCAGGGTTTTGTATTGCCATTATCTTTGGTGTGACTTCTCCAAATAACAATAAGATTATCGTCATAGACAATATTGATATAAATACTCCTGCTTCTCCAAAAATCTTTACAGCCACAACAGTGGCAATGCTTGTTGCAGTAACATTTACCAGCATATTGCCTGTTAAAATTGTGGCAAGCGTTTTTCGCGGAGAATCCAGCAGGATAGATACATGTTTTACTCTGGGTGCAGAGCTTGTCTGCATCCTTCTGCGCTGAAACCAGCTTAATGAAAACAGGGCGGTTTCAGATCCGGAAAAAAATCCAGATAAAATAATTAATATAGGAATTAATATAAGATGTAACATCTTGTTTTAGATATAAAGATTGGCCTGTTTGATGTAATTAGCTACCTCTTGCGGTACTAAACCTTTAATGCTTTTACCATCTTTTATTGTTTTTCTAATTTTACTTGAGGAAATCTCTACTGGCGCCATAGGCATTATTGCTATGTGTGTATTTTTTATATCTACTGTATTGCCTGGCCGCACCCCGACTACAAATTTACACATTGAAAGCATTTTATCTATATTTTTCCATGCCTCAAGTGTTTTAACAGAATCAGAACCTGCTAAAAAAAATAATTCTGTGTTCTTCGGATATATTTTCTTCATAAAAGAAACAGTTTCAACCGAATAAGAAACATTCCTTCTGTTAATTTCTAATCTTGAGGCTTCAAGTTTAGCATTGCCTGCTATTGCATATTCGATCATAGACAATCTGTCATCTGCGCTAACAACCTCATTAATATCTTTATGCGGTGGTATATAGCATGGCATAAATAGTACCTTATCCAGAAATAGTGTCTCTAAAGCCGTATTGGCAAGAGCCAAGTGCCCGTTATGTATAGGATTGAATGTTCCGCCTAAAATCGCTATCTTCATTTATTTTCTATTTTCGCACCTGGCCAGTTCCAAATACTATGTATTTGTAAGTACTAAGCTCTTCAAGGGCCATGGGGCCTCTTGCATGTATTTTATCAGTGCTTATTCCTATTTCCGCACCCATACCAAATTCATATCCATCAGTAAAACGTGTTGAAGCGTTACTGTATACACAAGCAGAATCCACTTCTTTTAGAAACTTCAAAGCACTTTGATAGTTCTCTGCCACAATAGCGTCAGAATGACTGCTGCCAAATGTATTTATATGCGCTATGGCTTCTTCCAAGCCACTGGTTATCTTAACTGCTAACGTAAGATTTAAAAATTCTGTAGAAAAATCTTTAGCACATGCCCTTTTTATATCCTTAATAAGCTTTCGCGTTTTGATGCAACCCCTTATTTCAACGCCTGCTTTTTTGAAACGCTTAATCATTTCTGGCAAGAAAAAAGCTGCTATTTTTTTATCAACAAGCATAACTTCCATTGCATTGCAGACACCAGGGCGTTGAACTTTTGCGTTAAAACAAATATTAAAGGCTTTTTTTAAATTTGCTGTTTTATCTACATAAACATGGCATATACCCTTGTAATGTTTTATAACAGGCATACGCGCGCTTTTTACTACAGCTTTTATTAATGCCTCTCCACCGCGTGGAATTATTAAATCAAGGTATTTATCCATCTTAAGCAAGCAATTTGTAGCATCCCTCTTAGCGGATTCTATCAACTGTATTGAGCCTAATGGTAATTTTTGCTTTTTTAAACATGTTCTTAATATCTCACAAATTGCTACATTGGATTTAATGGCTCCCGCCCCACCTTTTAATATTACCGCATTGCCACTTTTAAGACAAAGCGTAGCGCAATCACTGGTTACATTCGGCCTTGCTTCATAAATGATCCCAATAACACCTATCGGCGCACGCATCTTTGCCATAATAAGGCCATTGGGCCTTTTTTGCATTTTTATAATCTCACCGCAAGGATCAGGAAGCTTTACTACCCCCTCAATACACTTTGCCATATATTCTATTCTTTTTTTATCAAGCAAAAGTCTGTCTATAAAAGATTGCGATTTACCACTGGTTTTTGCGGCTCCTACATCCTTCTGGTTGGCTGCTATAATATATTTTGCATTTTTTCTGATAGCAGCAGCCATATCTTTAAGTACTTTGTTTTTATCGTTTGTTGAAATATTAGATAGCACTCTGGCTGCTTTTTTTGCTTCTTCGCATACTTGAGTTATGTATTGTTTTGTTTTCATTTTTATTGCGCCAAAAAGGCTGTTCCTAAAGCTTCACCATTAATAATTCTGACCATAACATCCTTTTCTTTTCCATTAGCAATAACACAGTTAATCCCGGATGCTGTAGCCATTTTTATGGCCTGAAGCTTACTCCTCATGCCGCCAGTTGCAAATTTGCCAACATGTTCAGTTGCCATACCCTGCACCTTAGATGTTATATGTGCAACCAGAGGTATAACTTTTCTATCTTTGGGTGAGTGTAATCCATCAACATTCGTCAATATTATTAGCTGGCGCGCGCCGACTAAAGTAGCTACCAATGCAGACAGTCTATCATTATCCCCAAATTTTATTTCCTCTGTAGCGATGGTATCGTTCTCATTTATTACAGGGACCGCATTAAACACATACAGTAACTCTCGTATTGTATTACGAGCGTTAATATAACGCTTTTTATCTGTAAAATCTTCCTGTGTGAGCAATATCTGCGCAACACTTAGGCCGTTTTTGGACATATACTCATCATAAAGCTTCATTAATTTGCTTTGCCCAATTGCCGCAATTGCTTGCAAGCGCGCAAGTTTCTTAGGACGATGCTTTAACCCCGCTGCCCTTATGCCTGTGCCAATTGCTCCTGATGTAACAATAACAATTTTATGTCCGGATTTTATTAGCTGTGAAATCTGATAACAGAATCCTTTCACAATACTCGCATTAAGCTTATCACCAGCGCCGCTTAAAACAGCTGTTCCTATTTTTACCACTGTTATATTATTATTTTTTTGCATTTTCTGCACCCATTTTTTTAAGCCGATGATGAATTTCCTTAACCAAAATATCTAATCCTTCTCCGGTTTGAGCTGATACTGTAAGCAATTTTTGTTTTATTTTCTTTTTTAATAAATCTATGTTTTCTTTAGCAGGTAGCAGGTCTATTTTATTTGCAACTAATATCCTCTCTTTTTTGTATAATTGTTTGCTATAAAGCTTTAGTTCCTCATCTATAATTTGATAATCATCAAATGGATTTTTGGTTTCTTCACCAGCATCTATGAGGTGTACCAATAATTTAGTTCTCTCTATGTGCCTTAAGAATAAATCACCTAACCCCTTGCCTTTATGCGCATCTTTTATTAAACCCGGAACTTCGGCAATTTTAAATTCAAAATCCTCATCACTGACTACCCCCAACACTGGCATCTTTGTTGTAAAAGGATAATGGGCTATTTTAGGCCGAGCTTTTGATATTTTAGATAACAGTGTAGATTTACCGGAATTTGGAAGGCCAACAATACCTACATCTGCTATTAGCTTTAGCTCCAGCCTGATAATCTGCTTCTCGCCTACGCTGCCTTCTGTGGCATTTTTATGGCTGCGATTACCCCTGCCGCCTGCCCCACCCTTTGCAGCTATTAGCTCTTCGCCTTCCTCTGTTAAATCTGCTAATAATGCGCCTGTAGCGTCTTGAAAAATAAGTGTACCGCAAGGAACCTTAATTAGGCGGCCTGCGCCATCAGACCCTTTTTTCTTTTTACCACTTCCATTTTTACCATCTTTACCTTTGAAATGTTGCCTGTATTGAAAATCAATAAGGGTGTGCACATCCGTGCTCACCCTTATAATTACGCTACCCCCGCATCCGCCGTCTCCACCATCAGGATGGCCGCCGCGTGTATATTTATCCCTGTAAAAACTGTCTACGCCTTTACCGCCTCTTCCGGCTGCTACCTCTACTCTAGCGGTATCAATAAACATTATATTATGTTATATTATATTAATAATGCGTGAGCTAATAACTTTCACAACACCACTAGTCTTGGCAAAAAGAGTATCGTCTCTACCTATACCAACATTTACACCTGGGCGAAACTTAGTACCTCTTTGCCTTAAGATAATCGAGCCTGCGCTAACACGTTGTCCGTCCGAACACTTAAAGCCCAACCTTTGAGACGCGCTTTCGCGGCCGTTTCTTGTTGCGCCCTGCCCTTTTTTATGTGCCATTCCCTACCCCTTTATTATGTTCTTTACCCTGACCTGTGTTAATAAGTCACGGTGTCCAATTGTTTTCTGGCTGCTTTTTCTTCTTTTAAATTTAAATGCTATACGCTTGGGGCCTTTGCTATCTCCCAAGACTTCACATACCACTTTAGCGCCTTTAATGTGAGGCGTGCCTATAGCAACATCCTTACCATCAACTATAATCAATATTTTATCTAAAGACACTTCTTTTTTCTTAGATACCCTTGGGATACTGATTAACTCATCCTCGGTAACTTTATACTGTCTTGCTCCAACTTTAGCAATTGCAAACATTTAGATACTCCTTTAAATTTTACACTATTTATTCTCTATTATAGAAGCCAAAGTATAACATATAGTAATTAATAAATCAAGCAAAAATGGTGTCTGTCACCTTTTTTACACCTTCTTAATCTCTATATCTTCCAGGTGAAGCTGGTTATTCTCCAGCACTGCTACCTTAGCCCTGAATGTCCTTTGCAGCTTATGCAAAGCGCCGGTAGCATCTTCCCGCACTTTCATAGCTACTTCCGGATGCAATACCATTTCAACTGATTGTCTCGCTTTTGTTTTTTGCAAGAAATCCTTTAATTTTCGGATAGCAAGCACAGAAACTGTTTGCGCGCTTTTTACAAGGCCCCTACCATGGCAATAAGGACAATTTTGATATGCTGCGCCTTCTATACTCTTGGCTGTTCTTTGCCTTGTCATCTCAATGATATCTAATTCAGAATACGAAGCTATGTGTGTCTTTGCTCTGTCTTTCTTTAATTCTTTTTGCAGGGTATTATAGAGATCTTTACGGTGTTGCGCATTAGCCATATCTATAAAGTCAGTAATAATAATTCCCCCCACATCACGCAAACGCAATTGTTTAGCTACCTCAGCTGCTGCCTCAATATTAACTCTATATATTGTATCTTCGGGATTCTTTTTTCTTATAAATCTGCCTGAATTTACATCAATAGCGACCATGCCCTCAGTTTGCTCAATAGTAATATATCCTCCACATTTAAGGAAAACTTTTCTATGAAAAATTTTATCTATTTCTTTTTCTACACCATATTTTGCAAAAAGAGGCTCATTACCTTTATAGAACTCAATGCACGACTTAAAGGCTGGTGAGAAATTTGTTAGTACACGCGTTTTTCTTTTAAACTCTGTTTTTTCATCTATAATTATCTTATCTACTTCTTCAGTTAAAACATCTCTTAATACCTTTGAGACAAGATCTAACTCATGCCATACCAGGATAGGAGCTGTTTTTTTTGAGGCAGCTTTAATTTGTGCCCACTGCCTTGTAAGGTACTTTACATCTCTGGCTAAATCATTTTTATTAGATCCTGAAGCAGCTGTTCTGGCTATTAACCCACCACCTGTGGGCAGCTTAAAACTCTTTAATATATCCTTAATTCTTTTTCGCTCCTTATCGTCACGTATTCTTCTAGAAACACCTATTTTACCGGAATTAGGCATAAACACCAGGTATCTTCCTGGTATTGATATATTTGTAGTTAATCTGGCCCCCTTTGTTCCAAGCTCTTCCTTAACTACCTGCACCAGCACCTGCTGTCCTTTTTTTATCAAATCTTGTATTTTTAAAGAAGATTTAGATTTTTTTGCAGCTGCATCATAAAGAATCTCACTGTCTTCGTAATCTAGCATCGCATCTGTTGCATCAGAAACATATAAAAATCCATTTTTTTCTATACCATAGTTTATAAACCCGGCACCTATACCAGGCACGACTGAGCTTACCTCACCTTTATATATATTGCCAACAACAACCTTCTGATCCAGTCTTTCAACAAAATAATCATCTAGTTTGCCGTTAGCAACAATTGCTACTCTTCTTTCGCCTGCTTCTACATTTATTAAAATCTGTTTTTTCATCTTTGATTATCCTTATTCAGAAAAAAGCATTGTTGATTTCTTTTTCTTTTTACCTGAGCCTACTGGTTCATCAGGCTCAAATTGATGTCCCAAGGTTGTAGGTGCATGCTGGAGGTTATCCATTCTGTCAGTAATATCCTTAAATAGAGGCTCTACATCTTCTTTACTTTCAACTAATTTTACAGTAACAAATATTAAAAGATCCCTTGTGTCTATGGTGTCTTCTGAATATCGAAACATATGCCCAAGAAGCGGTATATCTCCTAAAAAGGGAACCTTGTGCCTGATTTTAACTGTTTGCTCTTTTAACAGGCCGCCAATAGCAATGGTTTCACCGTCTTTTATCATAACTTGCGTTTTTGCAGTTCTAACAGAAATAGGGTAGGCATAAACGTCAGTAGCAGCAGCTGAACCAGTTGATCCAATCAATAACTCTCTTGTCTCCCTGGTAGTAATTTCTGGTTCTAAATCTACAACTATTTCATCCTTTGAATTAACATGAGGGGTAACCTTCAAAGATATTCCTGTATCCAGCTCGGTCTTTTTAATATCTTGAAAAACCCTGCTTCCAGTATCTTCGTCTGTTCCCCATACAGGTACATAGAGAGAGCTTCCTATGCGGATTTCTGCTGGTTGGTTATCTAATGTTACCATGCGCGGATTTGAAACTATCTTAGTATCGCTTCTATTATTAAGTATATATAATACAGCCTGAAACGAAGAAAAATCAAGTGTTCCAAATAGAAAATTTTCAGGAATACTTAATGGAAACACTGGATCATTGTGGCTTGGAAAAACACCAACACCTGTACTTCCACTTGTACTAGAACCATCGGGATCAGGAAGCGGCACCATATCTTTCATCCCTATGTAGCTTAGTTCATTAAGGTCTGGTGAAAAAGGGAATGTAGTAGGAATCCTAGAACCTGAAGCACCAATCTGAACGTTCCAATCAATGCCCAGCTTTTCATCGTCATCAAGCACAGTTTCTATTATTTTAGCATCTATAAACACCTGTGGCGTTCGCTCATCAAGCTTATTAATTACTTGCTCAATTTTATATATATTTGTAGGGATATCTGTAACTATAATTGTATTGGATCTTTTATCTCCCCTTACACTTCCACGCTCACTTACCATCTCTTTTATAGAACCTGCTATTTCTTTGGCATCGCTATAGCTTACCTTAAAAACCTCTGTTTTTAATGGTTCATGTCCTAGGTTTTCTACTGTGGCTACTCTTATAATATTGCCTTCACGCTCATATGCAAAACCATAGGTTTTTAATACTACATCTAATGCCTTCTCCCACGGCACATCAACAAGGCGTATGGTAATTACGCCTTCGACATCCTTGCCAGCAACTATATTAACGTCACTTTTATAAGAAAGTATGCGCAATACATTATGAATATCAGCGTCTTTAAAATCTATAGTTACGTTGCCAGGTGCTGCCTCTGATGCAATCGGCTTTGCGGCCACGGGCTCTTGTGCGGATGCTATGGCAGCAACTTCATTCATCACGTTTGCCTGCCCCTGGTCCTGAGCAAAAGAAATTGGCGTCATACAAAAAATAATGGAAATAATTGCACTATATGTAATTATGTTTTTAAACATGCTTCCTCCTTATTCTTTAATTACATAAATTACGTGTTCAGTTTGATTAAACCGCAATTTAACATTGTCTGATTCTATTTTTATTATTTTAATATTACCAAATATATCATTTTCCTTCAACACTAAATTATTAATAATTGCTATGGAATCCCCATCTGGATCATATGCTATGCCTTCAAGCCTTATATCCTCAATGGACCTTATGGTTCCGTACCCAAAAACAATTTTCCCCTCTTTGTTTACCAGAGGTTCAAATGGGTCCCTTTTATCTTCGGTGTTATATATAAAGCCATTTATGTCCTGGGTATCACTATCACCAGAATATAAATCCGAACAAATAATTAAGGTAAAAATAAAAAAACCTATTAGTAAAAAAACGCGTTTTGTCATCTTTACCTTTTCTTCCTTCTTTTAGTTGATTTTTTCTTTTCTGCCACTCCTTCTTCTCTTTTTTCTTCAGGAGCACTTAAGATATACGTAACAACCGTTACGTCAAATTTGTGATTATTTATCCCGGAAACATCACCTGCGATTTTTAAATCCATTATCCTCATAAACGTGGTTGAACTTTCCAGTTTATTTAAGAAAAGTCCAAATTGGTGATACCCAGAAATAGCACTTAAATATATAGGGAACTTGCGGTATGCATTGGATGATTTTTTCGAAGAACTCTGCCGGGGACTTTCTATTGGGTTTATGGCTACAATTTTAACCCCACAAGCATTTGCAGTATCAGATAAGTTCTTTAAAAGCGGAGATATCTCTTCTTTTGTAGAAAATTTTCTCTTATATCCGGATAATTTCTTTCTTAGGGTTTCTATTTGCTGCTCATATTTGGAGATATTGCTTACATCAGTATCCATTATTTTTACCCTTGAGGACTTAGCACTTACTTCGGGCAATATCCTTATTAAATCTCCGAAAACCGGCTTTAATATAAAATAAAAATCCGCGGCTAAAATACATAATGCAATAACCGCATATAAAATGATTTTCTGGTTTTTGAGTATATTATCTTTTAGCTTTGCTAGATTTATTTGATTTACCAAGATTATCCTTTTTACTGTTAAAATAGCAAATAATGGAAAAATCCATTACCCCTGCTTCGCCAATTTGCCTCATCTTACTTGATTCTAATTTAATGTCCTCAAAATCACTAAAGAAACCCTTATGTGATCTTAATGAATTAATAAAATTCCCTATTATTGCCGCCTCTCCCCCCTCGGATTGCGAAGCGGCGCTTCCCTTTAACACCATTACGCGTTTACCAGCAATTCGCGTTCCTCTGATATTAGAACCACCTTTATTCTGAAGTGAGAGTTCACTTAACCACACGCCATCTGTGGTGGCAAGGTTTAAATCTGACATTTTTTTTGACCACAAAATACTCTCAGATGCCAATTCGTATATGGCGGCTAATTTACCATTCATCTGGCGCACGTTCAATTTAAGTGCTTGGGCTATATCATACTTGGGCTCTAATTCCTTAATATGTATATTAAGTTTTTCTAATGAATTCTTTTTTAATAAAAGTGTCGTCGCGCCCAAGGTGTGTAGGAGTAAGAATAAAGCAGATGCTATAATAGCCACACGCTTTAAGGGTATTTTAGATAAGCTAATCTGGTGAGTATTTACCTTTTTTTCTTCTTTTCGCAGCTCTTCTGGTAATAAATTTATCTTTATCATTTTTCAGTATCCAGTTTTTAGTATACAGTATTCAGTAATTGGCTTTCAGTATTCAGCATTTAACTGACAACTGTTAACTGATTACTGACAACTGTTTACCCTTCCCTTAACCCTAGGCCTACTGCAACAGCAAAAGACGCCCCCTTAGCATTAAAGGCTGCCTGATCTATCTTTGTACCCATGTTAATATTATTAAATGGATCCCATATAACAGCATTTATAGCAAATATCTCTTGGAAAAATGGAAGCAGTGCTTCTAAGTTGGCTGAGCCACCACTAATGTAAACTTTTGCTACGTTTTTTCCATAACGGCTCTCATAAAAATCAAATGAAAGTTTTATCTCATTAACAAGATTATAAAAAATATTTTTAACAATAGTTGTTACTTCATTTTTACGCTCACCGGGATTAATCTTTAGGGCCTCTGCTTCATGGAATTTAAGGTTCAATTTCTCTGCCATGGCCTCAGTCACATCTTTTCCAGATAGCTGTATATCTCTTACTAAATAGGACTGTTCGTCTTTGATTATATTTATATTTGTTGTCTTTGCTCCTATATCAATAAGAGCACAGGGCGTGTCTTCGCCTTGTGTTCCTTGGGAATTTAGGAATGCATTCATTATAGCAAAAGAATCAATATCTATTATCCGCGGTGTTAAACCTGCCTCTGAAAGCAATGCAATGCGATTCTCTATTATGGATTTTTTTGCAGCAATTAATAAAATGCTAATTTTTCCATTAGGCAAATCTTCAATTTTTACGCAGTCAGTTATAACATCATCCAGTTTATAGGGCAT
>Ga0075116_10001051_pt1 | contig 12718 bp, 16 predicted proteins | sample AntAceMetag02UKC_FD_69786 | JGI IMG/M metagenome (GOLD analysis project Ga0075116, IMG submission 69786) | Saline lake microbial communities from Ace Lake, Antarctica- Antarctic Ace Lake Metagenome 02UKC | ecosystem: Environmental > Aquatic > Non-marine Saline and Alkaline > Saline | place...
ACCTCGGAGAATGCGATAAAAACACAGATCTGGATTGCAATTTCTATCTATGTTCTGGTAGCCATTATCAAGAAGGAGTTGAAACTGGACCAAAGTCTCTACACAACTTTACAGGTTTTGAGCGTTACACTTTTTGAAAAAGAACCTATTTTACAAGTACTTACGAATAATGATTACATAAACTCAATCCCTGCCCCTTCTAACCAGCTGAATTTGTTCGAGTAACGTTGGGACAGTAGTGGTATCCTATATATGTCAAGTGGTTTCCCGATTCTTGCTACTGCAATATGATTATGTCATCCCGTTTTGACTTACTGCTTGTATTGTAGTAAGTCCCCGGGCTAATGTTTTCGGGGTTGAAGTTTCGAGTTAATAGAGGGTTTTGGTCCACTGAATAAATGACACCTATGAATTCTGAAGAAAGAACTGCCGACTGGGTGGCAATAATAAAAGACGGGGTTATCGGCGCGTGGCCCATTTGTCTCGGTTATCTTGCCATCGGCCTGGCCTTCGGAGTAATCGCACAAAAGGCAGGATTCAGCCCGGTGGAGATCGGCCTCATGTCTCTCATCGTTTACGCGGGCAGTGCTCAGTTTATTGGCATATCCATGCTGAGCGCCGGCGCCGGCATTGTTCCCATAGTTATAACCACATTTACAATAAACCTGCGCCATATGTTGATGAGTTCATCCCTGGCGACCTTTATGCGCAATCTCGGCACGGGGAGGCTCTCCCTCTTCGCCTATGGGGTAACGGATGAGAGTTTCGCCCTCAACAGTGCCAAATTCAGGGATGGGAAATGGGACTGGAGGCGTGCCCTCGTCCTGAATCACACAACAAACCTTACCTGGATAGCCAGCACAGTGGCGGGTGGATTCGGCGGGCAGTTCATACCCGCCGGGGCCCTGGGAATCGACTATGCTCTGAGCGCTATGTTCATATGTCTACTCGTTTTCCAGCTGAGAGGAAGGCTTTACGTAATAGTGTCCATCATCGCCGGGATTCTGGCGGTCATCTTATCACTTCTTCTTCCCGGAAATTCATACATAGTCGTAGCTTCGGTAATCGCTGCGACACTGGGAGTTTTTCTTAAAAGATCAAAATCTTTTGCAGGGACAGAGCGGAAATCATGATACATGACAATTATCTGTATATCATTCTCGGAATGGGAATCGTCACCTATGTGCCGCGGTGGCTGCCGCTCGTATTCCTGTCCCGCCGAAGCCTGCCGGAATGGTTTGAACAGTGGCTCGACCTTATCCCGGCCGCGATATTGAGCGCTCTGATATTCCCGATACTCATAACAACAGGAGACCCCCGGCATCTTGATCTTTTGCGACCCGAGTTTATTGTGGCAGTGCCTACCCTTGCCTTTGCGGTAAAGACAAGGTCTCTCGCGGGGACGGTAATCTTTGGAATGTTTCTATTCTGGCTCGCAGAAAAATTTATTTAAGGGAAATCCGGTAATTTCGAAATGATTATTTATGTCAAGCTCCTGCTGACGGCCATCTTCTGGGGTGGAACCTTTATAGCCGCGCGGGTCGTCGCGCAGAACGTCGGTCCTTTCAGCGCCTCTTTTTTGCGATTTGCCATTGCATCCATTTTTCTGGTCTTCATCACGATAAGGATGGAAGGCAAAATCCCCCGGCTGAAAAAGCACCAGATATTGCCGGTCATACTTCTCGGGCTGACGGGTGTATTCGCGTATAACGTATTCTTTTTCTCCGGCCTGAAGACTGTCACCGCAAGCCGTGCTTCTATCGTTATAGCGATGAATCCGATTTTTATCACCATTTTCGCTTACACTCTTTTCAAGGAAAAACTGACCAGGATAAATGTGATAGGGATTTTGCTCTGCGTATTGGGTGCAATTATCGTCATCTCAAAGGGAAACCCCCTGGAAATAATCCAGGGGGGCCTCGGGGCGGGAGAGCTTTACATCCTCGGATGCGTCGCGAGCTGGGTCTTATATTCCCTGATTGGAAAAATCGCCATGAAAGATATGTCTCCCCTGGCAGCTGTCACATACTCCTGCCTTGTCGGCGACATCCTGCTTTTCCTTCCTGCATGCATGGAGGGGATGCCCGGAAATATCGCGGTATACAGCGCGGTAGACTGGTCAGGCATCTTTTATCTCGGATTTTTCGGCTCCGTTCTCGGATTTACATGGTATTATCAGGGAATAAAGAAGATTGGTGCATCGAAGGCGTCTGTGTTTATCAACTTCGTTCCTATAAGCGCCGTCATACTCGCCTGTCTGATCCTGAAGGAAAAACTCGACATGTCCCTCATCACAGGCGCCATTATGGTAATCGGCGGGGCATATCTGACCAACAGAAAGCAATAGAACATAACCAGTGCCGACAAGAGCGACATGATCATATCCTTATAAAGATTTTTCCTATTTCTGTTTCCATACAGGGTTTCGTTTCTCCATGAAGGCGCTTATCCCTTCTCTCGCATCTTCCGTGGAACAAAGTCGAGCAAAGGCTTCGTTCATATATTCGAAGGCTTTGTAATAATCCAGATCCGCCGCCGCATAAAATGCCTTTTTGGCGATCTGTAGCGCCACAGGACTCTTTTGAGTCAGAATCGCAGCCCAGCTGCGGGTTTCCCTGTCCAGATCGGATTCAGGTATGACCCTGTTGACAAGTCCCATGTTTAAGGCCTCCCGGGCAGTAACCAAATCACCGTAAAATAATAATTCGAGGGCCCGTTTTCTCCCTATAGACCTGGTAACTGGGATTACCGGCCCTATGCAATTCAAGCCAATATTGATGGCAGTCAGACCTATGCGCGCTTCTTCACCGGCAACAGCGAGGTCAGCAGCCGCGACCAGACCGGCTCCGTTTGCCGCAGCAACTCCATGGACCTGAGCAATAACAGGCTTGTTTATACGGCTAATTGTAACCAGCGGGTTTTCCATGCATTCTACCCATTCCCGATACTCCATGGTACTCTTACCGGAAAAATCGCTGACATCGATACCGGCACAAAATGCCCTGCCGGCACCTTTGATGATAATCACTCGTACCTGTGTCTCCAAGTCGAGCTCCCGAAGAGCCTGGCTGAGTTCTACCGCGAGAGGAATATTGAAAGTATTAAGGTTGTCAGGACGATTCAACGTTATCTCAGCGACATAGTCATCTCCGATTTCAACAATAATATTTTTGTAATCCATAGTGTAATTCCTTTTTTTTAAAGTTTTTCAATCAGCAAGGCTGTCGATTTGTGACGCGAAAGGCAAAACGCAAGACCTGACGTCTATTCTCCTTTGTATTATGCCGGCAATGTAACGTATTCTCCGTTCAGACATACAGGGATAAGGCCCCCTGAAAGGCTCACTGTTGCCTTTACCGGTCGTATGGCATGGGGCAGACCTTTCGGTATATACACCGCTCCGGGCGTTGCCACCTCGTAAAATTCGTCTCCAAGCATCACCTCAAATGTAATGGCATCCTGATCGCCTATCATCAGGTACATCTCATCAAAATCATGGCGGTGTGGAGTTGCCGTTCCCACTGCGTCCATGAGGTCCACCATCTCCTGTGTTATCTCCTTTATGAAGAGATATAGCGCCCAGGCCTGCGCCTCGGGTACCAGGTCCTTGCACATCAGTACCGGGAAGGGTATTACATCGCTCAGTTTATGGTCGGGAAGTTCATTGACGTTAATCGGTTTTCTCACAATAAGATGCTCATTTTTACCTTTTCCCATTATCGATTCTCCTTTTTTCAATTTTTGATATAATACATAAGCTTGGACAAAGTCCTTTACCTGAACCATCTTAGCGGTTCCCTCGGTTTTCCCGCAAGCTCTTTATTCCATAAACACTGTAAGCGCGCGCCGCACAGCGCAGTCTTGATGAGAAATTCCCTGACAGGCGCGGAATGGGCGGAAAGATTTTTCCTTTTCATGAATTTTGCGTGGAAACCCCTCGTGAACAGGGCAAAATCCTTTTCCGCCTCTTTTCTGTCTATTATCGCTTTAGCTGCCAGCTTTCCTGAAATAATGGCCCCCACTATCCCGTATCCCCAGAAGGGCTCCATCATTCCGGACAGCGTTCCCGCTAGTATAAGACCGTTCGAAAAAAGCCTTACGTCGGCGGGTACGGCCATTTTGACGCTTTTCCAAGGCTCCGGATATTCTCCACCCCCTAAGCTTTTCAGAATATTTTTATAGGTATTCTCGTCATCCTTTGTAATGGATTTTGTGGAAAACAGGAGGGCATAATCGAGTCCGTTAACCTGCGCGGTATAACCGTATTCAGGCGTGAAAGGTCCCATAAATATGCTCCCCGTTGCCGTTTCATCCTTAATTTCCCTCCAGGACCACATGCCGTAGATCATTCTGAAGGGAACTCCAAGGGATTCGTACATTTCGGGTGCAAGTCCCGTCGCCACTATCGTATCCGGTTTAACAGCTGAAAAATCGATCTTTCTTTTGAATTCGAATCCGACGCCAGCCTCCCTGGCAATCGCAAAGAGATGATTATCAATGGATGTGGCCCTTGAACCACGTTCTATGCAGTAAGCTGTATTGTGCTCCGTATATGGAGGAAACTTCAGCGGGGTCTTTCTGTAATAAAAAGTGGGATAGGGATCGGTTTTTACAAAATCCTTTCTTAAATCTATCCCTACATAATTCATCAATTCATCGAGTTGGGCAGGGGTTGTATGAACGGAAGGGTGAAAAGCGGGCGATCCTCCTATGCTGTTTTGCGCATCAAAGACAACAACCCTGTACCCTTCCCTGGCAAGCGCTATGCCTGCAGTTAGACCCGAAAGCCCGGCGCCGAATATTTCAACATTCTTCATATCCTATTTACCTCCGCTAACAGTGACTGATTACGGAAATTTTAACAAGATCAAATATTGCTACTCAGGTTCACAGGGACAACGTTTCCCCTTTCCCGCAGGTTACCAGCTCAAAAAACTGCCACAAAATTTGGAAAATGAGAGAAAGGCAAAACGCAAGACCTGACGTCTATTCTCCTGAGGTCGGATCAAGCTAACTTATTAAAATAAGCGTCAGCGCCGCAGACGTTTTCGCTGTCTGCTTAATGACTTGTTGGGCAATACTTATGCCAGTCGATCATTAATAATATCAGCAATATATTTCCCCCATAGTTTTTGTAGTTCTGGACCAGGGTGGAAACCATCAGTTGCCATAAGTGATGGATCATTATCCAAATCCATTTTAAGAAAATTACAATCACTTATTGTCTCTGTATAAGCTTCTAACTCTCTATTAAATCTTTTTGCTTGTGTTCCCAGATACCATCGTAAAGGTTGTGGTAGAGTAGGAAATAAGTGCATTGGCGGAACGGCAGAAATGATATTGAAGGTGGAGGAAAATTTTTCTTTTAGCAATTTTATTAGTCTTTTTTGACCATCTATCCAGGTTTTTACAGATGCTCCTGACGTAACGTCATTAACACCTAATGAGGTAACTACAACATCAAAGTTTGTGACAGGAAGTTCTTTGAGATGCTCAATAGTTTTACATGTTGTTGCTCCAGTATAAGCTATGAGCTCCCACTCCCGCTGCTGCTGAATCTCCTAAGACCATAAGTTTTAAATATTTCTTCCCATTTCCTTTGATGCCCTTTTGCTCCCCTTTTGCTTCAGGTAACTGAGGAGTTGTTTTCCTCACAAATTTTCCTTGTAAAAACAATATCGGTGCCAAGGCAATAGCTGAAATTTGGTATCCCATTTTTTCCTATTTTTATTTTTATTGAAGCCCAACGTTGAAATCCTCTGCCTCTTTAGAGCGCCCGCGGAATAGAGATCAGGTGGATTGATTGCACTTACGAATCATTTTAAAAAAATTAAGTGTTATGTCCCCCAAATTACCCATCTGTTTTTCACTGTCCTCCCATGAAAAAGGCGCGAAATCGTTATAATATACAAATTTCATTGTATCTTGAGCAAAAAGAGTGAGAGGAAAAAACAAAATACATGCAATTATAAGGATTAACTTTTTCATAATGTTCTCCTTTTTTCCACTGGAAGGTTGAGGACATAACGGAAACATCAGCCGGAGCGTAGCGATCGGCTGTATGTTCTTGTTATAAAAACATTTTTATTTAACAGTTATTACGAATCAATCCTCATACATAAATTGACAAAGCCTTAAGCCTAAATCAGTTAATCTGTAGTTACTTCCATTAAGAATTCCACTTCGATCAGAGTGTACCCGTGGACTTATAAGTTTAAGATTCATGAGTTTATCTTCATTGACTTCGATTAATGAAGATAAACCATGCCCAATTTGTTTTGATATATTTATGAGCCACTCTTGTGCGGAATGAAGATTTCCACGATCTACATTCTCTGATTTCAATTTATTACGTAAGACACCTTTATTGATTTCGAATGCAGCTTTAATTATTAAGAGATGCGCACTTTCTAATTGCTTACAAATTTGCATAAATTGATAAGATATGATTTTATCTTCTTCAGAAGTATCCTCTGAAACAGATTTAAGAAATAGCTTTTTCATTGCCATAAATCGATCTTCACTTGGCGATGTTTCATCAATGAATTTTAACAGATCGGATAATGATTGTTTATTATGATCTATTTCCAAATAATCTTCTTTGATTTTACCTTTTTCGATATAAGTTTTAATTTCTCTACCCAGTTGAGTAAATAATTTCCATTTTATGGATGCTTGAATAAGATGCCCCGCTGAAAGCTTGGAATCTTTAAAATCGGAAGCAAGTATACCGGTAATAAATTCAGCTAACTTATTTGCAGGTTGCTGTAGAAATTCTACCAAACTTTTTGGATCATCGATCCTTATAAGTTCTTTGCCGTCATGCATTTCTTGCTCACTTTCATTTATAACAATTAATATAAGTATTACCTGATTTCCCCACCAGATAAAAACTCATATGATAAATGCCATGTATTCATACACGAATTTATAAATAAGTCCACTCATTATCCTTGAAAGTGCACCGGAAATGAGCTTATCATTTAAAGCACTTAGCATGTATAATCTCGTTGCTTTGGCTTGGAACATGCCCCATCCGTTTTCTTACTTCGCGGGCTTGCTCTCTGGCTTTTTGTAGGTTGTCGGACCGTTGGGCCATTCCGATTTATCATACCAACTGTCAGGATAGCCGACTTCCTGGGACATTTTTCCGGGCGCGTTGACATAGCCATCGTCATAGCGGGCTACAAGAAGCCAGGCAAATTTCCACCAGTCTTTCACAACCTGGTTGGCCTGTGTTTCGCAGTATGTGGTGAGCAACTGCCGCGCCTTTTCCGGATCTTGTTTATAAAGAGCAAGCGCTTGTTTATCCATCTTCTTGATATTTTCAATTTCAGCGAGTTCGATTTCATCTTGTTTCTGCTGAATATCTTTGATCATATAACTGTACTTCAGACCCGCCCAATTGGCCACGAAGTTAAAGGCCCACCACGCGCTTTTCCGGCTGAAGGCTGTGGTGTCGCACGTGTAATATGGCGCGGCGATGTTTGTGACCCCTACATAGAAGGGTACATAGCAGGTGCTCATCGGCTCATCCGGACCGAACCAGACCAGACCCCCGATGGGGTCCGGCAGCCAGCCGCGTGCCTGACAGACATAGCTGAATCCGCAGCGATAGATGGAAATCGGACGTTCCCACGCGCCTTTTAGCTTGGCATTCGGATCACCGGTATCGCCCCCCGCATCCATTGGGCCGGGGTAGCGGTAGGGGGAGCCGAAAGGTCCAGCGGTTACCCCTTTTGACTGATCAAGCTCGGTCCCCTGATAGTGGTCGCGGTACAGGCTCATAACATCATGAACACTGAGTTTCTTATCCGGCTTAATAGAAAATGGATACTCTTTCGTGAAGCCATCTTTGACCCATGGCGATTTCTCCTGCGAAGGAGCCATTCGAGACTGCAGACGCCAGACCCGGCGCAGTGAGTAGTAGGGATGGCTGTATTCTCCTAAACTTACGCACCGCAGCCAGTCCAACTTCCCGTCTTCCGGTTTCCACCACCCGTGTTTTTTGGCAATGGCATGCAGGTCTTTGTAATAGAGCATATCGGGATTATCCGGGTCGACTTCGCGAATACGCAATTCATTTGCGGCCACGAATACCTCGCCGTCGGGCACTTTTTTTGCCACCCAGAGACCGCCTGTGCCTTCAGGACTGGGTGCCATTTCTATGATCCAGCCCTCTTTCGTATCACCGATGGGCAGTGTTTCACCCGTGCCGTAATAGCCGTAGGTCTCAATAAGATGACCGATCAATTCAACGGCTTCCCGTGCTGTTTTACAGCGTTCCGCCGCAACGCGGCTCAGTTCAGCGCTGTAGAAAATAAGTTTGCCCGGTACCGGATCGGGTTGAATCTTGGTTCCGTCGGTGCATTCACCGAACATAAGCTGATGTTCGTTCATGATGGCGTAGCTGCCATCGTAGTACGCATAGGTATGTTCGACTTGCGGAATAAACCCGAGCGGTATGCTCTGGGGTTGACTGGAATCAACGTACGTCGGACCCCGGTGAGTGCCGACATAACGGCGCAGTAAATAACCGTGATATCCCGGTTTGTCACCCAGCGAGGTGGCATCATAGTATACAGGTCGGAGTGATCCGGGTTTATGATCCGCGGCCGGCACGTAGACCAGGCGCTGATCGCACAATTCGCTGTCGTCCGAATGAGCGACAATGACCGAGCCGTCTTCAGATGCTCCCCTGGTGACAAGCATGGTCGTACATGCCAGCGCCGACGTAAGATTTATCAGGCTTATGGCGAACACTATAATAATCACTTTCTTCATAATAATGTCTCCCCTCTTTATTAAGTCTTGCAACGGGGCCCGATTTGTCAAGAGTGTAGGTTTGACCCCGTTAATTTCCCCGTTAATTTCTCAACGGGAAATGGCTTTCCATGAGCAGGATAGATTTTCTTTGCCCCCTTATTAACCAGCTTTCTCCAACTGTTTTTTAAGGCAGGCATATCTTCAGCAAATATTGGAAGATTTGGACCTATTGTCATAGGCAGACCATTCATGGCCATGTCTCCAATAAAAGCCTCTCCGGAGTCCAGCACCACAGAAATGGAACCGGGAGAATGACCCGGTGTAAATATAATCTTTCCCTTTATTCCAAATTTCTCAAGAGAGTAGTCTTCTTCTCCAATAACAATGTCAACCTCACTTGGCTCTATCGAAATTTTTTTGCTCCAACCCTTCAGGAAAACAGCTATTATTCCCCCCCATCGTGTTACACTTGGCGGTATAGTCAATTTCCCTTTTATCAAGATGTCTTTCTCGTATTTCTGGACTATTACCTTTGCACCTGTCATATCTCTTATCTTTTTTGCGCAACCTATGTGATCCCAATGACAATGAGTAATGACTATAGCTTTTATTTCCTTTGAATTAATCCCTGCATTCTTCAACCTTTTGGAAAATTTATTGAATTCTCCCGGCATTCCAGTATCTACTAAAATTGTACCCTCATCCTTGATGATATAGCAATTGCCGACACGACCCTTTATGATTTGTATATCCATTTCTTTCTCCAATTCCTAACGGTCATATATGTTGGTTGCCCCCTATTATCCGATGATCAGCAGCGCCACCCAGGGAACAACATTGAAAACCAGAAAGACGATCTTGAATAACCCGATAAACGAGTAGATCACTACGTTGAACATTTCACGGGGCATGGGAAACCATTTGCTGTGCATTCGGTGCACCCAATCACCGGAAAATGTACAGATCAAGAATGAAAAGATCAATAGCCCTCCATTCAGAATTGTGCACCACATGAAAAATCTGGTTAGTATCTGAATATCCATGATGTTCCTCTCTTATTTATGTGCAATTAATTCGAGGCTGATCTATTCCCTTAATGTGTCATTGCAAAACCTGACCCCTTCACCCTTGTTCTCAAACAGGAATATGGTTCTCATTTAATTGACTCTGCCCTCAAAAAAACAAAACCCTGTCTCTCATTACGAAAAACAGGGTTTTCATAGTCATACCTAAACTCCTATGGTAGATTCAGGTTCGACAACTCAAAACTTCTATTATTAAATCTAACTGGCTCTGCTGGGAAAATTACATCATCAGGAGAATATGTCAAGTAATTTCTATTAATTATGACAATCTCCGTTGATGGATATTGATTTTTTGCTGATCGGGGTTGAAATACAGGCGTGGGCAATATATATCTGAACTGTATTTCGCGGATATGTGGGGAAAAGCAGGGAAGCGCAAAGAGGAGCTATTAAGTGGACATTTTACAGCTGTCGGGAAATCACAGAAAATGGATCCGGAAATTGCATCAGAGAAAATCCCGCGAGAAGGAGGGGGTGTTCATCGCCGAGGGCTTTAACTCGCTTGAGGCCGCCCTTAAAACAACCTGTCATCCGATACTGGAGGTTGTGGCTGATGAAAATCACCTCGAATCGGTTGTCGATATCCTTGCCGGGGATGTTCCGGTCTATGGATGTTCCGGCAGTATAATGGGGGACATCTCCACGGAGAAGACGCCGCAGGGTGTAGTGGTGATCTGCCGCCGGGGGGAATTCCACTTCCCTGATCTGGAAAGCACAGCTTCCGATACATTGTTGTACTTAGACAGGATATCTGATCCCGGAAACCTGGGAACCATTATGCGCACAGCCGCCTGGTTCGATGTAAGACAGCTGATTCTAAGTCCTTCCTGCGTGGATCCTTTCAATACGAAGGCGATAAGGGCGTCCGCCGGAACTATCTTCGGAATAGAGATATATCAGTCCGTCGATCCCCCGCAGATACGTCAGTTCGCGGACAGGATGGGATACAGTATGACGGCGATGGTTCCACGAGAAGGTATTTCGCCGGACGAATGGGAAAAGGGGGGCAAAAATATTGTGCTGCTCGGGCAGGAAGCGGATGGATTGTCGGAGGAACTGACAGAATATGCAGACCGGCTTGTTTCAATCCCTGGAAGGGGAGGCGTGGAGTCTCTGAATCTGTCGGTTGCCGCCGCTATAATCCTCTATGAGATTACAAAGTAAATTGAACCTGTCAACCAAGTTCTCCGGAGCGACTTTTCCTGAAAAAATAGCTCGGATTAACCACAAACTGATGCCACCAGAGGTGGACTATGTCCTTGAACACAGTGAATCAAAGATCTTTCTTTTCGATGGCTCGCTTGCAGAAGTGGCTGCAAGGCTCTCTACAAAAGTCAGGATGATATGCATGGACAGCCCTGCAGAAGGGTTTGAACAATTCGAGTTGCTACTTGACACTGCTCCTGCATTTTCACCGGATGAAGGGCTACTATAAAGACCCTGAAGCAACTGCTGAGGTCTTTAGTGATAGCTGGTACAAAACAGGCGATTTGGCCCGGGTCGATGAGGATGGTTATCTGTTTATTGCGGATCGTACCAAAAATATGATCATAACCGGAGGTGAGAATGTCTACTCCAAAGAGGTCGAGGATGCAATAGGATCTCACCCTGATGTAGCTGAAGTAGCTGTTATTGGCGCGCCTCATCCTGAATGAGGGGAGACAGTTGTTGCCATGATTGTGACTGCGAAGGACAAGGAATTAAATGAGGATATGCTTAAGTCATTTTTGAACGATAAATTGGCCAAATACAAGATTCCACGAATCATTAAATTTATCGATGAATTGCCCCATACTCCAAGCGGCAAGATAATGAAGTACAAATTGTGTGAAGAGTATAAATAAAGCTTAAGAAAGTGATTTGACTTAATATGAGTCACTTATAAATAGAGATGGAAGGAGAATAGTGATGTTTGATTATTTACTTACAGAGGAACAGATCAAGATAAGGGATGAGGCACGTGACCTTGTAAAATGGGTTCCCAAACAGATGATTCTAGACATGGATAAGGATGAAATCAAATTTCCGAAAGAGTTTCTCCGGGAGGCCGGACGCAGGAATCTTCTGGGGTGTCGCTATCCAAAAAAGTGGGGCGGCCGGGATATGGATTGGGTGACAACTTGTGTGCTTATGGAAGAGATCGGAACGCTCGGTTATGAGTTTGCATGCGTTTTCGGCGTGGGGGCCGAGCTGGTATGCGATGCCATTGTTCAGCACGGCACGGATGAGCAGAAAGAAAAGTATGTAAAGCCTCTTCTGAAGGGTGAAATCTTTGCAGCGGAGTGCCTTACCGAACCGAGAGGTGGATCCGACTTTTTCGGCGCCACTACCATAGCCGAAGACAAGGGTGACTATTTTCTCCTGAATGGGCAGAAGCGGTTCATCGTCGGAGGAGAGGGGGCGGATTTCTTCCTGCTGTACGCCCGGACGGATCAGAATACCGCCAAGCCGCAGGAGGCCCTGTCCGCGCTGATAGTGGATCGCGGGCCGGGGGTAGAAACAAAATATCAGTACGGCTTGATGGGATGCCGTGGAGGCGGTACCGCGCGTCTCATATTCAAGGATGTAAAGGTGCCGAAGGAAAACGTGGTCGGGAAGCTTCACGGGGGCTATGCCGTTTTCAATACCATGATGATTCCGGAAAGACTCGGCACGGCTGTCATGACCATAGGCGCGGCACAGCCTGCCGTTGATATCGCCACCAGTTATACATCGCGCAGAAAGGCATTCGGACAGGTTATCGCGCAGTTCGAGGGTGTAAGCTTTCAGATAGCGGAGGCGGTCATGCTTCTGGACGCCGCCCGGGCGATGGGATACGCGACAGCGCGCGCCGTCGATGCCGGTGTCGATATGCATCGCGTCCGTCG
>Ga0075116_10001054_pt1 | contig 12712 bp, 4 predicted proteins | sample AntAceMetag02UKC_FD_69786 | JGI IMG/M metagenome (GOLD analysis project Ga0075116, IMG submission 69786) | Saline lake microbial communities from Ace Lake, Antarctica- Antarctic Ace Lake Metagenome 02UKC | ecosystem: Environmental > Aquatic > Non-marine Saline and Alkaline > Saline | place...
ATCGCCAGTATCTCTTTTGCCGATACCGCTTTTATGGTTCTTACTATCCCGGCAACTTCTTTTCTGTCCTTAGCTTCTACCAACATATGCGCATGGTCTTTATTCGTCTCTATCTCCAGCACACTATACCTGTGCCTGGAGATACATTCCGCAAAGATATTTTTTACCATTCTATCTACTTTTCCTTCCAAAGTAGCTTTCCTGTATTTAGTTACAAACCATATATGGTAATACATTTCCCTCCCTCCTAGCTCTATCTGCCGTTCCCCACACGGAAGTGTTGGGTCCGTTTCCCGTCGTTTCGTTTCTCTACACGCTTCCGCATGTAGTATCCCAAACAAATCTTACTGCAACACCATATCCACGCTCTCACTACTATCCCAACCGTCACCGCTACCGCCGATAAAGGGACCGAAATCGGAAGATTTGATCTCGATATACTTACTATCGATAAACTGGGTTATTCCGTTATTATATAGTTCCAGCTCCAGCTTGTCCATCGTCGAGATGGTGTTAAAATTATTAAAACTAAGGCCGGAAATAACAATGGTATCCCCAGCCGCAAAATCCGTAGTTACATCCAGAACCAACACTTTGTCCGATCCCTCATAACTAACCGCGGAGGATATTTTACCCGCCGCGCCGCCGGTAATATCGGCAGTAGTAAATAGGGTGTTCCAAGTCATATCAAAAGAGGAAGGTATCCTTATTCTTATGTCGTTAGCGGCAGTAATATCCCCGCTATTATAGGTAATAGTGATCGGAGAAAAACTCAAGCTATAATCTTCTAATTTTACCTCCGCGTTGTTCCCTTCGCCTGAAACAATGGTATTTGAAGCTGTTCCGGTCCCGAACTGCGCGTCAGTAGTCTCACCTATCTCTTGATGATACGCGTTCTGTATCTTCACTCCTATACTCGGTACATCTCCGGGATTCGCCGGTGAAAACGCGGAATCATAGCCGACGGTCCATTCGTATGTTCCGTCATCCGCTTCACCCAAACTTATCAGGTTTGAATATGTGGCGCTCGAGGTATCACCAGTCGCGTCGGTCGCGTAATACAGGGAAATGTCATCCGTTATCGTCCCGCCTCCGGTCCAGGTAATATTGTATGTCTGACCAACATATATGTATTCGGTGCCCGCAGTAGGCTGGAGTATTTCAAATGCCGGGATAACTATATTTATGCCCGGTACAGCTGTATTCTCATCTATCAACGCCCCGCTTGTGTTCTTTGAACGTATCGCGTATCCGGATGTTGTTCCGATCTGTTCCGGGTTACCTATACCCGTAACTGTGATACTTGCCGCCTCTGCGTCACCCAATGCGGGTACAAGAGTACCGTCAACATCAATGGTAAGCGTCTGTCCCGATGAGGATACGCCTACTCCAGCACCGCCTCCATTAACGGATAATGTACCCGTAAGGTTGTATTCAGCGGGGAAATCCATCTCTATCGATCCGTTCGTCGGGATAGCGGTGAACGTTGTGAACGTGATAACCGTATCGTCATACGCTCCGGCAAGGTTGTTGTGCACGGTCCCGTTAATATCCGTTTCGTGGAGGACTGTCGGCGAGCCAAGCGCTAATTCACCTATAATATGATCCGCCTCTACAGCCGCGTCCTCATCTATCACCGTACCGGTAGATGTAGTGGTCTTTAACTCGTATGTCCCTGTCGTGCCGCCGGGTGCGGGATTAGCTATGTAGGTAAGCGTTATGGTTTGACTTCCGGTATCTTCCTGCGTGCCGTCGTCATTTCTTGTTATTGTGACAATTCCTCCGGCTTCACTTACCGTCAAAGTACCGCTCATCGCGGATGTTGCCGCCGTTGTTCCGCCCGAATCTATTACGAACTGGCCGCCCGCGGGAGCCGGTACAGGTTCCCGCAGAGTTACAACTATCTTACCGTCGGCCGGTATCGGGTTAACTGTCGTGAACATTATCGTCATATTCTCGGAAACTCCCGCGTATCTCGTCGCGGGTTCTACATCCGCCAAGGTCAACGCACCGCCGACCGTCATATTATCGCCGGCGATACTTGATATTGAATCTATGGTCTTATCTTTCCATGTAGTCGTCTTTAAACTGTATGCACCCGCCGCACCAATATTATCGGGATTCTTTATCCCGGATAAGGTTATACTTACAGCTTCATCGGCGGTTATGGCCGCACCTAAGGTTATTTCCGCGTTCTGTCCGATAGCCGCGACTGTCGCGCCCGAGTTACCTGAAACATAATCCGCCAGAGTTATGTCAAAAGCAGCAGGGAATGTCACTACAACTTTCCCGCCTATAGCTACCGGGTTGATAGATGTGAACGTCACTTCATAATTACCGGTTATTCCCGCTACCACCGTTTCCGGAATAATATCCGCTACGATTATACTCGCCACTTCTATAGTGAAATTGTCTTCAGATACACCGGAAACCGCGCTGTCTCCTGCTACATCACTCGCGAAACTTATCCTGATATTATCAAGCTCCGGCGTATACTCCGTATCCGCGGTCTGTAGAGTTACCTTATACCGTACATATCGCAACCCATCCAAAGAAACATCTATATCCCATTTCGATGTAAAATTGAATCTGGCAATACGATGATTGCCGGCGTCCGCCGCGTAGACTTTAGCGTCGATCGTTTCGACAAATATTCCGAAAGGAAGGTTGAACTGGCTGTCTCCGGAACCGTTGGTCCCGAAAGGCGTCTGCCAATTCCCGCCAAGAACTGTATCGGTTGTTTCGGAATCAAAACAGGTGACGCGGCTATTTCCGTTATCTACCGCATAGACTTTATTCCGGACTGTGTCCACAAAAACGCCTGTAGGACCGTTAAACTGATCATCACCCGTTCCGCTAGAACCATAAACTTTCCAATTAACACCGGTAAAAGATTCATCAGCGGTCACAGAATCAAAATATACTATGCGGCTATTACCTGTATCCGCTACATATACTTTATCATTGACTGTATCCACAAAAATATCAGTAGGGTTATCGAACTGATCGATCCCCAGACCGTTAGTCCCATGTACTTTCCAATTAGCGCCCCATGTTGTTCCGCTGCCTTTAGAATCAAAACAGGCGATACGGCTGTTAGCCATATCTGCTACATATACCTTGTCGCCCGCTGTATCCACATAGAGTCCCGTAGGAGTGTTGAACTGATTACTTCCGCTACCGGACGTACCGACTCCCCGAATATCCCAACTGGCCGGATCCCCGAAAGTAGTCGTACTACTTGCCGAATTACAGCAGGCAATACGATGTTTCCCTGTATCCGCTATATAAACCTTATTGTTGACCGTATCCACATACACGCCGCGAGGACCGCTAAGATCATCCTCGCCAGGACCGCCTATGAACGTATCCCAGTTAGCGCCCCACACAGTCCCGCCTTCACCGGAATCAAAGCTGACTATACGGTTATTATCTTTATCGGCAACATATACTCTATTATTGACCGTATCCACAAAGACGCCGCCGGGAGCGTCAAGTTGATCGGTTCCGGGGCCCTGCACGCCAATTTCCTGCCAACCTCCGCCTACAGTTACATGACTCTTAAAATACGTACCTGCCGTTCCGTCCGGACCGCCATACGTCCACTCACTTTCACTAAGCGTACCCGGTTCTTCCACGCCAGCCGTACCTATAGCCGGTTTGTCCGCGGCATATTTGCGTTCAAACATCCAATCCACATAAACATTTCCCGCCGCTGTTTCTTTGTCGGGATTACCGAATATCGGTATAACCGTCCAGTTATTACCCGCATGGTTCGCCTTTTCTACCCCGTTAACAAATACAAGAGCGTCCGTTCCGGTTGATATAAACTCGTACCTGTTATAACCGATGTCTTCTAACGGTACTAATACATCGTTACCGTAAAGCGCGCTCCATAAGTATATATTGGTGTTATTTCCCAAAGCTCCACTGTCACCGGAGAAGAAGTCGCCCCATTTCGACGTCGGGTTGATCCTTTGTGTTTTTAGACTGAATTCCACGATAACGCCTGTCTGAGGTCCACTGACAGCGGTAATATCCGCCCTGTCATATATCCCGGGTATGGACATATGTACTTCTCCGCCCGAGACGGTTACGCTTCCCGACCCGACCACAGTCTCATTCCATTTATTCGTGTCGAGAGACGTACCCGCAAAATCATCAAACAAGATAAAGGTATCATCACCGCTTGTTGTGGTATCAATGGTAGAGTTCCCGTAATACATGTATATCGTGGTTTCCGCGGGAGAAGCAAGTATCGAGTCCACTTCTACCCAAAAAACAGCCGAAATCCCGGAAACATAAGATTCTCTGTAATAATCAAGCTCTGTCGTACCGTCAGATGTTGTGAACCTGATATCGTCAAAATCATCCTGCATATCTGAATCATGAGTAACATCGATCTTAACCTGATAATCGGTAAGATCACCATCAGTTGACCCGGTGATAACTATAGGTCTCCGTTTCGCGAATATCGCTCTCTCCGGTGTATCCAGCGTCCCGACCTGTATCTTCACGGCGTCCGGCGGGCACGCGCCGGGTACTGTTTCCGTCCAGCTTATTGTCCCATACTCGGGAACGGTAACGCCGGTATCAAACACGCGCGATTCATATGTGCCGGTAACGCAATACGTATCCTTCATCTCCCACCAGGTAATATTATTCGCAACCTCCGCCGCGCCCAGGACGTCCATATCCCCGTCACCGTCTATATCCGCGGCGTATACTGATCTCGCGCCGGTAAAAGCGGCATCTATAACGTTAGCCGCGCTGAAATAACCCAAACCGTATTGCCCTTTTTCGTTTTCCCACCAGGCTATTTCGTTAATATCCAGTGCCGTGCCGATAACATCCATATCACCGTCACCGTCAAAATCCACGGCAGAGGATGAAAATGCGCCGGTAAAAGTTCCATCAGCTATATTTTCTCTCCATACAAAAGCACCCGCGCCGTCAGTGTTCTCCCACCAGGCAATAGTATTGTCAGAGCTCAACGCACACAGGATGTCCATATCCCCATCGTTGTCAAGATCCGCGGCAGAGACATCAAATGCACCGTTAACACCGCTTATGGTCTGTCCTGTTACAAACGTTCCTACGCCATCGGTATTCTCCCACCATTTGATCTGTCCCGCGCCCATTGCCGCGCCCAGAACGTCCATATCACCGTCTCCGTCCATGTCCGCCGCGCACACTGAACACGCGCCGTCAAACGCGCCCGCTATGGTCTCACCCGCTATGATCTGTTTCAGGACAAAAGTACCGGCGCCGTCAGTATTCTCCCACCAGGCGATATCATCCGCAAGCGCTGCCGCGCCCAGGACGTCCATATCACCGTCTCCGTCCATGTCCGCCGCGTACACTGAACACGCGCCGTCAAAAGTACCGCCGGCTATACTATGCCCGCCGCCGGTGAAATTACCCGCGCCGTCAATGTTCTCCCACCACATAATATCATCCCCGCCATAAGCCGCCCCCAGGACGTCCATATCACCGTCTCCGTCTATGTCCGCGGCATACACGCTTCGCGGGCCGTTAAAAGTATCCACTATATTCTTACTCGCAACCCCTCTCGCCGTCATATCCAGCCGTAAGGACACGGCATTACCCGTACCCTTAACCACAACATCCGTCGCTACAGCGTCACCGTCTCCGAAATGCGTACCGCTTTCATCTTTAAGTTCCTGATAGAACATATCCGTGATCTTTACTCTACCCTGCGTTGTCAAATCGGCCGGTACCGTCCATACGAACGGACCGTTATTCGCTACACCCGTCTTTATGCTTCCTATATAACCATCCGCGCCGGCGTCTATAGAATATGAGAACGTCAGATTATCAGAGATAGCGCCGTCATACGTCCATTCTATATTATGCTGCGTACCTATGGACCACACCTCTCCGTTTTCAGGGACTATGATATCTATCGTCGGCAGGAGAATGTTATTCGCATCCGCCGTTCCTTCATCTATAAGCACGCCGTCTGTACCTTTTGTGCGAATATCATACGTTCCTGTCGTACCGAGCACCATCGGATTTCTTATCCCCGATACTACTATACTCGCCGACACGGGACTGCTGAGTTGTGTGCCTGTAGTTATAATAAGCATCTGGTCATCCGCGATAACTGTCGCGCCGGGATTCCCGCTTACTATAGCGATCGCACCGGACAGATCATAATTATCGTTAAAATCTACCTCAATCTTACCTCCTACAGGTACCGGGTTGACCGTAATAAACGATATTGTCGTGTTTTCCGACGCGCCCATTATATAAGAACCGTGCGCGACCACCGGAGTGCTTAAAGGTCCCGGTCCCGAGAGTACACCAAAAATATAGTCACCCGCTACGGCATTATCTTCATCTATCAAAACACCGGCGGCTGTCGTGGTCTTTACCCCATATACTCCCGTAGTCCCGCCTGTTGTTACCGGGTTAACTATACCGGTAATGATAATAACTTCAGTTTCGCCCGCGGGCTGCAGAGTACCAAGCCCGTCACGAGTTATCGTGACTACCTGGCCCAGAGCACTTACCGCCAAAGCACCGTCAATAGTCTCAGAAGCCCCGACCGCACCCACTCCGCTTACGTCAAACCCCGCGGGGAACGTTATAACTATCTTACTATCCGTAAGTATCGGGTTATCTGTTACAAAACGTACAGTTACATCTTCCGTCATACCCGATTTCCGGGCTTCAGGTTCTACATCGGCACGAATCAATGTACCTTTACTGAAAGTAATAGCGGTACTTGTAGCTTCGGTACATACAGGCGCTGAACTGGCAGTTAAAGTGATCGCTTCCGCGACACCGTAAATAATGTTGCTAAATGTAGCCACACCTCCTGCTGCCGTGACCGTAGTCGTACCTCTAAGCGCCGCGCCGGCACTCCCACCGGTAGCGGATAAAGTAACTTTCGTGGTATTGTCAGATGTTAAGAGCACATTACCCGCGGTCTGTATCTCTATCACTACTGCAGGACTTATCGCGTCCCCTGCCGTACCTGTCGCCGGCGGCTGTGTAGTAAACACCAGTTTCGGCCGCATGATAGAGAAGAACGCGTCAGAATCATCTTCGATAATTGTGGCGGAAGAGTAATTTAGAGTGATATCTTCAAGAATCGGTGTTTCAGTAGTATCTGCCGTAGAAAAATAGGCTTTATACTTTATATACCGCTTGATGTCTAGCGAAGACGGTATCTCCGATCCGGAAATTAAAAAATAACTGTCAGATGTACCGTCTGAGCCGACAAAATCCGTGCAAGTTTCAGAAGTATCAGCCGCGGCGACCTGGAATTTAATACTACCGTATCGAGGCTTATATTTATTCGTTACCCAACCCGCGGATTTAATTTCGCCATATAGCTCAATATCCCTTATGGTCCCGGTAAATCCGGTGAAGCCGGTGGAAGTTATGGTTATGGGTAGAGTCGCCCCGGCTGCGGCGTTTTTGTAAACAGTCCCGCCTGTTTTAACGTAAAAATTCCATACGCCGGTTTCCAGTATCCAGTAACTCTGGGTTTCAAAAGACGTCTCTTCAATAACGAAGTCCTCGTTATCAAAAGTCGCGCCCCGGCAATTGGACACGCAGAACAAACCGGTTAAACCCAGAACACATATAAGCATAAGTGATTTTTTTAACATGGCTTCACCTCTTTGTTATATAACTGTAACTAACCCGCTTAAAACGGATCAAATTATCTGCTCCTTCATCCTTGCGAAGAACGAGATTGCTTCGCTCGCAATGACAGGAACTTGTCATCGTAAAAATCCGTCCCCGTCCGCGTGGAAAACCCTCTGCCGTCATTGCGCCTGTCCGCCGAAGACTCGGCGAAGTTGTAGACGGGGTTTAAACCCCGTCTACTGAGTCTGTTTCCATTATTGCAAGAACCCGTTCTCATCTGTGCGAAAACCCCGCCCCCGTCATTACACTTGTCCACAACTTCGGCGGCGGAAACCCTGCTGCCGTCATTGCGAGCCGGCGAAGCCGGCGCGGCAATCTCTTCCAATATATTTATCATGTACCCTAAAGACTCCGTCTGTTTCGCGTGACCCAGAAGGGACATGATTGATTCCCGTTTTCCCTTATCAACAGCCTTCTTAAACTTATATAAACTATATTTACGGATCAACCGTCTATCTTGCCATGTCCTGTAGCCAACGAAATTAACGCCCCGTTTGATCTTTTGAACCGTCGACCTGGATAATGTCAAATTCAGTTCCTTTCCGAGAAACTCAACGATCAACTCCTTGTATTTCCGGCACTTTTCTCCGGATAAGCCTATTAAAATAAAATCATCCACATAACGAACATAATGTTCAACCTTTAGCTCCCGCTTTACATAATGGTCCAGCGGATTCAAATATATCAACGCGTAGATCTGGCTTAGCAAATTACCTATCGGAATACCCGACGGCCCGTCTTCTCCGGCAGACCCTGCCGAAAGATCCTTCAACGGGGCGAATAACATCATTATTTCGATAAGCCTTTTATCCTTTATCTTTTTTTCGATCTGTTTTCTTAATATATCCCTGTTTATTGAATAAAAAAATCTTCTTATATCCAGTTTCAATGTATATGCTTCGCTGCTATAAGCCCGCAGGGCTTCCTGTGTGTATTCACTCGCTTTATGTGTTCCGTAGCCTTTCCGGCAGGCAAAAGAAGTATTTATAAAAGTCCTGTCAAAAACATCATATATAATCCTGTATATCGCGTGCTGGACCACCACATCCCTGAAAGCCGGCGCGTGAATGATCCTTTCTTTGGGTTCATGAACGGTAAACTCAAAGTAAGGTCTCGGCTTATAGCTTCCTGTGTGTATTTCTTCATACAGCTCAGCCAGATTCAGGCCTAAACTTATCTCAAACCGGAAACACCCGTTCTTCTTCCTCTTGCCTCTCCGGGCGTCGAGATAAGCCTGATAAAGATTCTCTTGGCTGAATACCATATTAAACATGTTACCCGTCCTTTTCATCGATCGTATCCTCCTGGTCTTCGGCCCTTTTGCCTACCAAAAAGAAGGATTAAATAATATTTTGCTCTGAGAGCGGGACAGCATATCCCTGTAGCTCCACTTTCTCCGTTCCGGAGTTTGAGGTAAATTCCGTTAGAAAAACCTTTTCTAACGGGGTGAAGCCGCAGTCGGCGCGAAAACCCACGTTGTTGTTCGTATTCGTACGGTTGTTGTTCCAATTCGCGTTCCAGACCCCGGCATTCGATGTATTGTTCCAATTCCCACCGGAGATCAAGCATTTTTGTATACTGCCCTGTAATCAACATCTTTCCGTCTCCTTCATTTTATTAACCCACCCGCCGATCATCCTTCCCATTTCGTCGTTCAGTCTGCTTATAGCCATGAACCTGTGTTCTTCCAGGCTTCTTCCCGGAGAATCAATATAAGTCTTTCCGTCTTTAAACCTGAAATACCCCAATTCATAAGCCAAATATAACTGCATCCTTAACTTCTGATGAGTTATATCCATATTGGTCAATGTAGTCTTTTTATGATACCTCTTTTGAGCTTCGGTGATCAGATCGTAAAGCCCGTAAGCCGTATCCCTCATCCTGTTAGACAAACCATACTTCTCATGCTTCGGGAAATGGTTCAGATAAACATTCAACAACTTTATAAATTCCATAAACTTCCTGTTTAATGTCGCTTCGCTATGAACACTCATCTTTTCATCTCCTTTTTTTCACCGGCATCGCTATCGCTCGCCTATTCAAGGTAACAGGCGGCGCGAAAACCCACGCTGCTGCTCGTATACGTACGGTAGTAGTCCCAAAACGCGTACCAGACCCCGGCATCCGATGTATTGCTCCAACCCCCACCGGCGATCAAGCATAGATTACTGCGTAAATACCTGTACAAACCATCTACTCCGAACAGGTTTGTCCCTCCCGCGCTTAAACCGGCCGATTCCTCGGGTATACCTAACGCACTCAAGCGAAATCCGTCCCCGGAAATTGCCTCAGATAATACCTGGTTTTCGCCGTTCCCGAATTTTATCCATCCGTCATTACCGGTTATACAGGGTATGGTTATCGTATCGTAAAGGCCCTCCAGATGAGCGGCATCACCCCATGCGTCATTCGCCCCGTTCAAACCGGAAGTCAGGTCTTTTAAAGCGACCGCTTCTTTTAACATATAGAACCCGGTATTTCCGCTGTCGCGGGTTATGCCAAGATCTATTTCATACATCAGACCGTTCAGGTCGGCGACACCCGAGGCTTGACCGTTATGCGTCGTCCTGGCAAAGGGAAGCCCCGAACCGGTTTTACCGCAATTTGAGTATCCATCGGAAATATAGGTTATGGTTGAGTCATTGCAGTCCGCGTTCGAGATAACGCCTTCTACCGGGGTCCGGTTGTTATTCAGACCCTTGGGGAAATTGGTAATCCCGGCGGCGTCATACCATGCGCAATTCGCGGCATCAGACGCGGCCTGACCGTGAGCCATAGAAAGCATCGCGAGCGCCGACCGCATAAAACGCGAGGTTACGCTAAAGTTCGCGCCCCTGCCGCCCGCCGCGTTAATAGCTTCATAATAATAATTTCCGGTACACGCGTCCAGTCCCGATATCGGGTTGTGAACAGACGCGGTGGATATCGGATCACCATCCTTAATACTTGAAGCCGTGCCGCCGTTATTACTGCACATATACTTGTCTATGAAGAACCCGGCCTTTTCCTCTCCGCCGTCAATGAACGCTCTGTGCAGGGCATATCCGTCGGCTTCCGCTTCGGCGCGGGAAGCGTAGTAATAAGCGTCCCTGACGTCTATCACATTCACTGCCAATCCGTTAGCGCCGGTTCCCACCTTATAATAAAATTTGGGTATCCAGACCATAATAGAGTCGTCCGAGTACTGATAGTTCCCGTAATTATCGCTTGTCTTGTCCATTGTCCCGGGAAGAACGCTGAAACCGTCAGGCAGAGCAGGGCACACACCCACGCCGAATCCGGACGCGCCCGGTACGCCTATACTCACATCGCTCACAGTAACAAACCACGCGCCTAAAAGCGAAGAGTCTACGTTCCACTCTATCTCGCCGTACCCCACATTCGCCGTGGTGTCGAATACGCGGGATGTGTATGTGCCGCTTGTGGCATAGGTTCCTTCCGCCTCAAGCAGTGTTGCTTCCGCCGCGAGGCCCGTGTCCGATATCTCGGTATCAACAGGCGTTCCGAGGCCAAAGTCGTATGTGGACGCGTCTTTGAAATAACGCGCGAAATTCTCCGAGATCTTGACCTTGAGAGTACTTGATGGGTCATACGGGATCTTCCATGAATAACTGCCGTCATTAACGCCGCCGGCGTTATCGTTAGTACGAAGTTCTGCCACTTCAGCCGCCGTAAGCGCGCGATCGTATATGACAACTTCGTCTATCAGGCCGTTGAAATAATTTGAAGCCGTACTCCCCGATCTTCCTATTGTCACATCTGATGTACCGGTTCCCATTGTTGTTATGGCTTCACCGACAGTTTGAACTTCATCGCGGTACATGATCAGGTTTGTCCCGTCCATCACGCCAACAAGGTGATACCAGACACCTATGGTCGGTGAAATGGTATCTACGGCAGAATGCCAGGTTAAGTCGTCTTTTACTGTGAATTGAAACCTGTCAAGAGTTTGTTCGTATATCAATTCATATGGCACGTCAACAGCGTCCCGTTTTGAAATGATAGCCATATGGTTTCCTTTACCTGCCAGTTTCACCCAGGCCTTGACCGTGATCGCGTCAGTAATGTTCAAGCCCGCGTCATTCCCGCAATCCACATAATCATCCACCCCGTCAAAACTTAAAGCATTATCAATCTTCCCGTTCACCAATGTCGCGCCGGTTATCGTACCCGTATTTCCATTCCCTGAGCTATCGTCCGTCGCCCCTCCTCCCACGTCTATCGTATCAAATTTCCAATATCCCACCATACCGCCTATATCACCACTGGCTATAAGCTTGGCCGTACCGGCATAATCGTCATCCTTGTAATATTCCAGCGTTAGGTCATCCGAGATCGTCCCGACACTTGTCCACGTTATCGCGTGCGTTTCCTGGAAATTCCATTCCTCGCCGCCGTCGGGATCGGTAAGAGTGAGCGTTGGATAGGTTATGGTGAAGTTATTATCTGAGACATCATTGGCATCTGTGTCATTAACATCCTCTATCTTTACCTTGACTGTTGCTGAGAGGACATCGGGAATAGTCCAGGGATGAGAGTTATCATTGGCTGTTGAGTCGGTGATTACATGGTTAAAGTTTACGCCGTCTTTGGCATAGGAGAGCTTGACATTGGGCACGGTGCCGGTATGGGTCCAGGTAATATCCTGAGTTGCGCCCACTTTATAGCTTATGCCTGTGCCTGAAGGAATAACAATAGTAAACCCGCCCTTGAGCTTAAACACCGCTGATTCCGCGTATAAATTAGGGTCAATTATATCCGATATCTTTATCTTACAGGTATCGGATATTGTATCCGGTATATTTGTCCAGCTATATGAATTTGCCGCGCCGGAAGTGGAGGCGATTATCGTATGAGGATAGGTAAAGCCGCCGTCTGTAGAGTATTCTATTTTTACATCGCCGATTGCGCCGGTATGGGTCCAGGTGATGGTTTTGCCGCCGGCTACTTTTAGGATTTCACCTGATGCAGGCGCGCTTACGCTGATGGTTATCTTATCCTTTATGGTAAAGCCTGCTGATGGATCAAA
>Ga0075116_10001058_pt1 | contig 12680 bp, 11 predicted proteins | sample AntAceMetag02UKC_FD_69786 | JGI IMG/M metagenome (GOLD analysis project Ga0075116, IMG submission 69786) | Saline lake microbial communities from Ace Lake, Antarctica- Antarctic Ace Lake Metagenome 02UKC | ecosystem: Environmental > Aquatic > Non-marine Saline and Alkaline > Saline | place...
AAAAACATCATCACCCCAAAGTCGTTCATCAATATGCTGTTCCCCGTGGTGGCGGCATTCCAGTTTTTTTATCGGTAACGCTTATTTGTTTTCTATTTTTACCTTTTAATAAGCACCTAAGGGGTATTATGCTGGGGGGTTTGGTCACTTTAATAGTGGGTTTGTTAGATGATAAATTTGATTTGAATCCTTATTGGCGTTTATTAGCTAATGTTTTAGCCGCTTTATGCGTCGTCGGAGCGGGGATTGGTATTGCTTTTATTACTAGCCCTTTTGGTGGTATTATTCGGCTCGATCAGCCTCGCATTATTTTTGAATTTTTAGGTTCTTGGCGGAGTATTTGGCTTTTGTCTTCTCTTTTTGGATTGTTTTGGATTGTTTGGAATATGAATATTGTCGGTTGGAGCAGTGGTGTTGATGGCCAATTATCTAGTTTTGTGGTGGTAGCGGCGATAATAACGGCTGTTTTAGGGTTTCGTTTTTCAGCTGATATTAGTCAATGGCCGATTGTTGTTTTGTCGGCTGGGGTAGCGGGGGCTTACCTTGGTTTTTTATTTTGGAATTTTTATCCCCAGAAAATTATGCCGGGTTATAGTGGCAAAAGTTTGGCTGGTTTTTATTTAGCTGTTTTGGCTATTTTATCGGGGGCGAAAGTGGCAACGATGATTTTGGTGTTGGGAGTGCCAACAGTCGATGCTATTTTAACCATCGGTCGTCGTTTAAAAAATGGTCAATCGCCGGTGTGGGGTGATCGGGGTCACCTTCATCATAAATTGTTAGATTTGGGATGGAATAAAAGAACCATTAGTTTTTTTTATCTTTCTTCTTCTATTTTATTAGGCTTGACGGCTCTTTTACTTAATTCTCGGCAAAAACTATATGCTATTATTATGGTTTTTATTACCCTGTTGGCTTTTTCGATTTGGTTTAAAATGCTTTTAGGCAAAAAGCGATAAGGGGTTCGTTTTTTTCTCTGCTATACTAAAAAAAGATGATAAAAGGGGTTTTAGAAAATGGCAAGCGCTTTTTTTCTAAACAAGAAACCAGTATTTTTTCTGCGGCGGCCATGATTGCTTTAGCAATGGCCGGTTCCGCCTTATTGGGCATTTGGCGTGATCGTCTTCTTTATGCTAAATTTTTTGCCGTTAATCCTGGTCAACTTGATGTTTATAATGCTGCTTTTAAATTACCCGATACTCTTTTTCAATTGCTTATTAGTGGTGCTCTTTCGGCCGCTTTTATTCCTGTTTTTTCCGAATGGATTGATAAAAATAAAAAGAAAGCTAATAGGATTGCCTCGGTAATGCTCAATTGGCTATTGATTATTTTTATTGGCCTTGGTTTGCTTATTTATCTTTGGGCGCGGCCTCTCTCTCAATTGATTACGGCTGATTTTTCTTTTGATCAAATTAATTTGATGACAACCTTGGTGCGGCTTCTTTTGGTCGCTCAACTTTTTCTTTTAATGTCCAATTTTTTAACCGGTATTCTCCATTCTCATCAAAGATTTATTCTCCCTGCTCTTGCTCCTATCATTTATAACCTTGGTATTATCGGCGGTATATTATTCTTATCAGACAGATTTGGTATTTTTGGTCCCGCGATTGGTGTTATTATTGGCGCCGCCGGTCATTTTATCATTCAAATTCCTCTTTTAAAAATGCTTCATTTTTCTTTTAGGCCATTTTATTTTGAATTAAGCGATCCGGCCATGAAAAAAATAATTACTCTCATGGTGCCAAGGAATTTGGCGCTTATCGTTTGTGAAATTGAAATGATGGTTACTATCTATTGGGCAACCGGAATGGGTAAGGGCGCCCTATCTCTTTTTTATCTTGCTCAACATTTATCACAGTTACCGATTAGATTAGTAGGAGCAACTATTGGCCAGGCAACATTGCCGGCTTTTTCTCATCAGCGCTTTCGCAATGGTTTTGCTTCTTTTAAGAATTTGCTTTGCAAAACCCTTTCTCAAACGATTTATCTTATTTTTCCCGTCACGGTGATATTTCTTGTTCTTCGTCTTCCTTTAGTTCGTCTGGCTTTTGGAGCAAAGCAATTCCCTTGGCAGGCGACCATTGTTACCGGTCAGGTTTTGGCGATTCTTTCGGTAACGATATTTTGTCAAACGATTTCAGAAATTTTACGACGGGCTTTTTATGCCATGAATGATACTAAGACCGTTTTGATAATTGATGTGATAGGAGTGATAGTTAATCTTGGCTTGGTTTTTGTTAGTGTTGCCACCGGTCGGGGCAATTTGTTATGGTTAGCGGCGGGACTTTCTTTTTCAAGAGCGGTTAAGTTTTTTTTGCTTCTTTGGTTTTTAGAGAAAAAAATAACTGCCTTTATTGTGGCGGACACCTTAATTAAAGGAGTCAAAATGGCCTTTTCTGCTTTTATGGCCGCTTTATTAACCTGGCTGAGTATGAAAGTAATGGATCGTTTCATTTTTAATACTAGTTATGTTATTCCTCTTCTTTTTGTTACCGGTATTTCAGGATTAGTTGGTCTCGTTGTCTATGTTGGTTTTTCTCGACTTTTGCGGATTAAGGAATTTTTTCAATTTTTTCATTTGGCGCAAAATCTTTTTAGAAAGACTAAAGCGTGTTAAAATATAAGCATTCTTGGAACTGGCCTGGTAGCCAAGTAGTAAGGCAAGAGTCTGCAAAACTCTTATGCGTGGGTGCAAATCCCGCCCAGGCCTCATCAAAATATGAAAAAAGTAATTTTCATCATCGTTGGTTCTTTATTGTTCTGTTTTGTCGGTTATTATTTTCGTCATGATATTTTTAATCAAACTGGTGTTTTAGAGATCAAAACAGAACCAGCTGTAATTGTTGTTATTAATGGCGACCAAGTGGGCACAACACCATTTAGAAAGCAATTTTCTCCACAGGATTTAATAGTCAAATTATTACCACAGGAAGGTGATCAATCGACACCGATTTGGCAAGGAGAGGTAAAAATTAATGATGCTACTTTAACATTAATCCGGAAATTTTTTTCTTCTGATTTGAAACAAAACTGGGGCGAAATTTTTGATTTTAATAAAATTCCCGATAAGAACTTTGGCGCGGTAGCGATTGTTTCTCGTCCCAATAAAGCAATTGTTAAATTAAATGGAGAAGTTAAGGGTTACGCGCCTATTCTTCTAGAAAAAGTGGCGCCGGGTCAGCATACCCTAGAATTGTCCTCGGATAATTATGAAAACGCCGTTTTGGGAATTAATATTCAAACCGGTTATCAGCTTAATATTGAAATTAAATTAAAAGTAAAAGAAGTTGTCTCTTCGCAAAATGAGAAAGAAGAAAATGAAACTGCTCCAGTCGCTCAGATAATTATTCTCAATACACCAACCGGTTGGTTGCGAGTCAGGAAAGGAGCGGGAACATCTTATGACGAAGTTGGTCGAGTTAAACCTAGTGAAAAATATCCTTTTATTGAAGAAAAAAATGGCTGGTATAAAATTAAATTAAAGGATGAAGAGGGTTGGATTTCTGCTCAGTATGCCGAAAAAAACGAAGATTCTTGACTTATTCTAGCACTCATGTTAAATTAGTGCTAAATAATAGTGTTTTATGGTTGATCTCACCAATAGGCAAATCACCATTTTAAAGTTTTTGATTGAGGAATATATTGAAACAGCGGAGCCTGTTTCCTCTGATACCCTAGATAAAAAGTATGATTTGGGTGTTTCGCCGGCGACTATTCGTAATGAAATGGTTGTTTTAAACGAGAATGGTTTTATTAAAAAACCTCATGTTTCCGCTGGTCGAATTCCCACTTCGATGGGATTGAAGTTTTATGTGCAAAATTTAATAGAGCCCGAGAAAGTATCGGTGGCAGATGAAGTGGCCGTCAAAGAAAAAGTTTGGGATTATCGTCAAAAAATTGGCGATTTGATTAGCGAGGCAACAGCAGAGTTAGCGAGACGGACAAAATCAATGGCGGTCATTATTACACCCGATAATCATTTTTATTGGTCTGGCGTGGCGAATATTTTGGATTTTCCTGAGTTTTGGGATATTGATCTTACCCATGCCTTATTATTAATGCTGGACGATGAACCTTATTGGCAAAATTTGGTAGAGCAAATTGCTAATGAAGCACCGGTGACTGTTTTGTTAGGTGATGATTTCGGTATGGAAATTCTTCGTCCCTGCAGTTTTATTTTTACTCGATTTCAAATAGAAAATAAAGATTACGTTATTGGTGTTGTTGGTCCCGGCCGTTGTCATTTTCGTCACATTATTCCGATGGTAAACTACTTTGGTCATTTAATAACCGATATTGGTCAAGAATAAAATGAATGATAAAAAAATTGCTAAACTTCAAAAGAAAGTAACAGCACTAGAAGAACAATGGAAAAGAGCCTTAGCTGATTATGCTAACTTAGAGAAAAGAATGGATCACGATAGACAAGATGTTGTTGATTTTGCTAATGAGGCCTTGATTGATAAGATACTTTTTATTTTCATTGATCTTCAACGTGCCTGCAAGAATATTAATAATAAGGGATTAACAATGATTAAAAATGATTTTTGGCGGGTTTTGTCCAGCGAAGGAATTAAAAAAATTGAAACTGAAAAAAAGACTTTTGACCCTAATTTAATGGATGCGGTGGCAATGGCGGAAGGGGAAAATGATAGGGTAATAGAAGAAGTTACTCCTGGCTATCTTTATAAAGGACGCTGTATTCGACCGGCTCAAGTGAAAGTTGGCGCCGAAAAAGCCTCTTGACATCATTTGGCAATCGTGATAAGTTATTGCTAGTTATATATGACAGAACAAAAAAAGACCGCCAAAATATCCGGTAAAATTATTGGCATTGATTTGGGAACAACTAACTCTTGTGTTGCGGTAATGGAGGGTGGCAAACCAATCGTTATTCCTACTTCTGAAGGAGGGCGATTAATTCCTTCTATCGTTGCTCCCGAGAAAAATTTGGCGGGAGAATCGGCTAAACGACAAATGATTATTAATCCCCAAAACACCTTTTTTTCTATTAAGCGATTAATGGGTAAACGTTATCAAGATGATTCTGTTCAAGAAGATAAAAAGTGGCTTCCTTATAAAATTGCTTGTGGAGAAAATGATTCGGTGGTGGTAGAAACAAATGATGATAAAAAATTTACCCCGCAAGAAATTTCCGCCAAAATTTTGCAGAAAGCCAAAACAGATGCGGAAAGTTATTTGGGTGAGGAGGTAAAACAAGCGGTTATTACCGTGCCTGCTTATTTTGATGATGCTCAACGGCAAGCAACCAAAGAAGCAGGTGAAATTGCCGGCTTAAACGTAGCTCGCATTGTTAATGAGCCGACTGCTTCTGCTCTAGCCTACGGTCTTAATAAAGATAAAAATGAGAAAGTAGCCGTTTTCGATTTAGGGGGCGGTACTTTTGATATTTCTATTCTTGAATTGGGCGAAGGGGTTTATGAGGTTAAAGCTACCAATGGCGATACTCATTTGGGTGGTGATGATTGGAATAGGGAAGTTGAAAAATTTGTGGTGGCGGAATTTAAAAAAGAGCAAAACGTGGATTTAACAAAAGATGCTCAAGCGATGCAGCGTATTAAAGATGCCGCCGAGAAAGCCAAAATTGAACTTTCTTCTTCTAATAAGACGGAAATTAATTTGCCTTTTATTACCCAGGGAAGCGAAGGCCCACTTCACCTTAATATTTCTTTAACACGTGCTAAATTGGAACAGCTAACCGATAAATTGAATGAACGGCTAATGCCACCGGTAAAAGCAGCTTTGAAAGACGCTAAATTAACTATTTCCGATATTGATGAAGTTCTTTTGGTTGGTGGTCAGACGCGAATGCCTAAAGTCCGCCAGCAAGTAAAAGATTTTTTCAAAAAAGAACCTAACAAATCGGTTAATCCCGATGAAGTGGTTGCTTTGGGGGCGGCGGTGCAGGCTGGTGTTTTGTCGGGCGAAGTTAAAGATGTCGTTTTGCTGGATGTGACGCCGCTTACTCTAGGAATTGAAACAATGGGAAGAGTGGCGACACCCTTGATTGAGTCTAATACAACCATTCCGGTCGCCAAGTCGCAAGTTTTTTCTACCGCGGCCGATAACCAAACTAAAGTTGAAATTCATATTGTCCAAGGAGAACGATCAATGGCGACTGATAACAAATCGCTAGGTCGTTTTATTTTGGATGGTATTCCATCGGCGCCACGAGGTGTGCCTCAAATTGAGGTTACTTTTGATATTGATTCTAACGGTATTTTAAAAGTGATTGCCAAAGATAAGGCGACTGGCAAATCACAGCATATTACAATTAAAGGCTCAACTGGTTTGTCGGATAAAGAAATTGAAAAAATGACGCAAGAGGCGAAAACTCACGCGGAAGAAGATAAAAAGAAAAAAGAACTAGTTGATAGCAAAAATAAAGCAGATAATTTAATTTTCCAATTAGAAAAGAGCCTGAAAGAGTTAGGCGATAAAGTGAATGGAAAGGATAAAGAAGAAGCTCAAAAACAAGCAAAAGAATTAAAAGAACTAATTGCTAAGGAAGATATTTCTAAAGAAGAAATTGAGAAAAAAACTGATCAACTAATGACGATAACCCAGAAAATAGGCGAAGTGGCTCATCAACAGAAACAAGCCAAAGAAGAAAAAAAAGAAAAGGGAAAGACAGAAGAGACGAAAGAGAAAAATGATGATGGCGAAGTGGAAGAAGGCGAAGTAGTCGATTAAAGTTAATTTTTAATGAATGATTAATATTGGGCGCTGTAAAGCGCCTTTTTGTTTATGAATGACAGCAAGGATTATTATCAGATTTTAGGGGTAGAAAAGGGCACTTCTGATAGCGAAATTAAAACTGCTTATCGTAAAAAAGCACTTCAATGGCATCCGGATCGTAATGATTCGCCGGAGGCAGAAAAGCGATTTAAAGAAATTAACGAAGCTTATCAGATTCTTTCTGACAAAAAGAAAAAGCGGATTTACGATCAATTTGGTTCTGACGCTTTTTCAAATGGTGGTTATCAGTCATCACGTCAAGGGCCTTTCAATTATAGTTATCGCTCTAATGGTGATACTGGCGGTGGTTTTGTTGATCCCTTTGAAATTTTTGAATCTTTTTTTGGTGGTCGCTCCCCCTTCACGTCATCGTCGGCGAGACGTCCCGGTTATCAAATTACCGTTTCTTTTAAAGATGCTGTTCTGGGTGGTAAAAAAGAAGTAAATATCAATAATAAAAAGAAGAAAATAAAAATACCGGCTGGAGTTAACAACGATTCTCGTATTCGTTTTCAAGATTTTGATTTGTTTATTAAGGTTTTGCCTGATAAGAAATTTTCTCGACGGGGCGATGACTTAATAGTGACACAAGAAATTTCTTTTAAGAAAGCAGTTTTGGGAGGAGTGAGTGAAATCAAAACAATCGATGATCAAACAGTAAAATTAAAAATCAAGCCGGGGATGGAATCAAACAAGGTAATGCGACTACGCCGTTATGGCGTGCGCCACTTAAACGGTCGTGGTCGAGGTGATTTATATATTAAATTTCAAGTAAAAATTCCCAAAAAACTAACACGTCGGCAAAAGAAATTGATTGAGGGACTGGATTTATAAAAACTTTTTATTCGAAGAAGCGAATAATGGTAGTATTATCAATTAATTCTTGGTGCCATTCTTGATATTTTTCACTCATTTTTTGCTTTTGAAGATTTTCGATTGCTTCGTCTTTCTGATTGGCCTTGTCTTTGTCGGCAAAATATTGACTGTTCTCTTCAATAAATTTATCAATTTCCTCGTCAGTAATTTCTATTCCCTCACTTAGAAACTTTTCAATTTTAATTTGATCTTTGATTTGTTTTCTAAACTCTTCTTGACTGATTCCCTGCATTTCAAGAGCTTCTTTTAAATTTAAACCACCTAAATTTTTTTCTGTTTCGTCAATTTTTTCTTCAATTTCTTTTTCTGACGCTTGAATACCAGCCTTTTTAATTGCTTTGTCAATTAATTTTTGATCAATCAATTGGCTTAGAGTCGATTGGCCATACTGCCGACTTAGAGTGTTGTTAAACTGCCATCGCCAAATAGGCTGTTTGTCGACAATGGCAACAATGAGCCAACTTCTTTTGAAGTAAATGCCCGTTAGTAAGAGTATCGCAATTAAAAAAAACCCGGCTTTCTTAAGGTCAATTTGTTTAATTTTTTGCCACGTTTTCACTGGCAGTTGAGCCAATACTTTCTTTTTCACCATTAAAAACATTTTAACATAAGCGATATTGATTTTCAATATCGATATTAACCCTTGTTCAAATTGACTAATTTCTCTTTTTATGCTAAATTAATATCAATTAATGATCTAATTAATAAAATTAATTAATTTGGTTTTGAGCATTGAAGGGTGGGTGATCCACCCTTTTTAAAACTTAAATAAATAAATTATGGCAAAATTAAAAAGAACAGAATTTTCTACTGCTGTTGCGGAATTAGCTAAAGAGCGAGGCATTAAACCAACGATAGTGATCGATAGTATTGAAGAAGCTCTCTTGGCGGCTTATAAACGCGATACCGAAGCCACGGGACAGTATCATTCTGATTGGCAGTACGAGGTTGAGCTTGATGATGTTAGTGGCAGTGCTAAAATATTTGGTTATCCGGAAGAAAAACCAGATCAACGTCAGGAAGTAACCCCACCTGATTTTGGCCGTATTGCCGCCCAAGTAGCCAAACAGGTAATTTTACAGAAAATACAGGAAGCGGAAAAGTCAGCTATTATTAATGATTATCGTCAAAGAGTCGGGACAATCGTTTTGGGAACAGTGATCAGGAAGAAAGAAGAAGAATCTATTGTGGTGGATATTGGACGAACTCATGGTATTTTACCGCGCACGGAGCAGATAGAAGAAGATTATTCCATCGGTAACAAATTTAATTTTTATATTAAAGAAATTAGTGAAGAGGAAGGTGTTCCTTCACAAATAATTTTGTCACGCGCTAGTGTAGAATTGACAAGGGGATTGTTTGAACGAGAAGTGCCGGAAATTAGCAATGGTGCGGTAGAAATTCGCGCTATTGCGCGTGATCCGGGTTGGCGTACAAAAGTGGGTGTTTTTTCTACCCGTCGTCGGATTGATCCTGTCGGAGCCTGCGTCGGTCAAAAGGGAGTGCGAGTAGCCGAAGTGATTAAGGCTTTGGGGGGGGAGAAAGTTGATGTTATTCAATATAACGAGAATCCAAAGCAATTTATTGCCGCTGCCCTACTTCCGGCCGAAGAATTATCAATTGAAATTGATAAAGAAAACAAGATTGCTCGGGTTATGGCTGATGAAAATCAACTTTCTTTAGCAATTGGTAAAAACGGCCAGAATATTCGACTTGCTTCTCAAATATCAGGTTATCAAATTAATATTCAAGAGAAAAAATCTGAAAAACCGGCTGTCAAGAAAAAAATAAAAAATGAAGCAAAAGAAAAATGATCAATCCAAAAATGCCTCTTCAATCGCTCGCCCGCCGATAGTTACTTTAATGGGTCATGTTAATCATGGCAAAACATCATTGCTGGATAAAATTAGGCATAGCCAGTTACAGTTAAAAGAAGATGGCGGTATCACTCAGCACACTGACGCTTATCAAATTTCTTACCAAAACAAAAAAATTACTTTTATTGACACTCCCGGTCATAAACTTTTTAAACAAATGCGAGCCAGGGGAGCCAAAATAACAGATTTAGTTGTTTTGGTGATTGCGGCTGATGAAGGTATTATGGCGCAGACGAAAGAATGTTTAAAACATATTCAAGAGGCTAATGTTCCCTATCTGATTGCTTTGAATAAAATAGATCTTGCTTCAGCTAAGCCCGAAGAGGTGAAAAATAAACTGACACAATTTGGTGTGGTGACGGAAGAAAGAGGTGGTCAAGTAGTTTTGGTGCCTGTTTCGGCCAAAACAGGTGAAGGAATAAAAAATCTTTTGGAAATGATTTTGTTGATGGCAGCAATGGCTGATTTATCAACGCCAAAAAACGCTTCTTTGGAAGCATTTGTGGTTGAGGCAGGTATAGATAAAAGATGCGGACCAATTGCGACGGTAATTGTTAAAAATGGTTTTTTGACGAAAGGGCAAGATTTAGTTTGTCAAGGGCAGCGTTTTAAAGTAAGGGCTTTGTTTGATGATCGTCATCAAGCTATTGATAATGCTGTTGCTAGTCAACCGGTCTTATTATTAGGCTTTGACCGGTTACCCCAAACAGGTGATTTGATTTTTTCGGCGCAGGAGGATAAGGGGGGACGGGAAGTCAAAGAAAAGACAGCGGCACTTAAAGATGGGATAGGCGATAACGATAAAGAAACTTATTTGCGTTTAATCATTAAAACCGATACTCAAGGAACGAAAGAGGCAATTATAAATAGCCTAAGTGATCGGGAAGATTTAATGATCGTCGCTGCCGCTACTGGCGATATTAATGATGCTGATATTTTTTTAGCCTCTTCCAGTCAAGCCGAGATAATGGGTTTTCATGTTGGCGCTAATAGAGAAGTAATGGATTTGGCTAATAGAGAAGGGGTGGTTATTAATATTTTTGAGATTGTTTATAAGCTAATAGAGATGGTTGAAGAAAAAATTGCGACGGAGAAAGAAAAACGTCAAGAAGAGGCTATTTTAGGGAAAGCGGAAATTGTGGCTGATTTTACTGTTCCTGTCGGTCGGGTAGCGGGAGCGAAAACAATAACCGGGGCGATTGAACAAGGAGCAGAAGTAACTATTTTACGTAACGATAAAGAATTATCTAAAACAAAGATTGTTTCGCTTAGACATAAAAATAACACGATTAGAAAAGCAGAAACGGGTCGAGAATTCGGTGCTTTATTTTTTCCTATGGTTGATTTTGCTATCGGGGATATGATAATATATGAACAACCTGAGGATATTAAAAAGAAAGAGGAAAAAGGTTTATGAATAAAAAAAATTATCCCTTTTCAGCTTTAAATGCCTGGCTTAACGAAAGAAATGATTTTTATCTGCTTCTCCCTCATCAGCCCAAACTGGACCAAGTAGCCGCTATTTGTTCTTTGGCTTCTTCCTTGAAAAAAAGTGGTCAATCAGCGCAAGTGCTTGCTCCCAAAGCAATTCAAGTGAAATTCAATCAAATTTATGGTGTCGATAAAATCAGTCATCAACTAAGAGGACGCAACTTTATTATTGATATTAATTATCCCCTTGAAAATGTCGAGAAAATTAATTGGGATGATAAACAAGATAGTCGAGTAAGTTTGATCATTCAATCCAAGCGAGGTGTTAACCCTATTGAAGAGACAATGGTTTCTTTTAATAAGAAGGGGGGTCAAATTAAAAATATTATTAGCTTAGGTATTAATTCTGCTAGTGAGCTTAATCAAATTTTAAAGCAAGTGACGGGTGAAGAATTCTCGCAATTGCCGCCGGTAGTGAATATTAATAAAGGAGGAGATTTTTTTGGTGAAGTAAAAGTGATTGATAAAGAGGCCTCTTCCTTTTCTGAAATAGTTATTGCCCTAATGGAAGGGCTGTCGTTTTCTCTTGGTCCAGATGAAGCCAATAATCTTTTATTGGGACTTCAAGCCGCTACGAATTCATTTTCAAGTGAACTAGTCAGCGCCGATATTTTTGAAGCAGCCGCTTTTTGTTTAAGAGCTGGCGGTCAGTTGAAACATTCTTCTTCAAGTGTTAAAAATGAGAATTTTAACAAGCCGAAAATTTATCGCGGCACTTCTGCTTAATAATTTACAGTTTCTTGCTTTTTTAATACCAATGGTGTTAGAATAAGAATTAATTAAAAAAGAAAGAAGATTTGGTGGTAAAAGAATAAAGGGTGAGTCTTCTGTGGTGATGATAAAATTATTTCATTGAGTAATCACATTTTTATTTTGTTATGGCTTTAGATAAGGACGAAAAAGAAAAAGTTATTAAAAAGTATGCTGTCAAGAGCGGTGATACTGGTTCTTCAGAAATCCAAGTTGCTCTTTTATCAAATCAAATAGATAAATTGGCCGATCATCTTAAGATTCATAAAAAAGATATTCATTCACGACGCGGATTACTGATAATGGTTTCAAAACGGCGGCGGCTTCTCAAATATTTGCATGAGAAAGACCAAAAACGTTATGCTAGTCTTCTTAAGAAAACAGGTTTAAGAAAATAGAATTATTATGTCAAAAATTATTAAAAGAGAAATTGAAATTGGTGGCCGCTCACTGAGTTTTGAGGTGGGACGTTTGGCCGGGCAAACCGATATGGCTGTTTTTGGCCAATATGGTGAAACATGCGTTTTGGTAACGATTACTTCTGGTGGCCTTAAACCAGCGATGGATTATTTCCCTCTTCGCGTTGATTATTTAGAAAAGTATTATGCTGGCGGTGTGATTAAGGGTAGCCGTTGGGTTAAAAGAGAAGGCCGACCTTCTGATGGGGCTACTTTGTCAGCGCGGTTAATTGATCGTTCTATTCGTCCTCGGTTTGCTAAAGAATATATGGATGAAACCCATGTTGTCATAACGGTTCTTTCGATTGACAAAGATAATGATCCGGTTTTATTAGGAGCCTTAACTGCTTTCGCCGCTTTAACCTTTTCTTCTCTTCCTTGGCAAGGACCTTTGGGCGCGGTTTCAGTTGGTCAAGAAGGAGATAAATTTATTCTTAATCCTACTACCAAGCAGAAAAAAACTTCTAATTTA
>Ga0075116_10001060_pt1 | contig 12672 bp, 23 predicted proteins | sample AntAceMetag02UKC_FD_69786 | JGI IMG/M metagenome (GOLD analysis project Ga0075116, IMG submission 69786) | Saline lake microbial communities from Ace Lake, Antarctica- Antarctic Ace Lake Metagenome 02UKC | ecosystem: Environmental > Aquatic > Non-marine Saline and Alkaline > Saline | place...
TAGACCCATCATTACCCATTACCCCTGTGCCTACTATAAAAGCTCCTATAAGTGGTAGGGTGAATGTTCTTTCAACTTCATTATATATAGTTCCCTCAAGATACAGGTCACCTGCTCCTATTCCTGCTGGTGCAGTATCCGTTTGAGGAGCTATCCATAAACCATTCTTCATCCCTGTCATATCGTGTGGTTTCTCCGCATAAGCGGTCACAGCGAAAAATAACAGAACCATAAGGACTGCTAATATTTTATTTTTTTTCATTATATTTATATCCTCCTTGTGGATAAGATTATTCCTACCCACAAATTGTTAAGTCAAAAAGTAGTGAACATGACTTTTAAACCGTATGCCCATAGACCCATCGCCAATCCTTAAAGCCATTTGCCCATCTACCATAGATGCTATGTTTCAAAGATTTAGTTTCAAAATCAACAGTATTATCATAATCTGCTTCTGTATGATTTATCCATAATAAATTTTCTTTCATTAACGTTTTATTTACAAGAAACCAGTTTGTTGTTGAATAATCATCAAGTCTCATGTATCTTTCTACGTTATATCTACCTTTCTGTGGATTTATATTCCCATTTGCTGAATTTAAACCCTTAACAGTTCCAACAATTTCTTCTGCTGTATCTCCAAGTGTATCAGGAACAACTACTATCCAAGAATCATCCATCTGTATTCTTTCAGAAGTGCCATCTCTAAACTGCCTCATTGCAAGCCAAGTAGCTGCAAGTGAAGTAGCAGAAAGAGCAGTAGTACCAGAGTTATCAAATCCATTAGTTGTAGACGTACCTGCTTTGGTTGTATGAGAACTATTACACAATGATAAACCTTCTTCACTCTGTTGAAAATCCCATGCACTTGAAAAAGCATTATTCCAAGGTCTTGCTCTGTATTTCTCTTTTGTTCTTGCAAGAGATTTACCAAGAGCTTTTCCTTGATTTTCTAATACACTGTATTTTAAATCATCAATAAACTTACGCTGAGTCTGTGTGCCTAATGCAAACTCTTTCGGTTCGATTTTTACATGAAACCCAGGAGCTTGACCTGCATAACTTAATTGACCGTTAAACTCTGGAACGTCTGGTAAACCAGATACTCCATAAAATTCTTCTGCTGCCATATCTGAATCTATGACACGATAGAACTTCTCACCTTGATTATCTAATGATTTTAGATTATCTTCTACAACTTCTTTCAAACCTGTCTTTAGAAGGCGAACGAACTTTGCACTTGTGAGTGGCGATTGTAAATTACTCATATGTCACCTCCTATGCTCTGTGACCACAGTAATTATCACTATCAAATTCAAACTCGCAGTATTCTTTACCTGCTGTTGATAGGTCTAATTTGTGGACAACTATTTTAAAATAATTAGATGAAAGATCAGCGTTACAATCCATATACATGGCTTCACTGTCAATCTGCATTATTGCATTTGCGTAAGGTCTTATTCCATTAATGGCTAAGATTTCATCCCCAATTTCCATGTCTTGTTTCATAGCTTTTAACCATGTATGCACTGTAGCAGAAGCAGATGTTAATGTTCTATAAATACCTGAATTCTTTCCACTTCTTACATATAGTGTAGACCAAGCTGCCGTAGTAGCTATATCTACTGCTGTTGAAGTACACCCAATACCATCAGTACCAGAACCAGTTGTGACTGTTCCTACTGTTGGTGCTGTTCCTACCGCTGCATTAAAAATATCTCCTCTTAATACTGTTCCTGGTTTAATTACAGCAATTTGAACCATTGCCTGTGGATCACCTTTTGCCCAAACACCTTCTACATTTGCGTAGTTAGTAGTTGAACCGTAAGGTGTTCCTGCTGCTACCTGAGTAATATATTCAGCGTTATAAGTCGTACTATACTGTTGATTCTCTGCTGTATTGTTATTACCAACTACCACGCCAAACGGTCTGTCTTTATTGTCTGAATTTGAAGTCCCTACTGCTACAGGTAACACCCCTACACCCTCAAGAGGTGCGCTTAGGTTTACTGCTACAATAGCGCCAGTGTAAATAACTTCTGCTGGCTCTACTGGAACCCATATTAGTTGAGGACTATCGTGTACTACTGAAAATCCCATGTTTTATCCTTTATAGTTTGTTGTTCCGCAAAAAGGGCAACCCTTTGTAACCACAGATTTATATATGTGGCTTATGGTCTTATTATCCCCATTTGCGTCAAGTTCCATTAATACGCACTCATTCCCTACTTCCGTAGATATAATCATGCTATCTAAACTGCTTCCGCTTCCACCGTATGCAGGGAGAGCCTCAACCGTATGGTTGTCTCCAGCCAACAAACCAGATGAATCATCTCTATCTTCGTTACAAATAAATCCACAATTCCAACATTTAAATAACCTTTCATCTCCTCTTGCCTTATAAGGAATAGAGCGAGCTTGTTTAGGTAATCTTATTCTTGTTGATTTAGTGACTTTCATTATAACGCTTTTCCTCTAACTTTATCAGCCTCTTCCTTGCCACGAATTTTAACCATATAGTTATAATAACTTTGGCTTTGAGCATCGAGTTTTTCAAGAGGCTTTTGTTTTGTTGTTGTTTTCTGTTTTGTAATAACTTTTCCTACTTTGTTATGTTGTAGTGGTGTTTTCTTAGATGTATAATCTTTTAATGCTCTTTGAAATGCTCTTGCACCATCTAATGTTCCGTTTTTAGATTCGATAATAGAATAATCTTTTAAAAGTATTACCCCAACATCTTTTTTTTCTTCTTTTGATAAACCAGCTTCTTTAGATAATTCATGAAAAGACTTTTTGAAATCATTTTGATATAAAGCTTTTTTCTCTACCTTTTTTGCTTCAATCTCTGCTAATTCCCCTTTGGTAATTGGTTCATCAAGTGTATAATCAGGTATAGTTTCTTTCTGTGGTGCAATTCTTTCTATTACGTCCCACGTTCTTTGAAGTATCTCATCTGTTTTGTCAGACTTATCTAACAGAGCAGATACTTTTCTACCTAAATTTGACCTTTCTTTATGATCTGTTGGTAATCCCTCATTGTCTAATCCATCATCTACCTCTTCTTCTACTACTTCCTCATCACCCTCTACAACTTCTTTTTCAACTTCTTCGGTGACGGCTTCTTCCACTACAGGTTCATCAACGACTTCTTCGTCAACGACTTCTTCTGCTGCTTTGTTCAAAGCGGTCTCGTTTTCCATGTTATTCTCCTTCGGTTATATTACTAAATTCTAAATGTTTTTGCTCTGCTGAGTTAATCCTTGTTGACCATTTTGTTAAAATATTTTGACAAACTTTAATTTCAGCACGAACTTCAAGGCTATCTGTACCTGCTAATATTAATGACATATTATCTTTTATCATTAATACTAAATCAGAAAGAACCTCTACTCCAATTGGTGTTTCTATTGCGTTTTTAAATTGACTGTCTCTTGCTAAGACCTCAAGAAAAACCTCCGCATTTCTTACACCATTCTTTGCTCTAATTATCTTGCTCATTACTGTTTTATCCACGAGCGTATATCTCCTCTTGTGATTGTGCTATACCTTGTTGATTACTTACTGGATCGTCTTCGACCGAGCCTTGCTGACCACCTGTTTGGGCAGGAACACTCTCATCAAGAAAGTTAGCATTTTCATATTCGTCACCCATTAATTTAATAATTTCTTTTGTTGCAAAATTAAAAACCTTAACTGTATCAGGGTGTTGTATCTGTGCATAAGTTTGTACGAGTTGCATCCATTCTTTTCTCTTAACAGCTTTTGAAACTTCTGTTTCTATTGACTGAGATAATGGAGAAAAATAATATTCTAATCGTGGATCAAAATTTCTAAGTTTATCTTCACCCATTAATTCAATACCTGTTTTATCTGTAGCAAAAGAATATGTCATTTGTTGAATCATCCAATATAGTTCAAGTAATGCTGTATTCTCAAACGTAAGTGACTTGTAATTAAGTCTGGTATTAGAACTTTGGGTAGCTGCACTAACGGCTGTTGCTGTAGTTGAAGCAATAGAAGGCACACCACCTGTTGTTGTTTCGTTCATGGCTTGTACTTGTCTGCCTTTATCTTCAAGGTATGCAAGTTGATTTAATGCTGCTGAGGTGTTACTTTCTATCTTAAATTCTTCTACATCTCTTACGTCTTGGAGTTCCATTGTATGCCCAGGTGCTATATAAATAGTAGAATTTTCATTAGTTGATTGTGCTGCTGCCTTAAAAGTAGGAAATGTAGATAATAAAGTTTTATCCTGAGCAGCATTAAAGGTATCATCTGTAGCTGTTTGAAGTTCCCTTACATTCTGACCATCACCCATGCCATCATCATTAGCAGGATGAACATAACAAAGACCTCTAGCGCAAGGTTTATAAGGCTGACCCATTGCAGATATAAAATGCGTTTTCTCTAATCCGATAAGTTGTTTTGTACCGTTTCCTGCTACAAAGGTTAAAATTACTTCTTCATATGTAGCTTTTTCAAGAACTTCTCCACTCTCATCTATCCCCGGTTTTACTTCTCCATTTTTTTCTATAATCCAATATTTTCCATATCGTTCATATCTGTCATAAGGTGTTTGTGATTTTGATTGATTTTCTTTAGTGTTATATTTTTGATAACTTTCTTCTTTTGTTTTTGTAACATCAGGTGGTTTCTCAAGTTTATCAATATCGAAATAACCACTCATTTCTGCTTCATCTTCTAATTCACTTAACGTCGCTTCATCTCTAAATATAATCCATTCTTTCTGCTGTAATGAATAAACATATTCAGTGCTTTCAAACACATTACGCTGATCCCATACGTCATAATTAAATCTATCAACAACGGCTACAGGCTCTATTTTTGGTACTCTTCTTTGTTCTATTTTAGGCACTTGCCAATTTTCAGTAATTGGATTACCTTGAATATCAACATCTAATTCCTTTTGTTCTAAAGTCCATCCTGTTTGCTGTTCTACAAATTCTTGTTCCCACCAACATTTCAAATACACTTTACCGACAAGGTTACATATGCTCTTACCTCTTACAAACTTTAGGTAATGGTATAGCTCCCTTTTGTTCAAGGTCCTGTTAATTAGCTCTTTAGATGCGTCTGCTGCGTTTTTAGCTTGATCAGATGGATCGTTTATTTTACATTCAACAAAATCTCTTGTACCAAAATATTGACCAACATCTATCGCTGATTGCGCTAAGGAATGTGAAACAAATTCAGGTATTCTAATGTCAGATTGCCACTCATAACTCTTTTCATCTCTTACGTTATCAAGTATACCTAAATAAGATTCATAATCATCATTATTTCCTGTTTGATTAGACTCAGCAATAAGGACTTCATTGTTATATATCTGTGCTGCTAATATTTCATTCAGCTTATTATTATCTTTATTAGTAGCCATATGTTACCCTTTTGCTTGAGAGATGAGGTTTATCTATATGTTTTCTTAATTTCTTTTTACATTTAGGACACTTAACTTTATCTCTATCTTTCATGTCAACCATCGCTTCAAATACCTGTTCACATTCTAAACAATAGTATGAATATAAAATCATGCTGTTCTCCCTTGCATATATTTAGGTGTTTTTCTATGTAATGAGTTAAAATCTCTTGGTGGTGGTGAAAATCTCCTATCTTTAAAAATAGCCTCTAAACACATTGGATAATGAGAAAACTTTTGAGTTACTTTCTCATTTGAATCTTTATTAACGGTTGAATTTCTATCTCCATATTCTTCATAACGCCATTGCTTTAAACTCTTAGCCATTTCTTTACAACTATCTAATATCCATAATGTAGGTACATATTTCTCAGTACCTTCTTTTTTAATCTTATTATTAAATGGAACTCCTACTTGCTTAGACCACTTTAATCTTTTTCTTATAGCATCCCTGCCTATTGTTGATTTAGTATCCCAACTTTGAAAAAAACCTCCTCTAAAAGCAGGATACATATCGTCTTTTATAAACTCCTTAAAGTGTCTATTAATATCTTCCCTTACAGATGTGCTTGTATTGGATTGCTTTTTTTCTGCTAATGGATCAATTAAGTCTACTGAATATTTAAAATCATCTGAAATTGAAGCAAGCCTATGTGACACTTCTAAAGTTACCATCTTCTCAGGAGAGGGAGAAAACTCATGCCAAACAAAAGCTTCGTTATGTGGACTCAATGCAATCCAAGTACAAGCCCAAGGATTTTTTTCATGATAATCAATCATTCTTGCAAATTTATATCCGCTATACATTCCTTCTGGAAAATATTTCTGTTCTTTTATTACATGAATTTTATAGTTGAAATCTTTAAATACACGACCAGAGGCTTGTTTATGTAATCCGAATAAACGAGTCATTCTAACATCAGGATCATCTATTGTTTCAAGCATTTTTTCTATTGTAGAATTATTAATTGTTGGATTATCATAGGTTGATGCTTGTAAAACACCTATATCTGTATCGAAATCTGTTTGTTCTCCCATCTTTAAAACTTCGCCTTCATCTGCTAAGGCTTCACAAATTTTTTCAGTTCTATAAAATATAGAAGCTCTTTCTAATAAATCATCAAAAGACCATGATATTCTATTTGCAGGAGTTAAAGAAAGAATAATATCTCCATCTTCTGCTACGAGTCTTGGTGTTTGTTCATCCCAGAAATCTTTAGGACATTCTTCATCTATCCATATCGAAACTCTTTGTTGTCCTGCTGTTGATTGTATTGTTTGAGAATAAGAAACAAAATCTACTATGACATCAGACCCTTTATAAATCTCATCTCGTAGTAAAACTTGTCCTGCGTATGGGTCTTTAATAATCATTGCATAACTTCTAAAGGTAATATCTTTTCTAATTAAGAAAGAAGGTAGCCATTTTTTAAACTCAGGATAAACTACATTTTTAACATCAGCACTTTCTCCATCTGAGCCTTCTATAGTTTCTTTTTCTCCAGGTAATGTTTGAGAACAAAATCTAAGTTTCTTACTTACTCTTTTATGAACTATAATCTTCCCACCGCAATATGGGCATAAATCGTCTTTAGGTTTATCTCCCATACTCCATGTACCTTTTTCGTGACCAACTTCTTCTATAATAGTTCCATCAGGAAGTTGTAATTTTTGAATATAAAATCCATGTATAGGTTCATATTTTTCATCATTTTCTAACGCTTGCTCTACAGCTTTTTCCCTTTCTTCACATTCGAAATACATCATGTTCTTTTTGGGAATAGGATGATAACCTAATATTCTGTCAACATATTGACGTGCTGTACCTCCTGATTTTCCATATTGATTACCAGTACATAGAAATATAATCCAATTCGGCATATGTATAAATCGTTTATACAACCATGTCTTTTTAAAAGATAAATATCTCTCAAAAGAGTTTAGTTGTTCTATGTCAGATTGTGAGTATTCCATTATTGAGATCCTATACAAATAACACTTATAAAATCACAATCCCTAGAAACGTTGTTATGATCTGTAGTACTAATTGCCAATGCTGATACTGTTGGGTCGACTCCAGTTCTAACTTGAACATTAGCAGTATTACTTGAGTACCTACAAATACCAGAACAAGCATAATAAATACTACTAAAAGGGATTGTGAAATTTATAGTGTAGATTCCAATCCCATTATCATCTACAGAAGAAACATTATAACTATCCTTAACATCTAATGTTCCTGTGCCATCAAAAATTACCCAAGCTTTAATACCGGTATTCGTAAATTGTGTTTGTATTGAAGATGTTACATTTTTTACATAATTAAACTCAGTAGTTGTAGGAGTCGCGCCCTCTAAAATACCTAACTCTGTTTCTGAAACATTTACAGTACCAATTCCAATCTCTCCAGTAAATGTGGGGTTAGCCAATGGTGCTTTAGCATTAAACTGAGTCTGAACAGCAGAAGTAACACTGTGTAAGTATGTCATTTCAGTCGGTGTTACTGTCTGAATATTTTTACCGTTCATATCCAAATTACCACCTAACTGCGGTGTGGCGTCTGAAACTAAAGTAAATAACGTCCACGCAGAACCAGTCCAAAAAACAAGCTGCCCGAGAGTAGTATCTATATAATACATCCCAACAGTAGTAACAGTAGGTCTATTAGCAGTCGTACCGCTACCAGCATACATTAAAGGTAGTATCTCTATATCGTCAAGAGTTACTGTGCTAAAACTGGATTTAGTTATCTTTAGTCTAAAAAATTGCTCACCAGTATAGTCACCGTCGTCTACCCAAAATGAATAATATCCAGTAGAAGAAGACGTTACACTATTTACAGCTACACCACCAGAAGACGCTGCATAAACAGAAGCAACCGTTGTTGTACCAGCTAAATAAACAGCTATTGTAGCTTCATCTATTACAGCACCATTACCGTCTTTAGCGTAAGATTGATATTTATATCTACTCACAATTTACCCTCGCTCTTTAATATTCTACAAATAGTTTGAACTAAAGCATAACCATCCCTTGAAAAATCAGTTACGGTTAATTTAGTTACTTGAACTTCCTTCTCCTTAACATCATCACCATCTGTATAAATAATTTTAAGCTTTGCCATTATTTTTCCTCATTTTCTATATAATCAGGTTGCGGTGTTTCTTTAAACCTAACAAACTTTATTGTATTTTCTCCTAAATATAAAGCTTTTGCTATTCTATGCCTTCCATCCATAACACAACTTTCATCATCTAATATAATAGGAAAGCTTAAATCTGCATCCATAACAGCTTTTAAATGGCTAACAAATTTTTTAATTTCGTTTTCACCAATTTTATAGTCGTATATACAAAGATGCTCCATTGGCATTTCTTTAATTTCTAAATTTTTTGTCTTGGCATATAAATTATTAATAACATATTTTCCATTACCATTACTATATCGCTATTCTGTTGGTTCAGACCATGTTTTTATTTCTACTGGATTATTTCCCATTTAACACCCTCTCTATCCAAGGAGCTATTTTGTTATATACAGCCTTATGAATACCACGATGTAATTCTAATTCATCTTTCGGAATCGCTAATTTCTTTTTCTGAATACGAATATAAATGTTTTTATCTATTTCTTTTTTAGTCGGCTTCTCTAAATCAACTTTTCTTGTTTTTTCTTCTGCCATTTTTATTCTCCTATAATTTAAAGCATATAGTAGGATTCGAACCTACATAAGACTGTCCAATTATATCAGTCTCGGTTTTAGAGGGAGCTTATTGTCATTTCCTCTCGGAATTATAATGTCTTTTAGTAGAATTTTTTTCATTTTATTTAATATATTACCTTTCATAAAACAACGTGCATAAATTTTATATCTAATTATCTCTTGCCCATCTATTGAAATTATATCCATTATTAATTCAGGCTTTGTTCTCCAATAAAGAATTCCTGTTTTCCAAGCAGTATATTCCCTAAAAGCTAATTTCCACATTTTCCAGGCTGAGGTTATTGAAAGATAAAATTGAGAAATATCCCCTTCGTCTTTAAAACATCTTCCGTTTTTATCAAACATAATTGTCAGATATTTATTTCCAGTAGGACAAGTAGAAGTATCTCCACATCCAGGAGCTTGTTTTATATCTAAGTTTGAAATCCATTTTGTTATTTCATTTTCTAATTCTCTTGGATTCATATTTCTTCCTTATGGCGAAAACTTTATTTTTGATTAGTTTGAACAAAATTCCCTCCAAACTTTCCATCCTTTATTCCATTCTTTCCAAAAATTATCCTTAACATTTTTAAGACGAGCTTTTTGAATCTCCTGGTCTACCTTTGTTAGCTTTTCTTTTTCCATATTATCTCCTCAATATTCAACTAAACTATCAATTAATTTCCAATGAGTTAACCCATGAAAAGATAAGTTAATTCCAGAAAAGTCACCATTAAGATATTGGGTATCCATTAAAGGGTCGTATCTCCAAAAATCATTAATCCCACGAACAATTAATATTGACTCGTAAATCCCACAACTACTTTTTACAACTATTAATTCTCCCCTACGTGGTCTCTGATAATCTTTAAACTTTATCCAGTTACTCATAATTTCTCCTAAGTGTGAATGTGTGGGTGTGAATGTATATAATAACTATAAACCGAGAAACCTGAATCCGGTCTACCCCTCCTACCCTTCATATCCTTAACTATAGACATCACAGCCTCTTATCCCTACTCCCCTTGATCATTGACTGACCCCTCCACTCTATACCATTGACTATTGCACCAATAAACAACATAACTATAATGCATAAGACTATCTTTGTTATTATCCAGGCTGTACTCATATTTAATCCATTTCCTTCAAAATGAAGAGCCTTTACTATCTAAGGCTTGGTCATTGGTTGGAGGGGGTAAAGTATCGAGTTCTTCAAGCTTTTGATTATTCATAACTAAATACCCACTCATCCATGTATCAAATACATGCCTCATTACATCCTCTAAGTATACACAATCCACATCAGACCCCTTTATAGGCTCTTCCTTGCCACGTACTGACTCTTTGATATGTTCCGGGACTGTTAGCATTCGTAGTTCTTATACCTCTTTATATGATGGTTATATGTTGACTGTTTTATCATATCAACATATCTTGATATCTGTGTATGCTTATATGATGTACATTTTTTGTACATTTATCCATATTCCCTGTACATTTATTGTACATTTATTTAGTTTCCTTCAAGACTAACCCCACCTTCTTTATATACAAATCTTTCACTGGCTCTTTATCATACACTATCTTATCTTTAAATAACTTTACCATATTCTTAAATGCTATGCCCTGTAGTACGTAAGTAATGCTATTTACTTCATCTATTGTCATACCATCTGTATTTATCATTCTATTTCCTTATAACCTTAATAGTTATCCATGCCATCCAAACGCCACATAGCACTATACTTATAATCATTCCACATAAAGAATAATCTATTAACACTTTAACCCTCTCTCTATTCTATTTATGAAATAATTATCAAATGGGTTTAGTTTATCCGCTTTCCTATTTCTTGACTTAGTATCTTGTATCTCTTTTCTTGCTTTGATTATGGCTTCAACTTCTTTGGCTGTATAGGTATTTTTGAAGTTACCGGGTACTATATAGTTTTCTAACCTCTCTATGATTTCTTGTAATTCTAAATATGCCAATCTTATATCTTCTATCTTTATAGCAGGTATTTTCTCAGCTATTCTTTTAAGTTTATTTATTATATTATTCATTCTATTTAATATCCTTTGGGAAAAACTCTATACCACTGTCTTTATGCTTCTCTTCCAGGTATTTCATTTGTTCTATAGTTGAAAGAGTCTTACCAAGTTGCCTGCCCTGAATAGTAACTATTTCTTTAAATCGTTTATATAAACCTTCATTCTCTTTTGTTATAGGTATATTCATTGTTCGGAAGGGGATGAACTAATGTAAGCTTGACCCCCTGCTCCTTTATGTTAACCATTCTTTATATTCGGTACTACTTACACACTCTGATATTATTATTTTTAAATCTATTAAAGCTATCTCGCTAACAGATCTGCTTATATTATTTATGTTTAGGGGTTTTTGAGGACCATGGGGTTTATTTCTTATTTTGTCATATCTTGCCATTATTTCTTTATCCATTGATCTCTGCCTCAATTACGTCTTCATCATTATTATTAAAAGCTTGACCTAAATTCTTTGCCACGTTTGGGTTTAATGTAATATTGTTTTGAACATTGACTATATTATTAATAGTTTGATTTTCTACGTTACTTGGTGCTATCGTTGCTACTTTTAGAACCATGTCACTCGCTTTCAGTGCAACAGCCGGGTTGTTTTTATAATCGTCCAGGGCTTGATCAACAACATGAATACCCTTTGGAACTCTTGCAATTACTTCTATCATGCCTTGGTCAACGACATCTTTTATATCTTCTTTGTTTAATGTTCTACAAACAGTTGATTGATCAATACTATACTTCTTTGACAATTCTCGATAAGTCATGCCTGCAATTCTATCATTTGCTAAACTTGCGTTTCTTTGAACTTTACACGGTAATGTTTCAGGCATTGTCATTTATAACCTATTGATTTTATTGATGTTTACTCTTATTTTTCAGTCTTTGATATACTGACTTTGTATTTTTTTCTGGTTTCCCAAGTTTTGTTTTATATAAAGAACCGTCGGTCATTTCGTACGCCTCTTTTAATTGCTGATTATGCGTAGCTACAGCATGTAAAAGCCCCTTTGGTTGTTCTTCTGTGCCTGTTCTTATTCCTACTAATTTTTTTAATCTATCTAATGCTGTACCCATTTTTTTACACTCCTACTCTTAAAAGAATAATTTTCTATCTTTTGATTTGGTACTTTGTATTCTTTATGGTTTATGGTTATAGTATGAGTCATATTTTATCTTATCTTATTAGATGATCTTATAAATTCTATAATTGAAGCAGCTTTCTTAGCTCTACTTTTACGCCAATCTCTTTTCCGTTTAGCATCTATAAAGTAACTATTTACACTATTCTTCACTGATTTTAATTTTAATTTAATTTTATTTAAGATTTGAAGCAGAAATACAAAAACGCTCGTAAATACCATGCTTAACAGTTCTTTGTCTCTCATGTTCATCTATTTCAGCCTTTGTTTAGTTGCTATACTATCTAAGGTACGCTATTTATTGCACTCTGTCAAGATATTTCTTT
>Ga0075116_10001061_pt1 | contig 12662 bp, 12 predicted proteins | sample AntAceMetag02UKC_FD_69786 | JGI IMG/M metagenome (GOLD analysis project Ga0075116, IMG submission 69786) | Saline lake microbial communities from Ace Lake, Antarctica- Antarctic Ace Lake Metagenome 02UKC | ecosystem: Environmental > Aquatic > Non-marine Saline and Alkaline > Saline | place...
GCTAACTGTCCAGCAGCTTCAGAAACGCCCTCACTTCCTGCTTCAACTCCAACACCTGCAGCAATATACCCGGCGCGTTTCAGTTTGGATGTTTGTTTTAGGAGTGTTTTTGCTGTCGCCGCGATCTCTGCTTTTGTAGCACCCGCAGCGGCTGTTTTTGTAGCTTGTTTGAGCGCAGTACGTGCAGGAGACGTAGCCACACGCCCCCCGAGGAGCGTTAATGGAGCGTCAACTGCCGCAGTAGCTACAGCCTTCCTACGAGCTTCTCCGAGAATAGGGCCGACGAGTTCTTGGTCGGTAAGAAAAGCACTGATATTTTCTTCTGTAGGCTCAATTCCCAGTTCGTTCAGTTTATTTCCAACCCGCCCGATAAACTCCATACCGGCTTCTGTGGGTAGAGCACCGAGAAACGCTCCGCTGAGAGCACCAATAGTCGCTCCGATAGGTGCAGTAACAAGAGCTCCTAGGCCGGTTGGAGCACCAACTACAGCACCAAGAGCCCCGCCAGCTTTACCGCCTACATACATTCCAGCAAGAGAAGGAGCCATATTCGCAGCCTGTTCAGCAGTAAAGTAGGCTAACCCTGCAGGGTTTGTTATTGCTTCTCCGAGAATCGCACCTCCGGTTTTAGCTACGGCGATAGTAGTATCTATAAATCCTTCAGCTTCAGATATTCCCTGCGCAGCTGTACTAATATCTTCCTTAGCTTCTACGAGTGCCGGGGGGGCAGGTTTAGCCCGTGTGAGTTGCTCAGAGATTATCTTCGCTGTATTATCGTCAAATGACCCCATAGCGACATCATCAGATACTTGAAGCCCGGCTTTAGTGTCTATAATCCCAGAAAAAGCGACATCGGTAAGGTTACCAAAGAACCCTTGTTCCTCAGTAGGAACTTCGACCTTTTTTACTTCCTTCCGCTCAGTATAAACTCGATCAAGATAACTATCTATTGACTCTGGTGCTGCTGACTCTGGTGCTACGGACTGAAGATCAGAGATACCTCCAGTAGGAATCCCGGGTTCTACCTTCTTCCGCTCAGCATAAACTTGGTCAAGATAGCTATCTATAGACTCTGGCATCTAAGTACCTCGTTCCATAAGGATTCTTTCCAAGACCTTCCTAGTGACATATTCAGTATCCCGTACACTATCCCCGGAACTCTGCCCGGACGCTTTAAGTACTCTCAAACTACCAGCAACATCCTGCTTTAGAATAGAACTTTCATCTAAGGAAAGATCTACAGTTAACCCACCAACTTCGGCGCGCGGAGGAGTAACTATATTATTAGTAATATCCGTAGTACCTTCAGTAAATTTAACTTTGGCATCTTTCCCATCACTTCTCAGATTACTCAGAGCCTTCGCCGTAGTTTCTACGGTTTTCGCTTTGGTAAAATCAATATCCGCTTGTGTCGCTTCCAAACCAAGTTGACTTTCCTCTACCTCTCGTTTTTCTGCAGCAACTGCACGCTCTTCTTCAGCAGCACGTCGTTCTCTACTAGCAGTTAGTCCGAGTTGTGCTTCGTTCTGGGCAACGAGAGAAGACCCTAGTCCGAGCATATTAAGTGCAGCGAAACCAGATTTAGCAGGGCCGGCGGCTTCAAGGAAATCTTCAAGAGAAAACCGCCCATCTTCTCTAGTTTCTTCCGGGCCATACCCAGTAATACCACTATATAAATCAGTCTCAGGAACAACTTCGGGTCGAACTAGCGTCTCAACAGGAGAAAGAGCAGGCTCACCTGGAACTACCTGAGCGGGTAAACCTGTAGAAGTAAGAGCAGGCTCGCTGGGAACTACCTGAGCGGGTAAACCTATAGGAACTCGATGCACTACTTGTGGCGACGGAGCTGGTTGATTCGCACCTTCAAAAGCACCAATTACTTTATCTTTAAAGTAGTTTGGGTCTGTCTTATTACCAAGTAGACCAGAACCGAAGCGATTAATCAAATCTCCATAATATGCTCCGCCCCCCGCTAGATTATATGCACCCTGCCGAAAATTTTCACCTAGGGTACTTGCACCTTGCCGGACATTTTCGCCTAGAGTACTCACACCCCTACCCAAAGCCTCTGATGTAGCTACCAAAGGTCTTCTAACAGCTTGCCCTGCACCTTCAGCAGTAATAGACGAAGGATCAAAAGCTCCTTGTGATGAAGGAGGAAGAGAAGGCATTATATTCTGAGATGCCGGTCGTAAACTCCCCTTAATCTGTTCAGGGTCTATTCTCGCCAAAGCCATATAAGCCTCCTATTCTGATTTTGTAAGAGATTCTGATGCGTTAGTTATTAAGTTAATCTGACCAGCTACACCGGCTACAATTGTTCTGTAATACTCAGTTAGAGATGTAGATGCTTGTATCTGAATACGTACTGCTTCTTCTGATTGTGCAATAAGATCCCGTGTGCGCTGAATTTCCATAGACTCAGAAATACGCCATTTCTCCATAAGCTGATCACGATATTTAAGGTCACCCTGCATCTCCATAGAACGAAGCTGCGTAGAGGCATTAACGCGATCAATAGTCCCTCTGAGTGCAGCGATATTAGCATCAGTTTCTACTTTGAACTTATCAATTAATACTCGATTATAATCCATATACATCTGATGAAAAAAGCGAGTAAACTGGCTCTGAATATCTTCCATCCTGATACCGGCATCAATCGCATGTTTAACATTATCCTGAGCGCGTTCTGCGATAAGAGCGGTTGTCTGAGCAACACGATCAGTATTGACATCGTTGTATTTACCTATAACTTCCATCCGAGCTGCTTGAGACATATCAGTAGGGAGAGGGAAACCCCTACGTCCCACAGAAGCTTCAGCCTGCACGACAGCATCATTAAAGACTTGAAGATCCTGCTCACGCTGCTTATCAAAAATAGCCTGTTGCACCGCCGGAGCGATACCTGTTGACTCATCTTCAATAAATGCAGTTAGCTGTGGAGAAAGAAAATCAAAAAACGTAGAATCGTAAGTGTGCCCCCTGAATTTGTCAGGATCAAAAAAGTTCGGGTCGAGTAGCAACGAGGCTCTCTCAAGATCATCAATAGTCCCAGTTCCGTAGCGAGTCGGATAGTTTGGACGGAAAGCATCTTCGGCTTCAAATTCTACAAACTCCTGACTCCTTACAGCGAACTCAGCCAAACGAGTCGCAGCCTCATCAGCATCGACTTTAAGAACTTCAAAATAAGCAAGAGACTGCGCAGAAAGAGTTCTTAGTGTTTCAGGTACATCAGAAGTTGCCATAATATGCTCCTAAAAAAGTCAGAGTATAGATATTACCATGAACGTACCAACAAACGAAATAAAAAGTTTACCATTTACCCGCAGAGCATTTCATTGCCTTAAATTTTGTTTTTATTTTCATAAAACACCCACATAGTTGACACCGTCCACTAACTAAATATCCACATTGCTGACAAAGTTGATAGCGACGTTCTTGCTCTTCTATGTCTGCTTGTGCGAAACGTGTTTTAGCCAACGCAGTAAGGCTTTTACCTAACCCAGCCACAGCTTCTGACAAAGAAGCGGGCGATTTAGATTCTGAGCAGCACTCTCTATCGGATTTAGACTCTATTATCTGCGGTCTCTGTTCTCCACGAATTCCTGCTTCATCCTGTTGTAACCAAGCTAAATAACCATGAGGGTCAAAAGTACCTTTGCTAAAAACTAGGTAACGATCAAGAACTTCTTTACGACTAGAAAAAGAAACTATAGATAAACCAATTTCTTCGGCGGATTCTCCGTTGTAGATCCTTGCTGCAATCATGGACACACCCAAGTATAGAATTTTCTCCCAGTCAGACGTATACGACATTCTGAGCCACCAACATAAATCTTTGGTATTTGATCCCAATTACAAGGCCCCCAATCTCTACAACATACCCATATTGGATATGTTCCATCATAAGACCCATCATAAGCAGCACGACATCCTGACCCATACCAATTACAACAATCATTTGGTGTAGCAGCATACCAATGGTAAGTCCTACGATTTCCTGCGTAGGAGCTATAATTTTCTGTTTGTCTACAAGGAGCATCAATTGGAAAATGCCCTTCTTCACTTGTATATTCCCACTGACCAACAGGGAACCGCAGGTGTTTTTCTGCAGTCGTGCCGCAAGAATCAGTAACAATAAGAGTACCTGTTCCACAAGCACCATCAATGTTTGTAACTTCACCCGTAGTTTCATTTATTATCCCCTGGGAAACACTATATTCATAAGGTGGGACACCACCACTCCCACTATAAGTAGAGAATAAAAAGCAATTATCTTCACCAATAATTGTTAAAACTTCAAGATCATAGGGTTCAATCAAAGAGCCTTCTTGTCCACAAGAAGTTATCGCTGAAAATTCAACATCACTATCAGCACAGTGTGCAAGAGCAATACACGCATCATCTTCTTCACCATCTTCAGTAAAACATCCTCCGTAAATTATATCCCCTAAAGCTCCACTAACAACGAGATTCCCAATAGGCAATGCTCGCCCAACAGTAAGCTGATCGTTCAAGGTACGAATATTTTTACTTACACCACTAGCACTATTACAAGCATCTCGAACCAGCAAGCCCCGCTCTTCATCTTCTACAAATTTAGCAAAAACAATTTCATTAGGCCCCCCGGCAGAAGCTACGCTACGAAAAAGAACTTTAGGCAAAGAAGCCGCTGCTTCATAAAAAGGCCCGGTGAAACTTACATCATCCACAGTAAAAGAGACTGTGTCAGTAGAAGATGAAGCTCTGTACTGAACGATTTCGCTTTGCATACAATCATCTACATGTCGTTGAATCCAGGCTCTCACTCCATCGCAATAAAGTTTATTGATTACAACTGTCCCACTACCTCTATCAGGATATTGTATCACTGCGTAGGGAGCATACCATTTACTCGGGTTTTCTAGCGTTCCAGAATCTACTGCTGTTACCGTAAATAAATCGTAAGGGAGAGCTTTAACACTGTTTAATGTAACTGGAATAATTTCTCCTAAAGAGAATAACCCTTCATTGACTACAAACTGAGAACACAATTCTATTGCGTCGGGATTAAACATATCCCAAACTGAGACAGTTTCTATTAACCCCACCCCTTCGAACAAAGCCATGATGTTACCATCGTGACTTACCGAGTGGGAATGGTAATTCTCTGTTCGAAAAATCTCCCGATAATAGCCTTTATAACGATAACCGATGGCTTTATTATCAACAGCAACTACTATCCCGAACGCATCAACATCAGTAGTCATAAATGTTTCTTGGGCAAAAGAATTAAAACCCCAAAAATGTACTTCAGGTTGACTCAGGGGTTTCCCAAAAAAAGTATATAGATCGAGAGAGTCCGTGCGAGAGAATCCTCCCGGCGTTGTTCCTCCGTACTTAGTTCCTGTCATACTGAGGTAAACTTCTGAAGGATTACCAGGGTGTGTCATAGGCGTTGCGCTAAGAAAGAAGCTAAGTAGAAACTTTTCTTCATCTTCTAATTGAGTCAGAATTTCACAGTAACCATACTTCACATTAGCATCAAAGTCCCGACACTCTAAATAAGCCCCGAACAAAACTTCGACCTGTGTAAGACCAGACCCATCAGCAGAACTTTCTAACCAGTCTAATTCTTTACCATAATACCAACCAGGAGAATAAAAAAGACTGCCTGGAAGAACATAGAATAAAGAAGGTACCCAATGCCCCGAAGACCAAATAGCTCGAGTAGCTGGATTGAAAGCTACATGATCAACAGGCTCAAACAGATTCCATGAACTGCTATATTGCCGGGGGAAGTAAACAAAGTCTCCAGAAGCGGTAATCGACGCTTCTGAGATACTAGCTCCAAGCATGGAAACAGTCGCTAGAGTGATAATCTCCCCAGCACTAACCGTCTGTAAGTTGCTCTCATCAAACCACAAAGGGAGCTGATATTCAGGAAGATATGCTATTGGTTGCTGTGCTATTAAGGACTGAGCAGTAGAAAAAGTATCCGCTGCTGCGACGTTATAACCATTTGATGTATAAATACTATCAGGTCTACTATTTCTAATCCAATCTATTCCGAGCTGAGCATTTTTTAAAGTAACTCTATTTTCAGTCCAGGAAAACACCCCTGCCTGATCAACCCCGGCGAATAAAATATTAGCCCCCCCAACTGCTGTAATTCTAATAAGATCATTAAATTCCATAGCTTGAATGTAGATTTTTGCATTAGCTACAAAAAACCATCGGCTGAGAAATGAAGTTTTTAGATCTCTTCGAAGCTGTATTAACTGGGCAAGTTTGTTTTTAGCAAACCCGATGAACTTAGCACCATCTACATTTAATAGTTGAATTCTCATACTCTACGAGATAACACAACAGGGTATAACTTTATTGATTCGACCTCAAAATCAGACCCGTCTACGTTACACACTCCAGGTTGCCAGAAAGTCCCAGTTAAGTTACGCCCGAGCTGGCGAACGATCTTTAAATGCATACCTTCCGGATCATTAGTCGTATCAACATCATAAACCCTGTATTTATCTTCATCAACTTTGAGTATTAACTGCACAGACCCCCCGTCTCTGAGAGTCAAATATGCGGCAGACATTCTCTTTTTGCGGGAAGCATTTTCTGCTTTTAGACCGATAGTTCTTAAATCCGTAGATCTCTCTGGAAACTCAAAGTTAGTCACTGCATGTAAATACGTTGCTTCTATATCTTCACCATCATCAGTCTCACCGCCCAGAGAATATATGCCCGACTCGTTTGCTCCGAGAGTTATGCCGTTAAAAATCCCGAAGGAGTTAAAACCGAAACTGTCATATTTCGTATGTGCATTAGTGCGTGCTTCTAAGCACCAAGTCTGGAAAGTATCAGTAAGAGATAACTGCATCGTTGCAGCGCCACTCACTAAGGCTAAGGTCAGCGCCCCGTCGAACGTAATGTTAAGATATATATTTGCTACGGAGGTGAGCATAGAAAGATTGCCAGCTCCATACCACCCTCTCTCTCCAGAACCTACGCTGGTAAGATATTTAAGGAGCGTCTCCGCTGTTCCTGTAGCACCGGGTACACCCGCGCCTTGTCCTTCTAAGATACTTAGTTCTGAGGTAGCATCTCCGTAAAAGTCTTTCCCGACACCTTCGAGGGGACTGATAATTAAAGTCCCCGCCCAGGGATACCTCAACGACGCTACTCCAGATAACAAAGATACTTCAGAGGCAGCATTTGCGCTGCCCCAGGAGTCAGTCGAGGTTAGGGTCAGCGTTGATAACTCAGAACTAAAATTTCCAGACCCGAAAGTAGCCATTAACAGCCTTCTTCAGGAACCGTCATTGTCCAACTATTAATTGTATAAACCCCAGCCGATACTATCGATGTACTAGTCAAATTCAAATCTGATCCAGTTGTTGCAATAGCTCCATCTAACCGCACAAACTCAGTAGATACACCCTGAGTATCATCCGGATCCTGCTCAAAACGGAAGTAACCGGCAGTTCCGGTTGCCCCAGCAGTCATTTGCCATACAGTAGTCTCTTTAGATAAAACACCAGATGCTGCTGGAAACTGCCAATTTAGCCCGTTTACCGCAGAAACACCGTCTCCAAAAGCCGCATCGTCAGTGATTGTAACTGTTGTTGTAGTATTTGAAAGAGTTAAAGAGTTAGCATTCGCACCCAGCCAGAATGGACAGGATATAGTTACTGTGTCAGTACTCACTTCCGCAGTAATACCAAGACCATTTTGATAAGCATTAATAGCCGTCGAAAGCGCAAGTGCAGTTGTGCCGACATCAGCATCCCACGAAACTGCAGAACCGATGAGAGGAATTGCTCCTCCAACTGTGACAGTATCAATCGTCCCACCTCCGCCCCCAGTAATCTGAATTTCTGCGTAAGACTTGACTGGAGAAGTATATGCCCCCCCACTTAGAGTGAATGTTCCGAGCAAGGTTCCCGTAGCCGCAGCGTCCGCATCTGCTGGCTGAGTTCCTGAGTAAATACGTAGTCGCGTATTAGCCAAAGCATCTCTGATACCGTAATCAGCTGCAAGCGCATTCCGTAAACCTGTTGATTTCCTGAGTGCCATACTATTTCTCCTTTGTGAAAGATTAAGGCGAAGAACCTTCCAGAATCGCCACTCGCGTTGTTATATTCCAAGGGTTCAGAGGAATTAATTTAGAGCTATATGCGTTGATCGCAGTATCTGGTGATTGGAGAGAAATAACTAAATGTGTATAGCCCCCCTCTTTTCTCACATACCCTGCGAAACTCTCCGCAGCTTCTAGTGAAACTTGCCCAAGGGACAAATTTATTAGTGAACCTCCTCTTAGCCCAATACAAAGACCATCTCTAGCTGCAAATAGTACTGCTTTTCCAGACGTACCTTCTACAAACGCAGAAGCTTTAGTCTGAATGACTCTACCAGCCACAGCCGGATAATCTGCTTTCTCTTCGTAAATGAAATCTTCTGGGCCCGTACCGGAGAGAAAAGCTATTTTATCCCCATGCGAAATCCACAATCCATCTTCTACAGCCCCGCACATAGTAGGAATACCAGATAACGGAATCTGGCAGAAACGAGAATCCATTGTCTGTAAGTCATACGTGCGGGTAAAATACAACCCTGTATCAGTAACGATATACATACGACCATTGAACATAACCAGGTATTTCCCAGCTATGACAGCCCTTGTATATCTCTCAGTTGGTGTAGCTGGTAAAGAATAAGTACCATTCTCGACGAATCCGATATCTACGTTATTTGTACACACAACCGTATTATTTAATTTCACAAAATCTGCTGGCGCATTAACTGACAATGTAGCGAGAATGGTAGATGTGTAGTCAGTATTTAACCGTTTAAGAACAGAGGCTTCAATAAAATAAGCAGCATCTTCGAAGCCTTTAAAACTATGAACTACTCCACTATATTCTTTTGTGTATCCTTTACGGCGGCGTGCAGATTTACCTCTACGAATATCGATATTCGTTCCTTCGACAAGAGCAAAAGGCGAAATATCAACAGGGTCAGAGATATTGTTTATTCCTAAAGAAGGCTTGAAGGTGATCGGTGCGCCTCTCATATAGCCTCCTAGGTTACAATATAAGCTGAGTTTGGTCTTACTTGGGTCGAAGCATTCATTAACCGCCTAAAAGCAGTTATTCCTTTGCGCCGGTAATATTCATAGTTATTGAAATGAGTCTGAGCAGTAACATCGTCCTGAATCTCAAAGTCATGATCAGCCAAGGCAAGAAAACACGCAAATTCAATCAATCCCCGGTGATACTGAACAGGAATTTCCGGTTCATTACCAGAGTCACCGAGCCACTCAATAGATCTACGCCATACCCTTAGAGTATAAACATCGTCAGCCTCTGAAGGCGTCGGATAAAGTGTTATATATCCAGTTTCTTCATCAGTCTGCCATGACTGAATACTTCCATCGGAATCACTAGGAAAAACAGTAGCGACCCCAACTCGATTATATGGGTCTTTGTCAGACTGTCTGTGCTTTCCGAGCTTCCTCGTACCATCCCATACTTCAAGAACTTTAATAATGCGACTATTAAGGGCGTATGCTGCTTGGTCTTCGACAGTTGTAATCGTGTATGTACGCTTGTCTACGAAGAATCCAGTATCTTCGCAGAATTGATCCTGAGCCTCTGCGAGAAACTCATACAATCGTGAATCGCCCCAAGCTGGATCCTGGACACTCTCCCGGAGAACTTTCTTTAACTCAGCAAGCAATTCTGTACGGGTCATTTATATCACCGTCACTCAGCTACGACGTGCCAAGGGTAAACATGATAAGGCTTGAGATCCATTGTCATACGAAAGGCTCCATCCCCAGTAGGGACTTTGCGCTGTACAACACGATGAGCAATAGCATCACGAAGAATATTAACATATTTCATATCTACAGTGACATCAACTCCGCGCTGAATCTGTATTGCATCCCCATTATGACTCAGAAAAGCATAGTTCGGATAACCTTCTTGCTCATCAATATGGATAGTAATCGTTTTCTTGCCTTTAATATATTTTTCCCCTTCGCCTGAAGTAGTCGCCTGTCGTACCGTAACATTTGGTCGTTCTTGGCTAAAGCCTAATTCATTCATTCGCTGTCTCCTTGACAATCAATTTAAATACCGCATCAGCATCCATTTTATCCTTTAATTTCGGAAGAATTTCTGCTGTTTTAGCACCCGCCTCTTCTGCTGTTTTTGTGAAAAACTGCTTCATTTCACCGCCAACCATCCCCTCGTCGGAATCATTATAAGGTACTCGGATACCAACCATAAATCCATTTTCTACCTTACCTATTACAATCATTTCGTCAACATACATAGTTGGCTCCTATAACAAAGGGGGATTTTAATCCCCCTGTTAATCTAAGCTAGAGATACTGGCTTCCGACAAAAATCATAGTAAGTATCGGTTACAGCAGCATCACTGAGGTCATCAGTCGCAGGAATAAAAGTACCAGTAGCATCTGTTACGACTCGAACATAGCCAAGAGGACAGTAATCAGCCGGAGTATCAGGAAGATCTCCTCCGACAGCTCCATTAGTAATAACAAAAGTGCCACCAGCATTAATAGAGAGCATATAGTATTTTGTAGTGCTGGCTGCTTGAACAGTAACATCAGTGAAGACTGTTTCGGCCGTTGCTGCAGTATAGATAATACCATCAATACAATATGTTACTGTATTGGTAGTTTTCACTTTTTTAGCATCACTAGACCCGATAACAATGCCTGGTTCAGACATACAATACGTACCAAGTAAGCTCCGCAGATCGTCGTGGGTTACATTCGCAAGGGATACATTTTTACTCATGAGATTTCTCCTTATTTTTTATACGCGAGAGGCCTTAAAAAAGACCCCTCGCATTAGGTTAAAGGTCAGTAGCGCCAACTTCGAGGCGCGCCATCCACGCTTCATTCAAAATAACCGCAGTCTGCATAGTCTTCCAACTCGCATACCCACGCTGTGCAAGAGGATCACTGTCAGTTGCCTTCGGATTTATAACCATCGGAGTCAGAGAAGACTGACCCTTCAAAGGTACAATACCGTAGGCATCTTTAGCAATATACAGAATCGGGTAAACGTCTGCGGAAGTATCAGAAGTAGAGACCATAGTTCCTTTGGCACCGCCTGCATCAGCAAAAGAAGAGAAGATAGTCGAACGAATATACCGAACATCTTCAACCGCCCCAATTTCACCGGGGATCGGAATCATATTTACGCCATAATCTTTGACATTAATGAAACCAACCAATGCCCGAATATCATTAGCCAAATCAGGATGGATAAGTCCTATATATCCAGGTTCCGTAGACTCCGTATTAAAATTCGGAGTAGATTTTAAAATCCTATTAATCATCCCTGCATTCTGGCGCTGGAATGCACGAGTCACCCGGCGCTGATCAGAAAGAGTAATAGTAGAAACAACTGAACCTCTAGCTCCCACTTTATTTGCATAGAAAACATTCGTACCTGCTTTTAATACATTAAAGCGAATCGTTTCAACGGTCTGAGCAGCTTGCTCCCCCAGAATTCCGACCGCTTGATTAAGAACCGGATCTTCGTGGGTATCAAGCACGACATCTGGCAAAACGATGAAATCACCATACTGTGCTAACGTCGCTGTGTAGTCAGTGTACGTTAAAGAACTACCAATCGGAGTAACACCCTCAGTAAGAGCAGTCGTTGCAACAGCAAGAGCTTCGTAACGTCGAAAGGACGCCACTTTTGACTTGTTGTTAGGGAGTACATAAGTCTGACCAAATCGCTCGAGAATGAGGTTTGGTAGCGCCCTCTTCAACATCTGGACAATCGCATAAACTCCAGTTCGTGGGGAGATGTCCCCGTAATTCGTAAGTGCCATGATTTTTTCCTCCTCAGTTAGAGATTAGCCCATTGCACAGAATTCATCAAAAACTCCTTCTGTGTTATTCTTATCTACGGGCTCATTTTTTGAAGGACGCGACGTAGGTGCCGGAGCTTGCCGTTGAAGTTCCTCTTCTTCGTCCTTTGCCTTTCGCACTTTTGATTCAATTTGCTCGGGCGTTAATTGCTCCGTAGTTGCCGCTGTGGCTTTAGCAACAACGGGATTGTCTTTTTTATATAAATCCAGCAACTCAATAAACTGTGGAGCTGTACTCTTCGTTAATATATCGTTCAATTGACCCCTGAAAATAGCCGGTTGTTTTTCTACCCATGCTTTTAGTTTCCCCGATTCTGCTAGAGCCACAGCATCTGGATGGGCTGCTTCAATCGTATTAACATAAACCTGCTGTGCTGATGTCGCCGCATTATCTACTGTTGGCTGGAGTTCTTTTTTTACTTTCTCTACAGCCTCAGTAATCAATTTTTGAGTCTCAGCATCGCGTTGTTTAAGCATAGCCCTGATTCCTGCTTCCTGCTCAGGATACTCTTTAACAAGTTCTGCAATTGCCGCTTCATCATCTTTTGAAAGAACTGGTTCAGGTTCGGGCTCTGGTTCAAGAGGCGGTTTTGCTACTTCTTCAAGCTTCTTAGTAAGTTCCGCTACTTGTTTAGCAAGCCCCGTCACCTCTTCGTTTGGTTCTGCTTTTACTTCGGGTTCTGCTTTTACTTCGGGTTCTGCTTTTACTTCGGGTTCTGCTTTTACTTCGGGTTCTGCTTTTACTTCGGGTTCTGCTT
>Ga0075116_10001063_pt1 | contig 12657 bp, 18 predicted proteins | sample AntAceMetag02UKC_FD_69786 | JGI IMG/M metagenome (GOLD analysis project Ga0075116, IMG submission 69786) | Saline lake microbial communities from Ace Lake, Antarctica- Antarctic Ace Lake Metagenome 02UKC | ecosystem: Environmental > Aquatic > Non-marine Saline and Alkaline > Saline | place...
CTGTTTTTTTGTTTGTCTGTACTTACAAAATAACAGATTTTTTCGGATCTGTGGAGCTTTATTTTTTTGCTCCTACTTGTTGCACTTTAAATTACAATCTTCAAAGTTGCGTAGCAATTTGCATCTCTAGGCTTGCGTAGCAGTCTTCACAGAAGCGTTCGCAAACTCCAGCGAAGTTTGCTCACTCCATTTTGTTGCTCATTCATATAGTGAAATGACACGGAAAAACCATGCCATTCGCAACAAAAAGGTTCTGTTCAAGACTGCTATGCAAGCCAATAGCGAGCTAGCAAACTATTCTCACTAAAAAGCTACTTAGACACTCTCTCTACCTAAGATACAAAAGATTATCAAATAAGACATAGCTTGCGCCTCCTGCCTTCACAGCGCATTAGGTTTTTTTGGCGCCAATATCAGGCATCTGGCAAAAATACCTGCGCTGTGAAGGCAGGAGGCGTAAGCTATGTTACTATCAATTCTTTAGCTCTTCTCTGACTAGGCAGAATGCTTTTTGTTGTGAGATCGTGGACCTCATGCTATACTATAAAACATGAAAAACTCAATAAATGATATATATAAAAAATGCACACTATGCGCCAGAAAGTGCAATGTTAACAGAACTAAGGGCGAACTTGGTTTCTGTAAAGCTACGGCTGAGGTTGTAGTAGCATCCTATATGGTGCATCGTTTTGAAGAACCTCCTATAAGCGGGAAAATTGGTTCAGGCGCCATATTCTTCAGTTACTGCACAGCTCGCTGCTCTTACTGCCAGAACTACAATTACAGTCGGGGCAAACATGGCAAGATAGTAACCACGCAGAGGTTAACTGAAATAATGCTGGAGCTTGAAAGAAAAGGCTCCCATAATATAAATCTAGTCACTCCTACCCATTACATACCCTCTATCCTAGAAGCCCTTGATATGGCAAAGTCAGGGGGCTTAAGCATCCCCATAATATACAATACAAATGGTTATGAATCTGAAACAGCTATCGATATTCTCAATGGTTATGTTGATATATATATGCCTGACGCTAAATATTCTGATGATAAACTCGCAAAAGAACAATGTGGGTTTATCGACTACAGCAAACACAATATAATAGCCCTTAAAAAGATGCATAAGCAGGTGGGGGCGCTTCAGATAGATAATGACGCTCTGGCTAAAAAAGGATTACTCATACGACATCTGGTCCTGCCTGGATATATAGATAATACAAAAGGCGTACTTGAACAGATATCCAAAGAGCTATCCAATGAAGTTTACATAAGCTTTATGAACCAGTACTCACCTATTGCACAAGTAAAAGACCATCAGAATCTTAAGAGGCGCCTTAGCAAGAAAGAGTATGAAAAAGCCAAGTCACACTTAGAGCGGCTCGGCTTTTTAAACGGGTGGATACAAGATTAATCTTACGATACCTGCATTCAGGGATTATTGCTCAATCATTGCCATAACCTTTCGTTTTGCCCTCATAAGGTTATGCGCTACAGCGTTAGGACTCATGTTAAGTTCCACGGCAGCGACATTGTATGAAAGCCCTCTAATGCTGCATAATTCTAATACAGATCTATAATTATACGCCAACCTGTCCATGGCGCTTAAGAGCATATCCATGCGCTCTTTCTGCTGAGTCACGATGTCCGGAGCCTCGGTCTTTGTATCAGCTATTATATCAGATAATTCCCTATTATCCTGATCGGATCCTATTTTCCTGTTCAAGGACTCCTTGCATGAATATTGTTTACTTCTCGTATAATTATATGAGAGGTTACGCGAAACCGTATATGTCCATTTAAGAAAGTCTGTTCGATTGACTATCTTTTCAAGATTCGTATAAGCGCGCATAAATGTTTCTTGCGCTATATCTTCGGCAGCATATCTCTCGTTATTTAGCAAGCGCATTACACGTGAACGTATCTTTTTAAAATACCTCTTGTAGAAAACCTTAAAAATTCTTTCTCGCTGATCGTATGACATTTTATTCCTCCTTTTCGGGGAGCATAAATGCTCCCCGAATAAGAAAATTGCTGTTTTTAATATTCTGTCGCGTTTATCTTATCTAATTCTATCATCTCTTCATCTACATCCTTGTTCAGGCTTCCATCTATATGTTCATCCATATATTCGTTCTTCTCTTCTACCTTATCATCATCAGGCAGATAAAAAGTCGCGGCATCTACTACACCTTTTGTGGTATTTACCACAGCCTTGCCAGCGCCTTCAATAACACCTACAGTAACGCCTTCTACCACATTCTTCTCTTGGGTAGTATCTGCCATCTCTTTTGGCACCTCTGTCCATCCTGTCGCAACCTCTTTAACCCCTCCTGAGAGTTTTTCAACAGGCTCTTCCGCTGCTAGTACTGGTAATACAAAAGCTACTAATAGAATATACGGTGGAAAAAGCTTTATAAATCTTCTCATGTTTACCTTTCTACTTTTGACTTCACTGTGCTTTTTGCCCATCTTGCGTTTCTTCATGGTTCATTCCTCCTTATTTGTTTTTTACCTTATCAATCCTTATTCTGAGTATATGTGAAGGCGAAACCTCTATCTGGATAAATTCAGCTACCTTCGTCTCCCACCTGACCATTACAGGATCGCCTCCTCCTTTCTTACCTGCCCAACGAATATTCATAGCATTCTCCTCTTTATGCGTCTCTTCTGCTGGATAGCTTTACACCAGCAAGGCTTGCATTATTCTCAATATACCTGCTCTCATAGAGACCTGTTATTATTTTCTGCATTATATCTAATTCCATGTAAACGATCTTTTCGCTGTTCTTCTCAAGATTTTTCCCACAATCTGATACCCTGCGCATCCAGATATGGTTATCTCCACTTGTTAGCGGGATTAAGTATTCGACAGAGGAGGCTATCATTCCGGTAACAAATAAAAAAGGAATGATAAATAAGATCATAAGTATTATCTTATGCGCGCTCATCTTAAACGTCTCTTCCTTTTTAATTTGTGTAAAGGCTCCTGTAAGGGTATCCTCATAATGGATAAGAGTCTCTTCTCAAGTTCTAACTTAGAATGCACGCCATTGCCATTAAAATCATTTATCTTGATAACATCTATAAGCGCTCTTATCACATCTGTTCTTGAGAGTTTATGTCCAGTTGAGAATAACGCGTCCTTGGATAACCTGTCTATAAAATCGATCTCATCCCTGGTTAAGAGCGCTACTACCCTGCCTGTATTTCCCTGATCCGGTAAGTGATTCTTCATATTTATCTATCCCCCTTAGTTAGCAACCTAAGATCTCAAGGGCATAAAAAAAGCCCTAAAACATTTAAAAGGTATTCACCTCTTGAAAGTTTTAGGGCTTGAAATATCAATATCTGATGTTTCGGCAACCCGACTACCGTACCCTTTACTGATTCTGGGTTTAGGCTCGCGGCTTTGCGCCCCGCTCTTTCAAGCGGTTTGCCTTTATCGTTACTTTTTTAAAAGAACCTTTGTTTCTTCCCACAACAAATATGCCCTACCATTAACCAAAAGTCAAGGGGTTAGAAGTATATTTTTACACTTTTACACTTTTGTACTTTTACACTAAACAAGAAAAGTTTCATAGCAATCTCCACAGGAACGTACAATTTTTACCCAGCGTGTAAAATTGTACTCCGCGTTGTTGCTCGCTCTCGCATAGAACCTAATCAAGGCGAACCATGCCCGCTCGCACCAACAAGGTCCTGCTCCGATTGCAATGAAACTTTATAGTTCAGCAAACAATATAGCAAGCGCCTTTGCCTGTAGCGGCGCATTGGCTTTTTTTGCCAAGGATTATAAGTATGTGGCAAAAATACCTGCGCAGCGAAGGCAGAAGGCGCTTGCTATATTCTGAATCGTTGCTTATTGTATTATTGTTGGTGAAGATTACAACGAAGCTTTCTTTGGTTATATATGATTATAAATCAGGTAAGAGGTAAAAAGATGTTGGGATTAGTGATTAGAATATGTCACATGCTTCTCTATGTACTCTATTATTCTCTCTTGTGTAGCCGGAGAAAGACCTGTAAAGGCTACACCTATTCCGGGATAGAGTTCAGGTTGAAGCGTCTTATCAGCGAGCCACATTACAATGCCACGGAATTCCTTTGGGTCCTGATCCTTTTCAAGCATAATCTCAAGGCATACCTCGCTACCGGGAGGTAAGAGCTGCATAGAATGTATAAACAAACCAGCGGCGCTTAAATTGCCCATTCTGCCTGAACATATACGATCCCCTTTATCGGAACGTGAATACTGGGCCAGTCTATAAACTATGGGTAGATCTATATCAAGCCTTAAGAAGCGCCTGCGCCATTGCTTAAGGCTATCTTCCTTGTTAACAACTACCTTGTGCGTAAAACTCTCGATAGCCTCATCAAGGTCTTTATATATCTCAAATACATCGTCAAGCTTGACTATCCTAAAAAGCTCCTCAATATCAAGTGATATGCCGCATAACTTCATCACGCACTTGTTATTTAAAGCATTCTTATATGTTATAGCTAATACAGAAAGGCCGTTATAATCAACAAGGGCAATATCCTTCATATCAATTACTATCTTTGAACTACCATTCTCAAGTAATCTACCTACCACCTCTATAAGCTTAGATGAGTTGATATTGATCCTGCCTTCTATATTCAGGACATCTACATCCTGAACATGTTTTAGCTTTACCTTCATCGACGGCCCTTTTTTTCTTATTCAATAAAAAAAAGGGGATGGATATCCCCTTTTTTCCCAAAACATTATTTTACCCAGTCGAGATTATCCTTTAAAATCTTATTCGAATGCCTCTTGGGTCCCTTTTATAGGAGTATTAATGCTACCTTCTACCGCTGTATAGCCCGTATCGACAGTCCCCTTTACAGGAATAACAACTACATCCTTTATCTTCTCAGGCTTGCCTGTAACAGTCTCAACCACGCTAACGCCTGTATTAGTAACTGTTGTAAGACCCTGTTCTGTAGTGCGCCCTACTGTTCCTACAGCCTGTTTTGTGATGCTAAACGGCCACTTCACAATATCCTTTAAAAATTTTACCGCCTTGTTCTCCTGCTGTACCTGTTCCTGCTGTGCGAACGCACCGCTTGCACAGAAGATAGATACCGCTATAACTAAGACCACTACACAACATATGCCACTATATCTCTTCATATCACTTCACCTCTCTTTTTATATATATTAATATAAATAATAATACAACGCAAGAAAAAAATCAAAGATACGACAATTATCCGCGTTCGCCTGATCTATAAATGGTATCACAAAGAAATTTTAAAAATGTATTCTTATTATCTTCTTCTATGTCTGTAAACACGACACCACAATCATACTTGCCCTTCTTATTCGCAGGGACAACCCATACTACCTTGCCATTGCAATGAATAGGATTTGGCCCATCCGGAGTATGCATATCTATCGCTGTATTAGTGCCAAGGGTAAGCTTCTTATCAACACTTATCATTATGCCGCTGGCGCTTACATTCTTTACATGCGCCTTTACTTTTTCTACTCTGCCTTTCTTTTTAATGCTGAATATCGCGGGAACTAAAACATCTATGCGAATATAGTACCTCTGCTCTTTTTTACCGGTCTGCCGACTACTCTTTCTCTTTTCCTTTAGCGAGATCTTATGATCTTTTTCTTTTATCATTTTGTATGTCCCTTGAAAAAAAACGAAGAAATATCATTTGTATATGCCAATAAGATATTTACTTCGTTTTTCACAGTATTAAATATTTTGTCCGTTAAGCCCTATTTTTCCTCAAATATAAACTCGGGCTGTAATATTGGGCTATAGTCCTGTGGCATAGGAAAGAGAAATGTTACTGTGTCATACGCGCCGGCGCCTGTTCTTACTACCGCCATGCCAAGACCCTTTAATGTCCCGTAAGTTATGCCCATTAGAGGATTATTAGTATCTACGCTTGTGTCGTATATATTCATAGGCAGCTCTACCCAACCGGTTACTATGTTTACTATGCCCCTACCTAATTTTTTACCCATCTTCTCTACAACACTGCCTTCTTCCGCAAATGCCGGCAACGCTATAGCCGCTACGCATAATACCACCATGCATGTTATTAATGTTTTTGTGCCTTTTTTCATTTGTTTTCCTTTTTTAAAATGAGTTTCTTTATAGTTAGTTTATCAACAGAAAAAGCCTTTGTCAAGGTAAAAACTTTCTCCTAAAAAAGATTATCATCGCCAAAATAACCTAAAACCACTATCTAATAATTATATCAAATAACCTTGTTCTTCAGTTCACCGATAGACTCAACCTCAACTACAACGCTATCTCCCCTTTGAAGCTCTCCAACCCCTTTAGGTGTACCTGTAGCTATAATGTCACCCGGCAAAAGCGTCATTACGCGCGAGATAAAGCAAACGAGAGAGCCTACATCAAAAATCATATCAGATGTAGACGAAGATTGGCGCGCTTTGCCGTTAACATATGACCTTACAGAAAGATCTGATGGGTCAATGCCTGTAATAATATACGGGCCCACAGGAGCAAACGTATCAAATGACTTTGCCCTTGTCCACTGAATATCCTTTTTTTGAAGATCGCGCGCAGTAACATCGTTAAGGCAGGTATACCCAAGTATATAATCAAAAACAGACTCTTTGCTAACATCCTTTGCTTGCTTTTTTATAACAACAGCCAGTTCCGCCTCATAATCAAGCCTGGTAACAGACTCAGGGTAGATTATATCATCACCGTGCCCGATAACCGCTGTCGAGGGCTTTAAGAACAGCGTAGGATCCTCAGGGATATCCATGTTAAGCTCTTTCGCGTGGTCCTTATAATTTAAGCCCGCGCATACTATCTTTGATGGCACAACCGGCGAGAGAAGCTTAGCCCTATCCGCAGGCAAGGTAATATCGGTAAATTGAAATTCATCCGCGTAAATGGAATTCTTAAGTAACCGTATATCGCCACCTTCCAACGCACCAAAATATATATTATTATCGTATTTGACTCTTAGTAACTTCATTTAAGATTCCTTAGACCTTAAATCTTTTCATATATTCTATATCCATTAGCAAGTCTTCGTCTGAATGCGGCTCAATAGTTATAACAGGTTGATCGCTATAAGCATCTATCGCTGATAGAAAAAGCTCGACCTGCAGAGAGCCTTCTCCCAATACGAGGTGCTGATCCTCTTTTCCGTCATTATCCGAGAGATGAACCTCCCCGATAGAATCTTTTGAATACCTTCTCAGGGCATCCATCCAGCTTTCTGCCCCAAAAATAGTGTAATGCGCCAGATCAAAACAGGCCTTAAAGCAAGGATATTCCTTCAAAATCGCGATAATAGGCTCAAGTAAGTCATCCTCTGAGTTCTCTATGTAAACCGTAACATTGCTTTTTTTTGCGCTTGCGCTTACGTCATCCCAGACCATCTTTGAGAAGTTAAGCCATTCATCAAAATGCCTTTTATGATAAACTGGGTCGTAATGGCTATGAAGAACCATATCGCTACACCCTAAATCGGCACATAAGTTGAGCGCTTCCAGGATACGCTCCCGTGACAAGGCCCTTACCTTTTTATCGGAACTGCCCGGACATAGATCCATAAAGGGGCCATGGATCCTCTTTAAGATACCTTTCTTCTCAAATCCACTCTTAATGCGTCTTATATCCAGTGCCCTGTGATTATCAATAAATTCCGAGTTAATATATATCTCACAATTTACATTTAAGCTTAGGTATTGATCAAGACCATTTAAGAGTCTGTAAACAGGCATATGAAAATAAAGCCTTTGAGAAGGTATTACCATTATATCTTTCCTCTCTGACGCATAAAAATATCACGAATATGGGTAAATATATCTATATACTCCTCTGTCCTGTAATCAGGGTAAGCGCAGTCAGATGGGATAAATCGTTTATTACGAAAACAAAGTGTAGCCTCAGCATATATCCCCTTATCCAGATATATTCGGTGGCTATAATCCTTTGTAGACGCCAGAATAAGTTTTGCCGCTGTAATATAACCGGGATCAATATTAACCGGACGCTTAAACTTGCCCCCTGCAAATCGAGCTAAACGAGCCTCCATCTTATTAGTAATCAACTTGATAGGCGCAAGGCGCGCCGGATCTAGAAGCTTACTGAAACTTAAAAAAACCCGAAAGAGCGCTATGCCCATATCTTTAGCGTAATACTGCGTACAATCAAAGCCTATATTCTTGCTCTTATAATCAAAGCTGCCAAAGGCCTTTACTAATTGTTTTTCTGTGTGATTAAAAAGCACCTGAGATGAGGCGATAACGCCTATTACCAATTTAACGGGGTGGGGTTTTTTAATCTCACCCATATAATTAAAGTCTCTTTACTTCCCAGACTTCTCTGTCAAGTATATGAGCGATATTATCGATCTCTTGTATAGCATGGTCAATGACTTTTTTAAAATGCAGTGCGTGTATATGCGACTGCTCCATATCATAAAGTTTTCCACCCATCTCCTTAAGCATATGGTACATCTTCTTAAGTTCCAGGGCTTGGTGGTAATTGCGAAATTTGTTCTTAAGAAAATCTCTTATCTTTTTACTGTCGCCTTTCTTTATCTTTGTTATGGCGATGCCCATGCCCGGATAATATCCTACCTGCGTTCGCTTGGCAATCCAGGCAACCTTACCCTCTAATGCAATATAGCCTGAAGCGTCAGGCAAAGGCAACCTTATCTTTAGCTCAGTATTAATCGGCAAAGGTTTTTGTATCTTGACAAAAAAGCCTTTCTGCGTCATATCTTTTGCCTCAAGAAAATAAGCACTCAAGGTATGATGGGTCTTCTTATCGAGCCTGTAAACTTTGATATTCGAACTGACCGCAAGCCTCTTCGCGTCTCTCCTGTCAATCTTATCAATTTTATTTGAAATGGTTTTTCTTATCATCACTATTTTGGGGGTGGCACAACCTTATCAATAACCAAGGGGTATCTTACCTTAAGCTCATCATTTAAAAGCACCTCTACCGCGTACTCTCCCGGATCATTAAAGCGTATATTATTAAAACGAGCTACGATGCGATGTTTTGCCTTTATGCTACTAAGGCTGAACTTTGTCTCTTTATCTTCTATCAACCTGGTATTCCCGGGGGCGACTATCCTGGTCTTCTGCGTAAAATCTCCTACGCCGCTACACCAACAGTTCATAACAAATAGCGCCGGATGCATAACAGGAAACGAGGCTGACCCTATAGTCTCAAAGAGTCCTATAAGCATAAATTTACCGTTATCCTCGCGCCTGACATCATCACAGAGGATTGAAAAAAGCAAAGTTGGTTCTATCTGTCCATCTTTCATATTGCAACAATTATATCAATTATACGCCTTATCCGCAAGTAAAAACAAAAACTGCATACATCTATTCAAATATGTCTTTTTAACTTTACAAAGGCAGCCACTGGCATATATAATATGTAAAAGGTAAAATTATGTATAAAGAGTTCTATCATCTAAAAGAAAACCCTTTCAACGTTACTAGTGATCCACATTTTTTGTATATGAGCAAGCGCCACAAAGAAGCGCTCGCCTCTCTTATATATGGCATAGAAGAGCGTAAAGGCTTTATAGAGATAACAGGTGAGATAGGCACAGGAAAAACGACCCTCTGTAGGGCACTACTTAAAAAGCTTAGTGCAAAAACAAAGACCGCGTTTATACTAAACCCCCGCCTTTCGGGGATACAATTCATGAGGGCCGTCATAGATGACTTCGGCATAATTGTTAAGAACAACTCTAAGATTGAGATGATAAAGGCACTCAACCAGTTTCTGATAGAGCAGCTTAGCAATGGTAATAACGTGGTCCTTATAATTGACGAGTCGCAAAATCTGAGCAAACCGCTATTGGAAGAGATAAGACTTCTGTCAAACCTTGAGACCGAAAAAGAGAAACTCTTACAGATCGTCCTTGTAGGCCAGCCTGAACTAAAAGTAAAGCTATCCTCTCCTGAGTTAGCACAATTAAGGCAGAGAATAGCTGTAAGGTATCATATCCTTCCCCTTGAAAAATCTGACACAGAAAACTATATCAGTCGCAGGCTTGAGGTCGCAGGTGCAGAACCAGGTAGTATCGTATGGAATGATGATGCTATTGATGAACTATATAATTATTCCAAAGGGGTTCCAAGGCTTATGAATATAGTCTGCGACAGAAGCATGCTCTTAGGCTATGTGCAGGAGATCAAAGACTTTCATGGGGAAACAATCATAAAAGCTATCTCTGAAATAGAAAATACGGTGCTACAATGAGCATTATAAACGATGCCCTAAATAAAGCGGACCAAGCCAAAAATATAAAACCGGAGGTTAAAATCGAAAAACCTCCTACTCCTGCCATCCCGCCTTACCAGGAACCTATGCCACAAAAAATCTCTCAAGATGAGAGCCAAGAAAAAGCCCTTAAGACAAAGGGGGTTAAATCGCATCCTATCATCTATGCTGCTGGGGTTTTTTGCCTGCTTCTTGCCGGGTTTGCGATATTTAAATACTTAGACACAGATCATTATCCCGTAAAAACAGTATCAATATCTGAAATTAAGAGCGCAACTGCTTCATCTGGGGATACTACTAATAGCGAACACCCTGAAATCTCCGTGCATACCGCAACTGATACATCAGGATTTTTATTAACCGGCATTATCCATGGAGAAGGCGATTCTATGGCTATTGTAAACGGTTCGGTCTATATGGCAGGTGATATGATAGGCAGTGCTAAGATTTTTAAAATAACAGAAAGCACCGTTATTGTTGAAGATGGCGCGAAGATGCTGGAACTAAAAGTTAAATGAACCCTTCCTAAAAATTATTCTTGATCAACCTAAGAAACGCCTTTACCACAAGAGGGTCAAACTGTGTGCCACTATTTGCTTTTATCTCTTTCACAGCTTTCTCCTTAGGCATAGCTTCCCTGTAAGGCCTATTCGATGTCATGGCTTCATAAGCATCTGCTACAGCTATAATCCTTGATTCTATAGGTATCTGCTTCCCCCTTAAACCATCTATATAGCCTTTACCGTCAAACCGCTCATGTTCATGATAGACAACCGGTATAATATGCTTTAAACGCGGGAGATGCTTAAGTATAGCAACCGCGTGCAGAGGATGCCTCTTTATTATATCCCACTCCTTATCCGTAAGTTTACCCGGTTTGAGCAGGACCCTGTCAGGTATACCGATCTTTCCAATATCATGAAGCATGCTGGAAAGCTGGGTCTTTTCTATAGCCTTTTCTGAAAGCCCTAAGCCTTTTGCCAGTGTAATCGCGATCTTAGCAACCCTGCGGGAATGGCCATGCGTATAATGGTCGCGGGCATCTATGGCCGCTGCTAATGATATAATGCTGCCCTCGTACAAATCATGGACCTCCTCAAAAAGCCGGCAATTGCTTATCGCTGTACCTGCCTCATAAGCTAAAATTGACAATAACTCAGCATCCTCTTTATCAAATAATGGTTTGTTGTGGCGCTTAGCGAGATTTAAGACCCCTAAGACAGTGCCATCTGACATAAGCGGTATACTGAGAGCTGATTTTATGCCTAACCCACGCAGGAACTTCTTTGTATAAGCCGGTATCTTATAACCCTTGCTTATAATAATAAGCTTCGCAGTCTTGGCAACTTTACCTGATATGCCGTGGCCGAGCCTTATTCGGGTATTAGTGGCTATTCTCTTAGGTATGCCTAAAGAGCTTTTTATGTGTAAATAACCATCTCTTTCTAAAAGCATAAGAGATGCCCTGTCGGAATTACTTTCAATAACAGCTGCCTCGAGAATAAGGTCACATAACTTATCCTGATTATTAACACTTATAAGTTTTTTGCCGTACTTCATTATAGTCTCAAGCCTAGCAAAATCTCTTCTCTTATATAAACCGGAGAAGCAGATAATAGAGCGATCTATCTGACTGACTATAAGATCTATGCTTGTCCTTCTCTTTTTAGCATCATCCGCGTACTTATTTGAGAGCAGCTCAATAAGTATACCACGTAGCATCATAAGCCCCTCTATCGCATCCGCGGCACAGGAGGTGCTTAGATAATCTTTAAATACAAGCTTCTTTATTATCAATTCACAGGATTTTGAATTCGGCTTTTCTATATCAGCGGCAAAGGTCTTGATATACGCGTTCATTCCGCTAACATGGACTTTTTTTGGGATTATATCTCTGTCTCTCTGATAACCGGATATATCAAATATGGATGAGGACCAGCGTTTTACTATAATAACAGTGTTGGTTTTCAGAAATTGCGATGTCTCTTTTCTTATCGGGTTATTATGCATATATTATTTTGGCACATTAACAACAAAGCTGTCCTTAATGCCTTCTCTCTTTTTTAATCTTTGAGCTATATCATTTGCTGATTTTTTATCATTAAAACTGCCAGCATATATTGTAAACTTATCTTTGCCTGATGAATAGGATGACTTATTAATAAACGGTTTGTAACCTTTTGCCTTTAGGTCGGATTCTAAATTTTGCGCATCTGAAAGTTTAGCTGAGACCGCGACCTGAACAGCGTAATTAATCTTTCCTGTATTTCTAGCCGCAACCCTGACCTTAGGCTTTGGCTGTCTATCCTTGTTATAAAATATCTTTCTAGTGACCATCGCCGCGAGCAATATAATCAAAAAGGCTACAATCGCA
>Ga0075116_10001064_pt1 | contig 12649 bp, 16 predicted proteins | sample AntAceMetag02UKC_FD_69786 | JGI IMG/M metagenome (GOLD analysis project Ga0075116, IMG submission 69786) | Saline lake microbial communities from Ace Lake, Antarctica- Antarctic Ace Lake Metagenome 02UKC | ecosystem: Environmental > Aquatic > Non-marine Saline and Alkaline > Saline | place...
ATATCACATCCTTATAACTTTCGTTAACAACCTTAAGACCATAATCTCTAACATGCAAAGCCATAGTTCTTAACTCTTCAATATGTTGAGGAGTCCATTGACCCCCAGAAGATCCATAAGGAAGAGCTAATAAGTTTGATCCATCTTGAAAACCATTATTCACTAACCAATCTCTAGCCGCTTCAAAATTACCTCTATTTATTTTATTCGATAACTCCAACCCAACACCACTAATAATAGGTGCTTCGTGTATCCACAAATGATTAGCTATCGTATGATTCCATTCATCATGCATTTCCGTAAGATGTTTCAATTCTAAACAACCTGGATTTCCAACACTAAAAGGATTGATATAAAAAGTTCCTTTTATATTATTATTGAACAAAAGCCTTGCCCATTTGTACTGATCAATAAGACCATCATCAAAAGTTAAACATACCTTAGCTTGCATCATTTCGTTCCTTAATTAAATAATCTTTTCTACATTCATCCGCATTTTCAGGACTTATTACTTGATGTTGACCTAAGTGACCAACACTTATGCTTGTATCAACACAAATTTTTCCGCCTAACTTATTCTTAAGACTATTACACATAGTAATATCACTTCTAAAATGATCATCCTTCCAGTAAGGTTTTTCAAGACGCTTAACAAAACCTAAATTAAGCAATGTACATCCCATCGCACAAGCATCAACTTCCACAACTTTACTTCCTGGAGCTAAAATAGCCTCTTGCAAATTACCCACAATATCATACTGAAACACAACTGGGGTGAAAGGAAACGCTCTTCGACATATCAATGCTGAAACCATTGCGCAATCCTTATTTTTCATCAATCTATCTATTATATCTTCTGGACATACATGATCAGAATCTAAAAACAATAGATGACTACATCCACTAATTATTGCTGTGTTTGTTATCCTGTTACGAGCTGCAGCAACTTTCATCCTTTCAGTACCAATTAGCTTTAAGTTATATTTTGAAGCTCCAACACCCATCACCTTCAAGTGGTTAAAATAAACAATAGGCATTATTGCTGTATCTACATGTAAACCAATACCTATAAATTCCATATTCAATTCCTTAAAATAAAATAAATAAGGGAAGGCTTTTTAAGGCCTTCCCTTACAGCCTTAGTGAGCCATCAAGCCTCTAACAAATACATCGTATGTAAGAGGAGCGGTATCCGTAACTGGAGAACCCGCAGTTGTTGGAGCCTCAAGTGCAACACAATGCGGAGCAAACTTATACCCTACAGCAACTAAATCCGCAACTGTAGCAGCAGAGTTAACAAGACTCGCATCAAGTCCTTGAATTAAAGCAAATGCTCTTGCAGCACCTGTACCTGTTGTAGCGGTGTAAGTAGAAGGTACATATTGATCACCAATAGAACCATCTACACCAGAAGCAACAGCAATCTTGGCATCAGCTGATCTTCCAAGAACAAGAATCCATCCATAAGATCCAGCAGCAACAGCCGCCATCCATATACCTGCAAAGAATGCTATGTCTGCATCTGCACAGTCAGGTACACATTCTTTTACGAAATCTGCAGATGTTCCATTTGCAGATACATCATAACAGGCAGGACTATTTGCCCTTGCAGCAACAGCACCAGCATTATAAACCCACTGGTACATCTTCTCATCAACCCATCTTATAGTACCTTTTCCTTCACGATCGGTAGTAGATACTTGAGTTACACCTGTTGTAACAAACAGTTGTTTTTCCATTATTTAATCTCCTTAAGATTAAGCAGTTTCGTAAAGTCTGCCTTGACGTCGCGGTTGGGTTCCAATAACGTTACATGCATTCAAGAAATGCGCAATTCTCTCACCTTGTAAGGGAATTTCTTTCCAATTGCTCATTGCAAACCAAAGCTGAGGATCGTAAACAACCTCAATGAAATCGGTATTAAGCATGAGCATCTGCTGATAAGTGCTATACAACGAACTATCAGTCCAGACCATTGGTTTACCCTTAAAGCGAAGAACGTCAAATCCAAGATCAGCCAAGTGTGTTGACTCATCCTTAACAATCTGACTTATCTCCAAAGCAAAATCTTCATAAAGCTCAAACCATTCTTGAGTAGTTACAATCAAGTTTGGAGAAGCAATGTTCTTTGAACATGTATTATAAAGATTCTTCATGTCGCTTAAAAGGTTTACTTCAGGATTAGCAGTCATAGCCTTATAATTAGACTCCCACCAGCTATTTCCTCTTGAAATCTTACCATAAGTAAGAGTTCCTGGAACAGCAAAAGATGACCCGCCTGAACCATAAGCCCAGTTGGGAACCAGCTCATTCAACCCTTGAACACTCTTGTCAGTCGTATCCGCAGTAGCACTATATGCTCCGAATAAAACTGTTTCTAACTTAGCTATCAACGCATCTTTTGCAGCCGTTAGCTTGGTATCAACCAGCTTCTTGATTGCATTTTCTCCGCTGTTAACTTGATCATCGAAAACACTTCGTTGCACGTGAGCAGAGATATATTTCCAAGACCAAAAAGCACCCGTTTCAATCTCATCTTCGCCCTGACTAAATACAGAACCTTTAGCTACCTCTGTCGTAGACTTAGTTCCATACTTAATTGTCCGCTCGATAAAACGTCCACCTTTTTGAGTCTTAAGACAACCTCTTTCCTTCAACGCAGCCCAAACAGGCGTTGCATCCAGAATATTATCAATTGCCTCTTTTCGTATATCATACCACGTGTGCAAAAAAGCATCATCAATTGTCTCTGTAAGTTCCGGCAATGTGTCAGCCATCTAAAAACTCCTTAAACAAAAAACAATGTTAGTTTAATTTAACCGAGTCCATCCAACTTTAGGTTATCTAATGCTTCACCTATCATTTGATCAAACCCTGCTCTTCCACTTGGAAGAGGAACTTTTCTTGCTTTCTTTTCTGGCACTTTTACAGAACTCGTCGACGGTCTTTCAGATTCAACCTTCTGATCGCCAGGATTTACCTTACGTCTTTTTGTAATAAGATATAGTTCCTCAATGTTCAAATCAGGACTAGTCTTATTAAGTTCTTTCATGTCAGGTAAGAAAGTATCAAAATCAGAATACTTACCCTTAACTTCTTTGATTTGTTCATTAACAGATTTAGCCTCATTGTTTCCTACATAAGACTCTAGATTTCCTAACATCTTTGTTATAGGTTCTAGCTTTGTAGTAAAAGCAGAATCGATATTACTACCCATCAGCTTCAACAAATGATTAGCCAACTGCTTGTTAGTTAATGCCTCAAAATCAACATCATCTTCAAGCACAGTTACCTTTGTTGAAGTATCAGGTTCATCTGCAACGACCTTAACCTTTTTACCTTTTTGCTTAGATTCTAACAACATCCTAACTTGAGGATCTGCCAACATGCTGGTAAGCATTTCTGTTCCTTGTACTTTCGTTTCAAGCTCACTTAACTTCGTATTCATTTCCTCTTCTTTTGTCTTAGCATCATCTATAATTTCGTCTTCGATTACTTCATTGTCTTTATCCATTTTTTAGCTCCTGTTTAGTTATAATTTCATTTTTCATCTTGTTAGTTAACTTATGATGGTAAACTCTAAACTCAACATCTATTGCTCTTTTTAGGAGCTTTAACTCTCTATGAGTCACGGGACCACCAGAAAAAACCACCTTTATTCTAGTATCCTTATCAATTGTAATTAAAACGTTTTTCATCTCTTTTTCCTTATTATAATAATGCACCAGATGATAGGCCATGTTTTTTACAATAATCCTTCAATTCTCTTTTGGTATTGAAAGTCATTGGCTCATCAGCTATATGCTCTAATGTTATCGGCTCAAAAACACCTATTGATGTTCTCATATAAAATCTTTCCATCTGTTCTCCACAATCACAACAAAAGACAGGATTATTTCTTTCACTAATAGAACAGTATTCTTCTTCTATGTGATCACACTTCGGACATTTAAAATCATACAAGGGCATTTGCTTCTCCTGGAGGTTGTTTCTGCTGACCCGGTTGACCTTGTTGAGCAGCAAGATTTATTTTAACATTTTGAATTCCGCCAAACATATCACTTATTTCGCTATCATTAAAAGCGTTGATTAGATACGTTATCAACTCTTTTGGATCAACTCCCGGAATCTGAGAAAATGCAGAGAATAATAGCATTGCAAATTGCTTTCTACTCTCAGCTGTCTCAGCGGGAGCAGGGCTAAATGTAAGTTTATAAGTGTAATCCCCTTTAAGTTGACTACCTGTATACTCCATCCATTTAGCCCCCTCAGAACCACCTACGTCAGTCCATCTTATATTCCTCCAAAAAGAGAAAATAGTATTGTTTATCTTTTTAACAATACTCTTATAAACACCGCTAATTATTTTTTGCCTTCTAGACATCCTAACCCCTGAAGCTTCTCTAACAACTTTAGCTTCTGTTGCAGTTCTACGTCCAGCATTTTCATATTCACCAGCCTGATTACGGGAAAATCCCACTGTCTCTCTAGCACTTCGTCGTATCTGTTCTGCATCATTATACAACATCGGATTACTATTAGGCATTGTTAATGGAAGTAGCACTTCTCTTAAGTCTTTTCCGCCAGTAACCTTAGCTCCTACACCTACATCAGGAGAAAGTATTTTTTCTAGTTCTCCAAGCGGAAAGGCATCTTCTTGATACAAAAACTTCAGTATAGATAAACGTCTTTGTTTGCTAGCAAGATTTACAATATCGCAAAGCTCTGCCTGATAAGGCTTGATATAATAACTATCTGGAGTAGTCCAAAATGTTCTAGCTAATGGAGTGAAGCTAAATGCAGTAAAAGGTAAGTCACCATTTATCTGCATCAAATCTTCATCATCCCTCAAAAACTTTTTATGTCCCGTAGCAATAACGAAAATACCCTTTGTTCTTCTTTCATGAATCTCCCATAATTCACAATAATCACATTGACCTGTATCAGAATAACGAGAATCAATAGAACCAGTTCTATAAGGTTTTTTAGTAGATGTATAAGATTTTGTAAAATCCTCCATAGACATAACGGGATTCAAGTTTTTTGTATTCTTATATTTAACATCACTCTTAATATCTTCAACATGTCTAACAATTCTATGTGCAAGCCATGCAGCATCATCCAGTGTTTTTGTTCCGTAAGGAACTACAATGTCATGAGGTAAACAAGCTGATACCCAAGGCATACCAGGTTTTGTGTTATTGAACTCAATCCTTTTTCCTTTAAGATCATATTGCGTTAGAGTAAGTCCAAGATCTTCTCCAAGAACAAACTGAGGACTGTACCCAAATTCAGAATCATACCCATTTTTAATTATTCCCTTTCCCCACAGAAATGCATGGAGAGAAGCTGCCTCGACTTCTCTCCCTACATTCAAATCTGAAAGGAGCGTGTTATCTACAGATTCTAACGTCCTCGTTGCGGTAGCAAGTCCCGGTCGTTTTGCTTTTAGTGTAACAGCAGGAGTAGGAACAGTGAGTTGAGAAAGAACAGAGTCAGCTGTTGACGAAATTAGATTTGGACCGCCAAATGAACTTGACTCATGTACACTATAGAACATGGCTTCTAACGATGCCCATTCATCTTCCAGACCGTAAAGTCTGCGAAACTCCAAGCCATCATCTATAGCCTCTACCCACTCATCAACAGTTAATTTTTTCATATTAAGCTACCGTTTTTGTTTTTATGATTCGATCTTTAATCTTATTATCAACAACAGCACCAATTCCTAAAATTGAAAGAAGACTCGTTGCGATTCCAACAGGATTCAACGTTCCACCTTCAGCAAGAGTAAATGCAACCTCAGTCATTTTTTCTTTAATAGCATCTTGCTTATCAAGATTAGTTTCCGCAAGAACAATCTCTTGAATTACTGCATCATACTCAATCCCAAGTTCTGCTCGTGTAACCATTGTTTCTGAGATTGGAGACATGACTTCCGACTCACAACCAACAAACCAAACTGCCATCAACAGGGCCAAGAAACCTGCTACTGACAATCCCAAATTGTGTCTAATATGCTCTTTAATCTTTTCAATAATCATACTATCTCCTTTTAACTTTATGAATAAATTGTTTCACCATTATATCTTTGTCTTCTTCCAGTTACTTCAACACCTTTAGGGGACCAAGTACCAATTGAGGTTTTCCCACTAATAGAAGGCTTTCCTAAGTTCAAACAAGCCGAAGATGCCTTCAACCTGAAATCACCACCGGCAGGGTTAATTAAGGGCATTTGATCATTAACAAGTCCTATACTATGTTGATCATTAAGGGTAACATCAAATACTGGAGCCTCATAAAAATCACCCGTTGTTTCCCATTTTGTTCTAAGCGTATTCATATCGCTATACTCCACTCCGTCAAGATACATAAAATGAGGATTAGAAGCAGCAGCCACATAACAATTATAATCTATATATGTGTCCCAATGATAACCTTTTTCTGTCCGTGCTACTCCATCAGTATCACTCTCATCATCCCCTGTGTCAGTATAGGTAAATGTGTCAGCATCAGTAACAGTAATAGTTACATCACTAGCATTAAGTGTTGCAGTAGATACTTCTTCAATGTCGATAACATCGCCAGTAGCAAGTCCGTGTGCATAGGTTGTATCAACCGTCACAGTGTTAGATGACCTAGCAATACTATCAATGCTTCGCTCATAGTCCCAAAACTTAACTGGGCGGACTGAAAGTGCTCCACAAGCAAATATATTGTTATAGATTATCGAACCTCTGGGACGATATGCGTTTGCAGCGTCAAGTTCGTTGTTTATAATATAAAAAGCATTGCCATGACCCACACCATAAAAACTATTACTTATGACAGAATTACCCTGCCCATCCTGAATAATCAAGGCGGTAATCGCCGTGACAATGTTTCCAGTTAACAGAATACTTCTTCCTGATAACACAATACCTTTTGCTCCACTGATTATAGTATTATTCTCGATAAAGAATCCATCACAGCCCATACCTACCAAGATAGCCAGACTGTTAGTGTAGTCGCCACACGCAACGGTATTGCCCGAAACAAAACCTCTGTAAGTTGTATAGGTACCATTCCACTGATCGGTATATCCCACAACTACGCCAGTAGAAACACCAGAAGCATAATCAACGTTGATAGTGTTATCCTTAATCTCTATATAATCAAATCCCGGACAACTGGGAGCATACACACCATATCTTAACGGAGCAGCAGCACTACCTATTATGCAATCTCTTACAATCAGAAAATCACAAGTAGCGGCATTTGCACCAAATGAGTCCAACTTTATAGCAGCAGAAGTTGCTCCAGGAGTAGCGTTCCCGGTAAATGTAACACCGTCGGCCTTTATTGACCCAATAACACCTTTACCTCTAATACCTATTCCAGTTGTGCCAAGAACAAAAGTAGCATCAGTGACAGAGATATTATCAAGAGCACCAGAACTTGTAACAAAAGCATAAACAACTGAATGACCGGCAAGTGGAGTAAATGTTCCATCTGTTATTGTAAGATCACCACCGTTTGTTTCAGAAGTAGTGGCCGTGAATATAATACACTCACCATAATCGGAAGCTGTACTTGCCAAAGCTGTACTCCACGTCCCGCCACTAATCACAACAGATCCATCGGTAACGTGAATCATATTCCTTCCATTAGCGGCTGACACTCCAGTACAGTTGTTGAATGTTAAGACTCTTGTACCAATGAATTCCTTTGGATCACCTCCGCTTGCCCGAAAGCCTACCTGGACGTTATTTTGGAAAATACAATCCGTGAAGGTTAGTTTTTTCCCTCCAGCTATATTAACAATATAATAAGAAGCACCAGTACCATCAAAGGTAATATCGCTGAAGGTTACTACCGTAGTATCTTCAACGCCGCTGCCATAATCCCCATCAGCACTAGATCCGATCAGACAGTTGCCAGTAGCACTTTTTTTAAGGACGATCGTTGCACCGGCATAAGGTTCAATAGTCAGGTTCTTTAAACCGCAGTTTGTGGCGTTAAGAGCAACGTCATAATACTCACCAGCATTATCGCCTGTCTTAATCTGTATGGTATCGTCAGTAGAAGCGCCTGCAATGGCATCAGTGATATTAGTGTAGTTAGGGTTATCGCCTGCCTTTGAACTTACAATTAGTATAGACATAAAAACCTCAAAACTTTCTATTTAATATCCTCTTTTATTTCCTTAAGCATACTCAGCATTATTTCTTGTCGAGCATCAATACGTTCAAGCCGACTAGATAAAATTTCTACCTTGAGATTAGTAGACTTAATTCCCAACTCATGAGATTTTATTTTAGTATCAATAGTTGCCCATGCACAGCCTACCACAAAAATAATAGTTGCCAATTCCACACCAAATCTATACCAATTCTTATACATTAGATCCACCTAACAGAAGCACCAATAGTAGCAGTATTCGCCGAATTATTTGTCATATACATAGCAATCTCGTCATAACCAAAACAGTCAAAAAGAATCTTTGACATATACAAAGCAACATTGTCTCCTGCAATAACTTGTATTGTACTCAACCATTTTTGAACCGTTATAACAATAGTATTAGCATAAAAACCATTCGTTTCAAGACCCGATACAATCTCACCAAGAGCCCCTGTTCCAGTCGCAATAAGCTCTGCCGGACCTCCTCTCACCTGGCCATAAAGAGTCCAAGTAAATGTTTCTCCATCTGCATTACTTCCATGAAAAATAATTTCTGCTGCATTAGACTTAGTAACAACACCAACAATCCCATCTTTCAAATTAGCTGCAGTAAGAGAAGTATCGTCAGTTGCAGAACTAGCTCTTAGTGTTTCATAACCATGTCTAACAGTATTTTGTGCAACTTGTTGCATTGTCTTTATCATATCAGGAACTCCCTTATTTTTTTCTTACAATTTATCGAATCAACTGCTGCGAGGTTTTTTACTCCAAACCCCTCCGGCTTTTTCAGTGAAGTAGTAGGCTCGGGTTTGTTCAAGTTACAAGCCTCGCATCCTGTAGTGCCTGACTATCAAGCCTACTACCTCGCATTTCGTTAGGACATTCCACTAATTGGAATAGCATAGTTTTTCCCTCTCATACAGCATGTCATAAGGCGGATTTATTTCTTTCTTGTCCCTTCCCCTTAATTCTTCTACTACTGAATCAAAATCCAATGCTCCGCCAGCTGACAGTTCTTTTTCCTCTTCTCTCGACTTAGTCGCAGCCCAAAATCGAAGTTGACTGGATAATGCGTCTATGATATCGTCATAAGCACCGTTCGGGAATGACAGTAATTCATTGACCAGCTCGGGCATGTTCCTTCTAAAATACATCTTACCGGCGGCAATTAAAGGTTGAAGTCCCATGATTCTAGCATTCTTTTCCCTTCTTCCATGTGTAAAACCATCAACAAAGAAATATAATTTTTCTTTCCTCATCCTCTCTTTAATCCAATATTGTAATGTTCCCTGATAGGCTACACTTTCTACTGCTACCTTAACAGGATGCCACTTTCTAACATGCCTAAAGATGTGCTCAATTATCTCTCCAGGACTACACTTCTTTCTTGTGTATTCAAGGACATAAACTCGACCACTTATTAGATCTTTTCCACACGTCATAACAACGTTATAGTCAGGTTTTCCCTTAGTTTGTTCTGGATCACCTGCTGGATCTATTGTAGTGTATACAACTAGCCTTGACGCAATTGGTTCTTCCTCATAGTATTTGAACAAGGCAAGATCAAAAAGCATATCGCCTGATCTGACGGGCAAGTTCATATATAAACAAGAAAACAAATAAGGTCCAAGCCCGTCACTAATAAGCTTAAGGGCCTTCCTTCCAAATCTAGCGGGGTAAACTGGTTCTCCATTTACGTCAGGCTCTCCGTTTGTTTCAAGACACGCCCGCATATAAGACTTATACATTGTCTCATTATCACCAATCCACGAAAGCAGGTCTTTCTCAAACCATCTAGTACCAACAACAAGAATTTGACCATCAAGTGGGGAGTTCAAAAGTGGAAGTGCTAACCTATGCCAACCAATAGCAAGATCAATATCCTCTTTTGTAGGACATATGTTCTGCTCGCCTAGCTCATTATAATCTGGAGCAACTGTGTCATCCTCAATTATTATATCGTAATGCCTTGAGGTAACCTGAGTTCTAACGCCCGCAGCCTCAAACGTACTTTCATTAAACGCTTTTGGACGATTTATACATAAGCTCTCTTGTTTCCACACATTCCTTGTCCCAGGCATTAGCTCAGGAAACAAAAGTTTTAATAATATATTATCTTCAAACGCAAGTTTAATAACTCTAAGCTTAGCTACCGCATTGGTGAATGTGTTTTGAGTCAGGAGAACACGTATATTTGGGTTTCGTATTGATCTCCAAATCGGATAAGCCTGAGAACAAAGAGTCGTTTTCAACCATCCTCGAGGAAGAATAATTCTCATCTTATTATTATCAGCATAGTTCTCTAACAACCTACACAATGGTAAATGTATATCCTTATCCAACCAGTCAAATCCCAAAATCGCCTTAGCGAAGAAATACAGGTCCTTCATAGACCTTTCCCTAAGGACATTGATCTCTTCATTAGTTAGTGAACCAGTTATCATAAAAATCCTATTTTACAAGCACATCTTCTCGCTCAATCGGCGGAGCACTAGAAACGCTCTTATCATCTTTAAGCTCGTTGATGGTAATCTGAAGAAGGTTTATAACATTTTGATCAATCTTAATTCCCGCCACTCCATTCTTATCACTCGCCATAACTCTATCAAGTATTGAATTCGCCGACATTTGCGCAGTTCGGTCATTATCTGAATTTAACAAGTCCACATGTTTCCGTGCCGCATCCGAAGCAGCTTCTTGCAAAATATTTATTGCTTCTACATCTTGAACATTCGAGATCTCCCTCGCATCTTTCATAGAAACTTCTCGATGCTTTGCCAATTCATCTTGAAAAAGCGGACTATTTATGATTAGCCCAACGCCCTCTGGTGACATAGAAAGCCCAAGCGCGATCTCCTTCCTCGTAAGTCCCTCTATACAAAGCCGAAGTATTTTATAATGTCTCGGAAGAAGTCTTTGTAATTCATTCGGCGGCATTTTTACACCCTAAAAAAACATTAAAAAGAATAGCCCTCTGAAAAAGGTATCGTATTGGTATCTATATTAAGTATTGTCTATATACGTATAAATGGTATATATTATAAGAAGCCTTTCGACACACTAAGTCGGGGGGTAGGTGGGGGGATGCGGGTTTTGAATGGCTGTTTATATTTAATGTTATGAATATAGATATATCTATTTATGTTTATTTATTTAATTATATTAAGTTTATTCAATATAATATTCTATCTTGACTTCTTAACTATTCCCTTTCCAGTTGGTCAACAGCCGCTGAGGGTTTTGTATTTATCTAACTTTATATTTTGTTTGTTGAATATAAAATCTTATACTTTTACATTATTTTTCAATTTTTATCTTGAAAGACGCCCTATTTTGTGGTATAATACATTCTGGACACGAAAATACTATATTAACCTTTTCTTTAAGGAGAACAGAATTATGATCAATGTGATTATTCAAAACAGTTGTTATCCGGATCCTCAATTGGATTATGAAACTAGGACATGCCCAAATTGCGGAGAAAACCTTTACATAGTAGTTGGAAAGATACTTTACTGGTATTGCACAGAATGTGACCATTCTGAAAAAATCTTAATTGAAAACTTTTAATATCAATATTACTTTTTTAGGAGAACAGAATCATGAAAGAATTAAAAACATTCACAGAAGTGAAGACACACTTCGCCAGTGTTCGGGTTGGCGATAAAATGCGGTTGGTTTTCAAAACGGCTAACCGTACTATTGAAGATATTGATGGTACTTTAACTATCAAGACAAAAGACGGAAAGGAATTTCAGGGAGATAAAAAACGCATCCCATATCCCGTACTAATCCCTGCAAAAGACGTCACGGACGGAGATTATCTGGCACAATTATCGGTTTTGGGATTCGATTCAAAACAGATATTGCGAAAGGGAATTGTCCTCTATTTTTCGGGCAAATACGTTCCAAATGGTCTATGTCCTACAAAAGCTAAAAGGGCAAAAAGATATTCAATCGCTTTTGAATCCGAATTTATTGCTACATTAGACGCTGAAGCGTTTATGGAAATGAGAAGTAATATGCCAAGTTTTATCCAAAAGGCATGGGAAAGTGAAGATTCGGACGGAATTGCCCCAGAATTTTGTTTTGTCTCCGATAAACTAGCAAAAGAACTCGATGACTTTGCGGACGCGCTTCTGAAGTGAGGGTAAAAACGCGCTCGTTCGCTTTGTAGCCCCGAAATTTTAGGCCCTACTATTATAGCGGTAGGGGACTTTTGGGCCTATATGGCGAACGAGCGGCGGTATACGGCAAACCGGCGGATATCCCGCCCGAAAATACCCCAAAATTTTGAAAGGAATTAAACATGACGTTCCAATAATTGGAATGTCCCAAAACCTTAACATAGCGGGGACAAGGGCAGACATAGCGGGCACAATTCGAACATAGCCCGAACAGCAATAGACATAGCGGACATAGCCGAAATCGGCAATCTGGGCACGCTCTTGGCCGGGGAGGCGGAGTTATGGAGTATGTATATATA
>Ga0075116_10001066_pt1 | contig 12618 bp, 14 predicted proteins | sample AntAceMetag02UKC_FD_69786 | JGI IMG/M metagenome (GOLD analysis project Ga0075116, IMG submission 69786) | Saline lake microbial communities from Ace Lake, Antarctica- Antarctic Ace Lake Metagenome 02UKC | ecosystem: Environmental > Aquatic > Non-marine Saline and Alkaline > Saline | place...
TGGACCTCGAAGTTAACTAAGTGCAAAGATTCAATTATATTGTTAGGCATTTTCTTTTGTGTAGGCATTGAATATCTCTGGGTCTACCCAGTCCAAGAACTCGGATAGCCTCATCATGTATAAGCTGTAGCGGGTCTTTTTATTTACACAGTCAATTTTTACCAACAGCCGGACAGCCTTTGATTTTCCAGCATAGTTGGTGAGGAACTTCCAAAAGGACTTATTAAATACAAGGCAGGCCTTCCTTCGATCGCGTTGGAATATCAGCCAGCTCCACTTCCTTTTGCCCACAAGGCGGTCTCGCTCAGCTTGCTCCCAGAATTTCAGTAGGAGTGGCTTCTTTTGGTTGCTGTCAAGTAGATCCTGAATAGTCAGTTGGCCGGAGTACCCTCGTTTGAGCTCAATGCTCACTAAGTCTATAAGAGGAACTCCGATTGGGTCTATGGCACTGATATCACCATAAGAGTTGGGGGTGGCTAAGCCCTTTTTGGCTCGGACTGTGGCCCTGGCCCCCGAGGTGCTTGTTCTCCAGAAGACTGAGTTTGTTTCTTTATTAGAGTACCATAGAGATAGTTGCTTACAGATAGCCCTTTCAAATCCGGATCCTTTTTGTGCCATTGTTTGTTTCAATCCCCACCCCGCGAGGGGCTACTGTTTTTCCTAATTTCCATTTATCTAAGAGTATGCTGTTATTTTTATAATCAAGTCCCATAGAAGAAGTCATGCCACAATCTAACCTTGTCCGGTGTTAGCATATAATCGAAGTGCATCCGGTTGGATAGATCAAGCAACGCGGGGAAGGAGAGCTCATCCTTTTTTAAGGGAAATGTTCCTGTGCCCCCCCAGGGTAAGGTCATTAATTTGATATTCCTACGAACTATTTGTTTTCCTTCTGGGCTTGTAATTCGTTCGTAAACTTTACTTTCCCTTTGCATGCTCTTGGTCAGAAAGTGCATAGCCCTGTCTGGACCTATCATGGAGATACCAGGGATAGAATCAGATGGATCACCTGTTAAGCCACGAAAGTAGGGCCAAATTTTAGGTGGAAATGGGTACTTCTGAGCAAAGGTATCCTTTGTCATAATTCCTTTTTTGTGGCAGAAAATAATGCAATGATCCAAAAGCTGATACAAATCTTTATCTGACGAGACCACTACCAAAGAGCCATAAGGGATGTGTTTTGAATATGTTTGCACAAGAGAGGCTATAATGTCGTCGGCCTCAAAGCCTTTTTTACAGAAGACATTACGGAAGCCTATCTTTGGAAGAACTTTCTCCCTAAGCAACTTGAATACTGGTTCCTTAAGGTGCGGAGGTGGTCCCCATGTGGGGAGTACTCTACGTTCATGTTTAGCTCTTCCTTCGGAAGCTCTCGCGGACTTGTACGCAGGGAACACCTTTGATCTGTGGTATGGTTTTAAGTCCCATGCAAAGATAAATTTATTGGTCCCAAATCTACGAGATAGCTTTTGGAGTTGAACCAGGAAGCCTTGAATAACAGACAAAATAATTTCCTTTTCTCTGTTAGCAACCGCCTGGCCGGAGATCTCCCGGGAGCCCCGGATAACCAGGGCTCGGTAGCATAAATTATTACTATCTATTACTAGGGTTTTCACAGTACGTCAGGGTCGGTGTCGTCAAAGAAGTCACCGAACTCATCTTCCTCGGGTACTTCTTCTTCCTCGGGTACTTCTTCTTCCTCAGCCAGCTCTTCCTCGGGGACTTCTTCTTCCTCAGCCAGCTCTTCCTCGGGGACCTCTTCTTCGTAGACTTCTTCTTCTTCGTAGACTTCTTCTTCCTCAGCCAGCTCTTCCTCAGCCAGCTCTTCCTCAGCCAGCTCTTCCTCGGGGAGTTCTTCCTCGGGGACCTCTTCCTCGGGGACCTCTTCCTCGGGGACCTCTTCTTCGTCTGATTCGATCCCAAGATGGTTAAAGACTTGAGCAGTAATTTGACTGAGTAGTTCATCCACTCGTTCCTCAGCCTTCTTTTTGGGGCAGGTCTCCTTGATAATAACTTCTGCGGTTAGGGGCTCATACTGCTGTTCCTGAATTGTCTTTGAAACACGCACTGTAATTTCTTGTCCTGCGGCCATCTAGTTCTCCTTTTGCATGATTTAAAATCTTACTTTCTTTTTTCGGCTCTGCTTAAAGAGCCTTTCGATTGCTTCCCAGGTATCAATGACAATTTCCCTGAGCTTGGGCTCCAAATCGTTATCCTCAATATGTTTGATTGCGGGGTTGATCTGTGAGTATTCCTTATCAACGCATGGGAATGTGTTTAGGGCCATCACCTTCTTAAGCCATACTAAGTTTGCTCTGATATCGTCTATCCCTATTCCGGGAATTATGTAAACAGGAGCCTCCTGATATTCATTACTGACAGAAGACTTAACAGTAGTAGCTTTTGATTCTATACCTATAGTTTTGGTCAGCTCTACTTTTTTCTTCAATATTTCTCCAGTTTTTTTGTTCACAACATTTCGCAGCACTGTCTTGGTAGCCTCTAACTGGCGGGCACCTGCTCGGGCGATTCTAATACGTAGTGATGCGTGATAAGGCACTGCTGATCCACCTGGGGTTACTTTTCCATAATCTCCCTGGATTTCTTGATTAGTAAAGACAATCAATTGGTGATTATGTGCAATTTTTCGGCCAATTATTCTGCACATTTCATGTAATTCTTTTGCTTTTCTTTGCCCTCGCTTGTCCCTTGTTCCCATTTCTAAATCAGTAGAAAACGCGGCTAAGCTGTCGGCAGCAAGGACATTGATCACCCCATCATTTTTTGGTTCCCAAGAAGATATTAATGTGATGAGTTCTGATACTGTATCCGGACGGTAGTAAATATCTCTTGGTATTTTTAGACCAAAGAGGGAGGCATACTCTTTATCAAGGCGAGCTTCGGGATCAGCTATTAAAATCTCTCCGCCTTTTGCTTGGGCGGTAGAGCAGATCTCTACGAGCAGCGCTGTTTTTCCTGTAGAAGGACCGCCGAATATCTCGACAATGATACCTCCTGGTATGCCACCTCCACGTATTCTACTGCCGGAGATGGCCAAATCAAGCAGGGTTGAACCTGTTGAGATGACCATGGAGGTATCAAGTGGGACATACAAAGAGTCTTTTGGGCGAGACTCTGCTTGCTCTACAAGAGAATCTGTATCACTCTTGGCACTTTTCTGTTTATTTGCTTTCTTTACCATGTCACTTTCTTGGCCTGGTTGATGTCATCCTTTTTAGACCTGGTTTTGCACCGGGCTTTACTACCCTACGTCGTACCATGGTTTTCTTTGTGCCCTCCGTCTTACCAGGGGCTTTAGCCACTGTTTGGGGCTTTACTGGGGGGTTGGTTCTTCTGAGAGGTGGTGGGGGATCCTTTTCTACCTTGGCCGCTGCTAACCGCATAGCTATTCGGTCAGTATCATCTGGGATGTCGTCACCTTCCACCTGCGCGGGCTGCTCGGCAGCTTTCTGCTGTTGTACCAGGCCACCAAGGAGTTCCTCTTTAAGCTCCTCGTAGGAGAGTTTATTGACCAGATCATCCAATGTGTAAGCTTGTTCCAAAATTTCGTCACTGACAGGAACCTGCCTGTCTATGAACTTGTGGCCAAGGTACTGAGTGTTTGACATCCCGGAGCCTTCTCGTTCGAAGTATATCGACATTCCGTTGTCCGGACTTGAGAAGGGAACGAATCCTCCGCCTCTGGGATTTCTGGCTACTGAAAGGATCTTTTTCTCAAAGAGAAAATGGGCTACCTCCCACAGTTGCACACCCCGGTCTTCCTCTCGGGTGGAATCATAGCACACGATGTTGTAGAGGCACCTACGTTTGGGATTGAGAGCCTCAAGAGACTCTTCAGCTTCTGCTGTGAGATCCTTCTCCAACCGCCTGGAATTAAGGTACTCACAAACAGGACAGGGCTCATTGTAGTTCCTGGCCAGGCAGACACAATCATTTTCGTTCATGCCAACCTTCTGGTGAACCCAGATGTCCAACAGATATGTGGGCTCTCCCTCTTTTACTTGGTGGTGGTTTGAACCAGCAAGGAAGGGGATAACATCAATGATGTGTTCTCCCTCTTTGCATTTCCATGATTTGAGTGGAGCACTACTACCCGCTGGGGTGGAGTAGAACCTTCCGAACTTTCCATACTCATTCATTCTTTGGTGGGCCTCTTCAACTCGCTTCAGAAGAGCCTTCCCTGTGAGTCTGCTACGTAATCCAGTTTTTGCCATGGTATAATCTCCTAAGTTAAAGTGTTGTTTGGGGGAGAGTGTCAATGTTGACATGACGCAGGTTCCAAGGTTCCCCCAAACTTAATTTTATGTAGTTTACCAAACTTTGGTAAGCAATGCAAGTTCTTTGCTTCAAACAGACTAAAAATTTATTTCTTTTTTGGTGATACAGGTGATGGCTTAGAAGGTTTGCGTTTGCTTGTGGGTACAGGTATAGCTTTCGGCTTTGTCTTGGGTGCGACCTTCGCCTTGGGTGCGACCTTCGCCTTGGGTGCGACCTTCGCCTTGGGTGCGACCTTCGCCTTGGGTGCGACCTTCGCCTTGGGTGCGACCTTCGCCTTGGGCTCTGTCTTTTTGTCTTCAGAATAAGGTGGGCTCGGCTTACCTTGAGGAGAACCTTTCACTAATCGTTTTTCTGTTTTTAAATCCTTCTCCAACTCTGTTCGTACTTGCTTTGCATACACCTCTTGGGCTTCCGACTTTATTTTGGGGGAGGCCCAGTAACCATTGAGATACAGGTCGGTCAGTTTCTCAAGTGCTTTCTTTTTATGATCAAACGACCTGACTACCCCGGCAACTATCTTGGCGTTGCGAGTTGCTATCATGAGCTTCTTATTCGCTTCAATATACTTTTCTTGCTGCTTGATCTTATTGAGTATTGCAGGTTCAGTGGGTTTGACTTCGAAGCCAAACTTCACAAAATTTAATCGTATGTCCCCATCTAACTGTGCATAGGTCAGAGCAAGCTTATCGTTAAGCTGATCTTTCTCATACAAGGCAATAGCCTCTTGTTTGGCGTAATACTGATACGTGGCCGCTTGTCTAATCCACTCTCGATCTAAGTGGTCAATATCAATTTGAACGTCCTCTTTGTATCCCATAGTCTTCTCCTAATCTGATAGGTTTAAGTGTTTATCTAATGTTTCTCGAATTAATCCCTGGTAGGTTATAGTCTTTTGAAGAGCTACCGACTGTTGTCGAGCCAGGTCATCGAGCTTTTCCTTCCATTTTAAAGGTATCAAGAGGTTTACTTGTACCTTCACCTCGCCTCTGCTTAATGTTCTTGCACTCATTCTTGCCTCACTGGGTTACACGCCGCAAAGCAGGCCATTATAAGCCCGGCTCTACCGGTACTATGAAAGCTTTCTGTGAAAAATGTCATTGCTTCATATATTTTTGGATCCCAAGTAGAGAGAAGCACCTTTGACAGGTATCTTAATACGTGCTGCCTGGCTTGCTCTGTATCGCATTCCAAAGCAGTAAGTATTTTCTTTACCTGTCCTGAGTCAGACTTGCCCTGAATAGCCGCCAAGACTTCTCTGCACAGGGCCTGGGTATCTCTGCTGAGAGTTATTAGATATTCAACTCCCTCTTCTGTGGGGTCATCCTTAATGGTGTCCAACAAGTTAAGAGCTTCACCGGCAGACCCCTCACTGGATCTAGCAATCAGTTTCAGGATTTCTGGTTTTATCCCACTGATCTTCTCTCTTTTAATAATCGAGTTCAAATGTGCCCTAGCCGCCAGTGGGGGGAGCAATCTTGTTTGGAGTTTGGTACACCGTCGTTGAATAGTCTTTGGAATCTTCTCTGGCTCTGTGGTGGCCAGTAAGAAAAACACATGGGCCGGAGGTTCCTCAAGTATTTTGAGTACAGCCTCCTTCGAATAGGTCAGTAAATTGTGGCAGTTATGAACAGGACAGCCTTCAGCGAAGTATGATGGGTGGCCGGCTATTTGTAAGTCATAGAATTCTGCGAAGCCTTGACTTCTTTCTTTATCTTGGATAATACTTGAGAAAGATTTGTTATTACTTCCTTGTTTGTAAATCTCAATACGTTCCACCCCAATTCGTTCAACTTCCTTGTTTTCTTCACATCGAGCGATAAACGCTTTTTCCACCTGTGGCCTTTCCCATCGATCTCTATCGCTATTTTCAAGTTGGGGTGAGCTAGGTCTACTTTGTAATTTGTTGGGAACCCAGGCTCCTTTTTTTCTAAGGAAATCGCATATTCGACAGACCATTTCAAAATTGAAGCAAGTCGAGTTTGTGGGGCCGTGAGCTTTCCATTTCCTCCACGCTTTCCTGGCCAAGCGTGTAATGTCCCACGAGCCAGTTTGGTTTCCTTCATTTTTTTGATTGTCTCGGGTTTGTGTGAGGGATTGTTCTCTTTCATTCGTTTTGAAGAAGCCCTTCTTTGAAGCATTCCTTCCTTTGTGCAGTTCCACGCTTTGTGAGCTTGCGAAATTTTTGCTCTGATTTCTGAATTGTGTATTTTTTGACGCATTTCCGGCTGGGCAATATTCCATTTGGCCGCACAGGATCGGGAGCAGAACTTCCTTTTGTCGGACACTTTTACATTCATTTTTGCTCCACACTCTTTGCAGTATCGTATTTCTACAATGTATGCCCCAGCTTCTGAAGCCCTCAATTTTTGACCGCAGTGGCGAGAGCATGTTCGCTGTGTCTTGCTTCTTTTTTTGGAAACAAAAAGGCGATCGCACCACTGGCAAGAGCGGGGTTTCATATATTTTTTCCTCCTCGTTGACAACTTCAGGATTAAATTTAAATATTAAGTCCCGACTTTTCAAGCTTGCTGCTTTTTTCCACCCAGCACCAGTTAAAAATAGATGGTCTTTTGTTGTGTGCAAAGTATCCCCGTTTGAGAATTGTAATTTAACAATTCGATTTAAGGGCACTTTGTTTTTAAACACCCGCTCAATTTTGGTTTTTCCATTAATTGAAAAAACATAATCCCCACTAGAAAGATCTTCTATCTTCATTGCTCCTTGTGGGGTTTCTATCGATGTTCCTTTAGCAAAGCACTCATCCCAGTAGTAGATCTTTATCTTCCCTTTGAGCGGAGCGAGCGGTGCCTCAGAGATTATTGCTCTCATGTCGTCTATCTTTCTGAGGTCGGCGGCATTGAGTTCATGGTAATCGTAGTCCGAGCAGCCTATTTCCTTTCTAATTATCCTGGCCAAGGTTGTTTTCCCTGTGCCCGAAGGCCCAAATAATAGGAAGCTGTGAGGCATTTGGTCCATCGGTCTTTTTAGAATTGTTTTGAGGGTGCTCTTTATTCCCTCGTTTCCGAAGAACTCATCGAGAGTACTGGGCCTGTATTTGATTGGTAATGTACCTGTTGTCATGATCGCTTTATCCTTGGCTTTTTTTGGTCCGCTGAATTTCTTGGTTAGACATTAAATATTTTACTGCTTCCTGAAATCCTGCGATGAAAAATACCTGCTCTTTAGCACCCAGGCTTCCTGACAAGCCAACTGCGATTGCTCCGGCTTCTTCTACTGTCGGTAATTGGTTCATTCATTCTCTCCTATATGGGTGGTCTAATGTGTTGATCACCGGCTCGTCCGGTGCATCTGTTTGTTATTTTTCAATACTGTCTTCTCTGTCGCAGCGAGCATTATTCTAAGCGCCTTTTCAATATAGTCTAAATCGTATTTAGTAAATTGACCGCTTTCCATTATTTTACCACACTCTGACAGGCGCTGGACTATTTTTTCACCGTCTTTCATAGATTCTCCTTGTAAAAATAACGCTCCGCGCGGAAGGATTTGAACCTCCGGCATCCTGGTTCCAGGCCAGGAACTCTTCCAGACTGAGCTACACCCGGATTTATCATTTATCCCTAAACTAGGCATCTTGGTTCATGTAGTGACATTTGTTGTCTCTCCTCCAAATAATAATATTTGTGCCTGGCGAGGATTTGCACCCCGCATAATGGCTTTTTAAGCATTAGCACGTTCAGACCTGATATGTTCTCAAGCTGCCTACTCACGATTGTTTATTTGCGCTTTCGGGAATTCACAATTACCGCCATAGGTAATCACGTCACTCTCTACGCTATCCCATATTGTTACGCCTCTGGAGATACCAGATATTGTTCGATCTTGTGGGGCGTTGTTTGGGTGCGTTTGCTAATGTATCCATAAGGTCCTTACCTGCGTCTACCTATTCCGCCACAGGCACAAAAGTTGTAATCATAATTAACTATTCCATTCCCCCCGGATTTGAACCGGGTTTCTGTGTTTAGCACTTTAGTACTCTTGATTTTAAAGAGGCCCTGGTGGCCATGATCTCTTCCTTACTTGCCAGGGACTTATAATAGTCTTTTGGTACTGCCTTGATGCTGTACCAAGGCTGATTAACTTCAGCCATATCGATCTCTATGTCGATCGGTACAATAATCCACGGGAACGCACCAATAGACTCTCTGGTCATTACCCTGTGGGTTGTTTTCATTACATGCGCTTCTTCTTCAGGATGCATGTCGAAGATGATGCTGTCATGTATTTGCCCAAGCAGCTTGGTTTTCCATTTCTCTTTGATCCGTATCTGATCAATTCGTTTGAAGCACCACCATAAAAGATGTGCAGCGGTAGACTGAGTTTGAGTGTTAAGAATGACCTCCCATTTGAGGTACCCACCCCTTCTGAATCCAAAATGGGTCTCAACGTACCCATGTTGTAAATAGAACTCCCCTTGGGTCTTTTGCCACCGCTTAATGCCCGTGTATTTCTTCCAAAAATTAGACTCAACGTCCCGGACATGATCTGTAAAATCATCCAGATTTCTGATGCCCTGTTTGGCAAGGTGCTTTCTTATTATGAGGCCATCCGATTCCTTCCCTGTTTTGAGGTCAACGGAATCGAACCATAAGTATTTGGCACTCGCAGAAGCCTTTCCCCCATAGACTTCCAAGAAAACGAAATCACTTTTTGCAACGTATCGTATTGCTTTGTTCATTTCATCAGCATCTAAAAGGAAGAGGCTTTTGGCCTGATCATAGTGCATATCTGACTTAGGATTCCAGAGGTATTTAAGCAGAGCTTTGTCTTTGGTTTCTACTCCCAACATCCTTATTTCGATAGACGAAAAATCACACTCTACGAGCTTGTAGCCCAGTGATGGGATTATGCCCCAGCGAATAAGCTTCTTCGCCTTTTCGTCTCTCTGGGGACAGTTTTGAATGTTTGGAGCGCTTGAACTGCTGCGCCCACTACGGGCTATGTGGGTGTTAATGAACGGATAGATTCTTCCTTTTACTGCCTCTCGTAAGTACTGGGCAATGTAGGTGTCCCTGAGCTTCTTAAGCTCCCTGATCTTTATGATTTTCTTGCCAATTGGGGTTTTCAAATCAGTCAAAACGTCTTTATCTACACTATCTAAGCCAGTTGTGGTTTTCTTTTTCGATCTCTCTCCCAGAATATCAAACAGCAGGACCCTTAAATCAGGTGGGGAGTTGAGATTGAACTCAACTTGCTCTGTCTCCTCGAACTGCTTGACTTCATTTGTTGACTGAATGTCTTGAGTGAGTTTCGATATGCTTTTAGTGAGACTGGCTCTCACCTTTTTGTAATAGGCTGTGTCTATATTAATCCCTGTCTTTTGGGAGTTAGTAAAGGCGATGGTCGTTTCATGGAACAGTTTCCTTGCTTTATGCAGGGGTTTATTACCCCGCAGGTTGAAGACCTCAAGTTGTTCTTTAGCAAGCTTTTCTGTTAGGAAGGAATCAACCCCACCGTAAAACAAAAGCTTCTCCAATGGTGCCTTGTATAGAATATTCAGAGAGTTTGCTCCACGGTCCTCCTGGGACTTTTTCATGTAAAACTTCATCTCATCGTCGTATCCATGTACTCCCCACCGGAGAAAGGCTTGAAGTTTTAGGCCACAAAACCCCTTTCGCGCATCGAGGATATGTTGAGCGTTCATGGAACACCAAATGAGGGAGTTCACTGGTGACTCAAAAACAAAGTGAGACCAGATCCTTTCAAAGGCTTCATTGTGTGCAATCTTTTTAAGACCCGAGTCTTGCAGGTAGCCTTTGATTTTATCCATTACAAGAGGGAGAAGCTGTGTCCCCCATATAGTATCAGCCGCATCTTTGGGGTATACCCCTTGAACTGCGGGGTAATGGACAGGAAACGAATAGCTCTTTCCATTGAAACAGATAGACATAGACCAGATTCTGCTTCGGGAATCTTGAGGCTTCTTACTGGATGTCTCAAAATCGAAAGCACTGACTGGCTTCTCTCTGTGGAGCTTTTCCATTAAGGCACTGAAGGTTTTAAAGCTGGTAACCAAGCGTATTGGTTTGGAGATATTTAATGGGGTAATTGGGCTATCTGGAATGTGCTTGAGAAGACTAAGGCCCTCTTTGAGATCTCGACGCAGGGTCTCGTAGGAGTAGTCATCATCACACCTGCTCACAAAGCTCGGATGGAGAGCAGAGACAAGGTAGAAGTTATGTTCCGTGATGGGGATAAACGTGCCCCTGAACTTGGAGATGGTTATGTCCTTTACATACTTACCTACTAAAGCTATAACAGCGCTCTTTCCAAGAGCGATAACCATCTTGGGTTTTCTTTTGTGAATGCTTTTAAACAACTTGACATTACAGGAGTTGATTTCCCCTGTTGTGGGGGGCTTCCCCCCATTGGTTCTACACCTGATTGCATTGGTCTTCCAGAAGTCCCGGTCTAAATCTAAGTTGAGACTCGCAAGAACAGTTCGTAAGAGCTGACCAGCAGGCCCAATAAACTGGGACCCCTTTTGGGCTTCTAATGCTCCTTGACATTCCCCGACTATCATAGCTCCAAGCTTTCCCTTACCGGAGGTGGGCATGTCAGGGCATAGTTGGCCGGTATTGGCGAGTGGGCAGTCCCCACAACTATCTATCTTCAATGGTTTCAGTTGGAGTTTAGTCATATTATCCGTTTCAATTCATGCTCCTATATGGAGCGACAATTATTATCCGAGTAGGACCCCTGCCAAGTATCTGGTGTTTACATTATAAACTGCCAGGAAGCCCAAGTCGGAACTGAACCTGATGATGTTGGTGTATTGCAGTCCGTCCAGTAAGTAACCTGGCCGTAATTTAACGTTAAAATCAGGCCCCTTATAATCAACAGGGCATACGCCCTTGATGGGGCCATTCTGGGTTACTGAGAGGAGGGTGACCTTAGACCCCTTAAAGTGGAGGTCAATCCGTTGAGCCTCCATTGAGTTGGCTGTCTGCACTATCTCTTTGAATGCGTTACTCGTTATAATTTCTGGTCCTAATTTCACCTTAAACAAGTGGGCTATCTCAGGGAACTGATCCAAGAACGCAGATAGGCTGTAGACAACCCCCTCTGTATTGCGAAAGAATACATGAGGTCCAATTTGGGCATATTGTGTGGGGTTTATTTTAAGCAGCTCTTTGATCGAGTTTGCTGGGAGGATAACTGGGCTGCTAAGATGATTCTTAACAAGTCGTAGGACCACACGGCTACCGTCAGTGGCTGCAAAGTGTGTGGGAGTTATGTACACACAATGGGAGTGGTCTGATGGTGACGACGATTTCTTTGCTATTGGAAAGGTGTCAGCCAGTCCGTTAGTAAAGCCGTTTGGAATATCATCCCACTCTTTATCGTTCGGTACAGGCAGCGAACTCGTCGGTGCTTCCCATTGGGCCTTTACGGCAAACTGAAGTTTCTTTTCTCCTTCGGTGACAGTCAGGCTCAGTGTCTTCTCTGTTTTCTTTATCTCCACCTCCGTGGAAACCTTGATTTGTCCTACTATTTTAAGTAGATTTGCAAGGTCGTAGCTTCCTTCAATATCAGACTTTAATGGACAACTGACGGAGAAGAACGGGGACTCAGCGGTTACTGTATCTTTTCTGAAGGTAATGCATCCGGCTTGGGAACCTGTGGTTTTGGTGGCTCCTGGTTTCAGGATAGTCAAGATTTTTTTAAGGTTTTTCTGTTTGATTTTCAACATTTTTATTCCTCTTTCTCCTCAGATGTGGGGGTCTTATCAGTAGGAAAGCGTGGGTTATCAATCTCAAGCAGGGCCAAAAGGAAATGCCTTTTGATTACAAGCCACTGTCTCCTGAAAAACTTAACTTTTTCTCCTTCTTTTGGCATATCTTTTGGGAAGCCAGCCCAACAACACAAGGGAGATAGGGCTCTTAATCTAACTGCTAATTCGTTTGCAGACATCTTAGATAAATCTGCTGGTTCGTAATACCAATCACACTTTTGGATGTTTTTCATTTGCCCCCCCTTGTATTCGGTGACCAGGAGCGGGGAGTCGAACCCCAGCTCGCGAATATAACCCACACCCTGGGCTCTCCTGGTCTATGATTCATTTTTGATTTTCCTTTACTAAATGATTCTCAACGTACCTCTTGGCTGTGCCACCATGAACATGGCACCTACGGCCCAGTTCCGCCCAGTTTGTTTGGGCACCTTGACCCATCATTCTATATTGTCGTAGTATCATTTTAACCTGGGCGTCAGAAAGACCTTTACCTCGGTTCCGCTCCTCTGCCATATCAAAACCCCTTTCTCTATCATTATATATAGGTAGCTATAATTGTCAAGCCT
>Ga0075116_10001068_pt1 | contig 12610 bp, 18 predicted proteins | sample AntAceMetag02UKC_FD_69786 | JGI IMG/M metagenome (GOLD analysis project Ga0075116, IMG submission 69786) | Saline lake microbial communities from Ace Lake, Antarctica- Antarctic Ace Lake Metagenome 02UKC | ecosystem: Environmental > Aquatic > Non-marine Saline and Alkaline > Saline | place...
TTTGTAGCAACCACACACCCAGACAGATCAGTTGATCCTGAAATTGGTGTAGAAGGAGACATTCTCAGTAAAGAAGTACTACAACAAATTATCAAAGCCATTAACGACGGTGTTGCACCAATAGATTCAATTGGTAGTTCACGAACAGTTAGTTTACAACATGACTGGGTGAAAGAAGAGAATCCTGATCTAGAACCTGCAGGGATGGTAGTTCCACCTGCAGAACTCAAACAAACAGACGATGGACACTGGGGAGTCTTCGTCAAAGTACACCACAATAAATCACACCCCGCTTTTGAAGATGTCAAATACAAAGTTGAACATGGCTATCTTCCTGGTTACAGTATAGAGTACGTTCCTGGAGAATATTCAAAAGTCACAGTTGGTGAAAAAGTATTCCGATTCCTGAAAACAATAACTACATACGTTGGACACGCATTCGCAAGTGCGAGGAAAATAGCAAACCCAGCAGCATTAATAACAAGTTTCGGGTATAAGGAAGTTGAGTCCAACTTGAAAAACGAGGAGGAAAGCACAATGGAAACTAAAGAAGAAGAAAAAATTGAGCAACCACCTGCAGAAGCACCTGTAGAGGAAGCTAAATCAGAAGAAGCTCCTGTTGAAGAAAAAGCAGAAGAGAAAGCTCCTGAAGAAAAGAAGGAGGAAGTCGAGGAAAAAGAAGTTAAAGTCGACATCAAAGAAGTCGCATCTAAAGTACTCGAAAGTAAAGAGTTCAAAGAAAGCATTGAATCTCTCAAAGTAAAAACCAAAACGCTAAAAACAAAAGGTGAAACGCCAATGAACGTAAGCATTAAAGAAATGAAAGAGGCTTTCGTTAAAGGAGACTTAGTTTCAGCGAAGGAAGTAGCTCTTAACTACGCAAGTGAAAACGATATTTTCACTAAAGCAGTGGAAGACCCAGCAAACTTCACTCGAGGTCTAAAGTCAAATATAAACGTAAAAGTTTCTGGCAAAGGACTAAAGATGGATATTGCAACAAAAGACACTCTCGTTGTTGGTGATAACGCATCAACGTACACTCAATCAAATGTTGAGTTCGCAGATGTCTTCGCACCAGGCATTATCGATACCTTCAACAACCAAACTAATTTATTCGGTTTCTTGAAGAAAGAACAACATGTTGGCGGTAACTACTACCAATGGAAGATGGTAGCTAATAAGGATCCAAACAGTGTAAGTACTTTTGTAGCTCAAGATGATGTAAACGTCACCAAGAACTTCGCAACTAAGAACAACTATCAAACCCCTCTTAAAATTGCACGACGTGGAATCTCTGTCTCTGATTTTATAAACAGATACAGTGCTAAGACCTTACCAGATCTTTTCGCATTAGAAGTTGAACTTCAAATGGCTGAAATGATGAACGATGTTAATGCAGCACTCTTCGCAGCAGTAGCGGACGGTACAGGTAATTCACCTCTAGGACTTCAAGCAGTTGCAGAAAGTGCCACTTATACGACACTTTACGGCTTTACACGAAGTGTAGCTAATAGGTTGTCACCAGATGCAGCAGGCGATACCTATGAAGCAATCAGTGGAAACTTAACAGAAACAAAATTACGTAGCCACATCACCCAACTAGAAACTGAAGGTTCACGATTTGGAGACATTGCAATTATTGCAAGTCCAGCAACCCGTGATTATCTCTTCAATTTAATGGATGGTAATCGAAGGTTCAACACTATTGAAGCATCATTTGGTTTCAACAAAGCAAACGTACCATCATTTGACGGAACTCCAGTCATAGTCGATAGTGATTGTCAAGCAGACGCAATCTACGTTATTGATACATCCTCACAAGGAGATGTCATCGTAATCGGTATGGCTCCAGGCTTAACTAACTTAGCAAAAGTTGGTGCAGCAGTCGAAGCATATGTACAAATGGACTTTGCTCACGTGTATAAACAACCACGAAGAATTGGTCAACTCGATACATTAAGTGGACCCTGAATAAGTCCATAATTTTTTTATTTTTAATTAAATATCTAAATTGGAGGAAAAACAAAGATGGTAGACGTAACATTAGTCGGCACACACAATCAAGGATTAACTCCCGAAATACCTATTATGATAGATGAAATTACTGTAACAACTGATTACACATACACCCCAACTGCAATAACAGGATTAGACATTAGAATTATTTCTTGTTACGCTACAGCTACGGGTGCTGTTGTAAAAGTTACTAATTCATCAGGAACCTTAACCTTTGATAATGGTGGTTCGCTTTCAGCAGCGAATTGCATCTTAACATACACTTACTTGTAAGTTAAGTATTTTTTATTTTGAATAACCAAAAAACAACGGAGGAAAAAGAACATGACCGCAGTCACATTAGTGGGAGGGCACAACCAAGCACTCACACCAGAAGTACCAATTATAGTAGATGAACTAACTATAACCTCAGATTACACCTACACACCATCCGCCAGAACAGGAAAAACTATTCACATTATTTCTTGTTATAACAACACGGACGGAGCGAGCGTAGTTTGTACCCTTTCATCAGGTGTAATAACTATGGGTAATGGACAATCTCTCGCAGGAGAGAATGTAATCTTAACGTACACGTACTTGAATACGTAAGTTGAATATTTTTTTATTTTTGATTGAATTGATTAAACCAAAATACTATATACAGAATTTAGGTGATTATGATGAAAGCAAAAATTGAATTTCTCTGGTATAAAGCTGGGGACGAAATCAAAAAAGAAGATGCAAGCCACATTGATGCATGGACTAAATTAGGTTATGTTGAAGAAGGAGATGCGGATGCAGAAGCTCCAGCAAAACCAGCGAAAGTTGAAGGAGACTTAGATGGTGATGGTGACTTTGATAAAGACGACTTGAAAATTGCAGCTAAAACTCTTGGAAGATTTCGGAAAGCAAAGAAGAAATAGGTGATCGATTATGACAGCAGGAGATGTACAAGTATATATTGCAGCAGTTGACGATGATGGCACTAAATTAGACGCAGCAGTAACTGGAAATAGTGTTGTTGTAGCTGATGACATCACTATGTGTTCATTACCAGGTGGTAGAGTTTGTGTCTTAGTAATTAAAGCAGCATAGGTTGTGATATTATGGCAAAGATTACGAACGCAGTATTAGCAACAAAAATAGACAACCTCAGTGAAGATGTAAAGAACGTAACTACTGATGTTAAAGCTAACACTAAGTTTCGTCAACAAGCAGCAGGTTTTGTTAGTGGAATAGTTTTCATTGCAGGTGCAGTAGGAAGCCTTTTAACAATGGTGATAAGTTATTTAACGAAAGGAGGAAATTGAATGGCAACTGAATATGCAACCACAGACCAATTAAATGAATTCATGGTGATGAAGGCAGAACTTCCTAACCCTCAAATAGTTGGTTCAGATAGATTATTGGAAACTGTTGGCGAAGGAAACAATACAGCAACAAGATTCTTTCTAGATAATGCATACGTCATTTCTGGAACATATACTTTGTATTATGGTGCTACAGAACTAGCAGCTTTATCCCAAACCCTAACAGAGACTACACACTATACTTTAGATAAGGATATTGGAAAAATAACCCTCACCACTGCAGGAGTAACTTTAGTTGGTACCAATAGTATTTATGCTGCTTACTCATATAACATTGTTGGTTTCACAGACACAGAATTACAAACACAACTTGATCGTACAGAAGCAATGGTTGACAAAGCAACAGCTAATCACTGGGCAGATGGAACTGTTGCCACATCAAATTATAATCAAATCTTAGATGAGAAGTATGATGGTCAAGGAATTTACAAAAGGGATTACTTTTCTAAACAAAGACCTTTACCAGATGTTTCAACAACCCTTGATGGTGATGAAGCAATAGGTCAAACAGAACTCACAGTAGTTAGCAGTACAGGGTTTCCTGACACAGGCTATATCTCTATTGGCAAAGAAAAGATAACCTATTCAGCGAAGACAGCAACCACCTTCACAGTCACAGCCACAACAATTGCTCATTCAGATGGAGATGAAGTATTTCCTTGGGTGTTCGAAGCGAGTAGTACTGTTGATGGTACAGCACCCACTTGGACAGTTCTTGAGAAGGGAGCAGATTACGATTTAGACTTAGACACTGGTAGAGTTCATTTTAGTGCTTCAGAATTAAACATTACTGATGCACAAGCATTCTCTTTAAATCCTGAATTACGAGTACCTAACAGATTGAGAATGAGTTACATTTGGGGAAATGATTCAATACCTGCAGATATAACTAATCTCACCCTTATGCTTGCAGCACAAGACTTATTGCACAGAGCAGTCAGAAAAGCACACGCACAAGGATTCAACGATTTCAATCCAGACATAGTAAATATTGATGAAGCATGGATTACAGCAACAATCAAAAGTTACAAAAACATGAGAGCCAGTACAGCCATGTAGAAAAGTTTAAATACTTTCAAATTAAGGAACAAGTATTGACGTTCTGAGGAGCGTTAATATGTCTGCGGACGGTGACATTATGACAACCACAGTTACAAAAACAACAATCGAAAGTAACGCTTACGATAATGTTGTTGCCTATATTGATGATAGATCAATTATTGCGGATCCAAGAGATCCTGATGGTTATTCTAAAAGACCTTTTGTCTATGATGTTGACCCTCTTGCTAAGAGTTTAAACTTTGGAGACTTTCCTTATATCATTGCAGAGTATCCTATGGTAGAATACAGTTCTTTAAGTGCTGATGGGAAGACAAAGAACATTGCCTGGAAGATGAGCCTTACTGTGCGTACCGCGAGGGCTGGTGCTAGCCAAGGAACAGATGGTAAAGGCAAACAAGACATGTTCAACATTTGTGATGACTTACAAAACCTCTTCAATAGTGATACGTACAAACAACAATTTGCTCTCCTTAACATGTTCTTTATGAACCTCACAAAGACTGATGTGAGTAGTCCTATTATTGACCAGAAATATATTCACCAATCAGATTATGATTTGTCGTTTAACACAAGATTGAAGGTGAGTGATTAATGGCAGCAGCAGTAACGTTAAGTTTCAACAGTGAGGAACTAACTAAATTTCTGAAACGAACAGAAAAACTTCCTACTTCATTAGGAAATTCTCTTTTTGATTTTAGTAAGGTTATTGCCAGAAATTTAAGAAAGAATGCAACAACCGATCCTTTAAGACCGATAACTCAAGAAAGAATGTCTGCTGCACAACTAATAAGAGCAAAAAAGCTGAGTAAATTCAGAAGCGTTGTTAGTATGCCTCAAAGTCTTGTATTCCTTGACTCTATGAAACCACACTATGTCAGTTTGAAGAGAGGAAGAAAAATTACTGCTTGGGCTAAAAGAAATGCTGGTACAACAACAGTTAGTGGTAGAAGTAGTGTCAAAAGAGGGTCGCGTGGTGGAATAACAGGATATTTATATGTAGTACCTCACCCATTCGTTCAAAGAACATTACATAATGCAAGGAAAATGTTTCCAAATGAATTGAGAAAAGGTATAGTGAAAACTTATAAAGGAACAGCAGCATAAGGAGGAGCACACGATGAAATACAAATACAAGAATTTAAAACATGTCATACTTCATGGAATGAAACCTGGAGAGACTAAAGAGTTCGATCACCCAATTGCAGGTGGTGGAATAGAATTAGTTGAAGAAAAACCTGAAAAGAAGATCAAGATAACTAAAAGAGAAGAACCAAAGAGTTTTTCTAAACAAGGAGATGATTAAATATGACTGCAAGTACGTACGATATTGATGCTTGGAAGGAGTTCTGTTTAATAGGCATTATTCCAGAGGCATATCCTGCAGCTGCTGGAGGTGGATCAGAGATTGCTTTTGCTGGCATGACTGAGGACATCACAGGAATAGACTGGGGAGAAAAAGACATAGAAGGATCACCTTTAGTTAATGGTGGTAGAGTGGTTAAGAACACACCAATGACTGATGAGAGCATTACTCTTAAAATGTATCCTACTGATGCATTGTTAGATTCTGCTAGTGTTGCGGATGGATTGGTACAGTTATTTCACCCTCAAGCAGATGAAGATGAAGTTCAACCAATAGTGGCAGACAACACTATTTATAGACGAAGATTTGGATTAATACTTCTTTGGGGAGAGACACTACCTGCAACTGCAGGAACTCAACCAGCAATAAGCACTAAAGCATACAGAATACAAGTCATTAATGCTTACATGACATCATATAAATTAAATTATGATGATAAAATTATGTCTGCAGAAGTAACATTCAAATGGGCACCTTTTAGTAAGAGTGCAAGTAGCAACAAAAGAGAGGAGAGTACGGACGGTTCAGCACAATTAGCTGCTGCAATTACAAGTTCTACTTCCTTTACGTAGGTGAATTAATATGACAGCAGCAGGTACAGCACCAGATGCATGGAAAGAATTTTGTCTTATCGGAATCATTCCTGAAGCATACCCCGCAGCAGCAGGTGGAGGAACAGAACTCGCCTTTGCAGGTATGACTGAAGATATTACGGGGATTGATTGGGGTGAGAAAGACATCGAAGGAATGGCTTTAACGAACGGTGGACGAGTAGTTAAGAATACGCCTATGAGTGATGAAAGTATTACTTTGAAAATGTATCCAGTAGACACATTATTGGATTCAGCTAATGTTGCGGAGGGATTAGCACAATTATTCCATCCACAATCAGCAGAAGACGTAACACAACCATCAGTCGCAAACAATACCATTTATAGACGTAGGTTTGGAATTATCTTACTGTGGGCTAAAACTTTACCAGCAACAGCAGGAGCAATCCCAACAGATAGCATGAACGCTTACCGTATCCAAATAGTCAACGCTTATATGACTTCATACAAGCTAAACTATGATGATAAGTTATTAAGTGCGGAAGTGACCTTTAAATGGGCTCCATTCCAAAAAGATGCTAGTAGTAATAAGCGAGAAGAAAGTACTGATGGTAGTGAATATTTAGCAGCAGCAATTACTTCAAGTACGAGCTTTTAGTGAATAACTTAATTTTTTATTTTTTAACTTAATTATTAAGGAAGTGAAGAACAGATGAACGAAGCAAACGAAATCAGAGAACGAATAGTGAATGGTTTTGCAATCAACCGTATACCACCAAAAGACAAGAAGTGGTTCATAGACTTCGCAAAGAGTGATTTCTGTGATGATAGAGGTATGGCTCTAAAACACCTTTGCGATACGTACAGAGGCATTATTTCTACAGGTATGGAACACCTCGAGATTGCAATAAATGAGCTTGCAAACGATGTAGAACTGCTTAAACAGCAAGCTAAGAAAGACGAACCAAAAGTCAGCAGAATGCTTGACGGAAAGGAGATGAAGAAAGGTTCATGATTAATGAACCTTCAGAATGGAGATGATGACAAGATGACGAAATTTAAAAAACATTTAGGTGAAGGGAAAGAGATTGAGATTGGCGAAGAGAAATTTATTATTAAGCCATTAACGACAGATGAAGCACCATTATTCTTCAAGTTCATGAAGTTATTTGATGGTAAGAATATGGACTTGTCTAAGATGGATGGAGATGTTTCTGCAGCATTCACAAAAATATTAAATTCAACATTACAAAAATCTTTTCCTGAAGAATGGAAAGAGAATGTTGAAGAAGTCAAACAGTTCGGATTGAGATATATGATGGAATTATTTGAAGCCATCTTAGACATAAACATTCCAAAAAGTGAGGAGAACAAAGGAAATATTGAAGAAATGAAACAGAGATTAGCACCAAAACAATGATTCAATCACCATTAGAGTCTGGGAGAAGAACCAAAGAGTTCGAAGAGTCAGATTTAATAGATTTACACCACAATTTCATGGTTGTCTATGGTTGGATTCCTTTAGAGGAGTTCAAAAATCTTCCTGTTCCAACAATGTTTAATCTCGCGGAAAAAGTGAGCAAAGAAATAGCAAGAAGAGAAAACATGAGGTTGAGTACCCTGTCATTCTACGGGGTTAAGAATCCAAAATGACCAGTTTAGAAGAAGTAGTTTTTAAGATTACGTCCGAAGGCTTTAATAGATTAATAGTTCATGTTAAGAAATTAGACAGGGCTACAAAGAATTATAGTGAAACTATTAATAATAAACTCAACAAATCTTTAGCTAAGAATTTTTCTAGTAAGATGGACTTAGCTAATGAGAAGACTAGTAAAGCTGGAAAAGATATGAAAGCTAATTATGATGGATTAACAGAGAAATCTAAGAAATTCTCTAAACAAGAGAAGTGGACTAGGAAAACTCTACGTGGAGGTGCTAACGATCTTCTAAAAAATGCAGACCACACAAATGAATTAGAAAAAAGACACAACTCATTTGGAAGAGCATTATTAATGAGTAATGATAACTTGAATAAATTTGTGAAGGGTGGGGGAGAATTTAGTAAACGCAGTGCTCGTTGGGGTCACAAACTAAGAATGTTCACGACAGGTCTTCGTGGATTCAAGATGGAAATGCTTGGTATAATGTTCTTCGGTATGGCAATGCAACGTATGTTTAGTGGAATACTCAAACCAGCAACACAACTAGTAGGATTATTTGATTTGTGGAGAACAACACTACAAATATTATTTTTGCCAATGGCTTTATTAATAATGGACTTTTTAATGCCAATATTTATGTGGTTAATGAATCTTAGTGACTCAACAAAACTATTTATTGGAAAATTAGTTCTTCTTGGTGCAGGAATTGGTTTGCTTCTTTTCGTTGTTGGAACATTAGCACTAGGAGTGGGTGCACTAATTATGTTATTTAGTAGCATGTTCAATATCATTGACGACTTAACTCCTGATATACAAATTTTAGGAATAAATATGAGTAGTTTTGTTGAAGCAAGTTTAGGAATAACTTTAGTTAGTAAAGCCTTTACTTTTTTCAAAAAAGTGATTACTGGTACTCTTAACAAATTATTAGAATTAAAAATAATAAAAGAAATGTTTAGCAAATTTAAAGTGGTAATTGATGATACAAAAACACCGTTAGAGAATTTCAAAACTTTATTTGGTGCTGTTATTGACAATATAAAAGAAAAATTAGGTATCTCTGGTGAAGGCGGTGAAGGAGGATTTTTAAGTAATTTTATAACAACATTCGAAGAAAAAGTTGCGGAGATGCAAACCAAAGTAAAGGAACAAATGCTTGATATGGGTATTACTGGTGAAGGTGGATTAATAGAATCTTTCGGAGATATGACGGAAACAATAAGTGGTATGACTCCCACACTTGACAGTCTTGCTGCTTCATTAAGCACTGTTGCCGATGCTTTAACTGCTATTTCTAATGGTTGGAATAAAGTTAAAACTTTCTTTAGTAATGCATCTGATTTTGGTGGACGAGTAGGAGACACTTTAAAAACAAGTGCTTATGGTAGTCTACCAAGTAATGCTCAGTATATACGTGACGCTGAGAAAAAAGGATTACCAGGATTTAACGATTTTCTTATGCGACCAGGACAATCACCAATAGGCATTAATCCTAACGATACAGTTGTTGGTTTTAAAGGTAATTCACCCTTTGGACAAGGAACAAATATTACACAAAACATTACAATCACAGGAAGTATGGTGAGTGAAATAAAAAAAATCATTGATGAAACAAACACTACCTTGATAAACAAATTACAAATGAACTTAGGTTAGAACGATGGCAAGAGACTTAATAAAATTTGCATACGAAGGAATTATTATTTACATAGATGCAGCTAGTGTCAAGGAAAATTACACAAACGCAATAACACCAATAACGATTCCAACAACAGAAGATTCACCAAACACAACAAGCCTTATCAACCTTAATAAGGTAGAAGATAGGTTCACAATAACAGGATTCATCTCAGAAGGAAAATATTTAGATGTTAAAGTAGAGGGAGTACCAACCTCTTCAACAGAAACATATACGACTGCAGTAAACAAGAAAGATGGTTTGAAAACTATGTTTGGTAAAGGTAATGTTGTTGTTATGACTTGGGAAGGAGCTGATTATAATGTTGCCGTTGATAAATACGAAATAAGTTTTATAGCGAAGGACGATAAAGATACTACACAATCAGGCACAATAGTTTATGATGTGACGATAAGTTGTATAGTAGGAAGTGATCTTATATGACTAACATGACAACATTCCTCACAGCGGTGAAGGGACAAATAAAAACATATACTCTTACTAAAGCAACACACATAGCAGTGGGTACTGGAACAACAGCAGAGACTGCTGCTGATACCACTCTTGAAACAGAGGGTGTCAGGGAAGCCATCATAGACAGTTCTGAAGGTACAAGTGATGTTGTTGTTAGCTTATTCCTTGGAAGCACAGAAGGTAATGGTAGTGACTATACTGAAGTTGGTGCTTTTGACGCTGCAGCAGACGGTAATATGATGATGAGGAGAACATTCCCCGCAATAGAAAAGACTAGTGCAATTGACATTTGGGTTGACATAGAGGAACAGATTGACGTGACACAATAGTTTCACGAATAAATTGAGTGTAACTTAGGAATGGAATGACTATAATGACTACAATACCACAATATTATGTTAGGAAAGATAGCACAAACTACGTCTTAGTTAGTTTCATCTTTGAAAGAGAAGGTAATGAGAGTATTGACCAAACACCTTTTGAAGTTAGTAAAGCCAACGGTGCAAACCTTGATATTGGTGATGATGTAAGTATAGGTTATATGTCGGGAATAACTTTTGTTCCAGTATTCTCAGGGGATATTGTGGAGAAATCAATAAACGAAACATCATCTTATGTTCTTGAAAGCTATGGTGGAAGACTTAATCGTACAGACCATTTCAGCGTTATCCATAATGGTGTAAGTCCAGAATCAATAGCAGAAGATATTATTGATAATGAAGTCACAACACTAAATTATGCCAGTACTGCCACAAGCGGAATAACCCTTACTGAGTTCGTTGTCAAAGATGAAACACCAGCAGAAGCGATGGGTAGATTAACTAAATTACTTAATTGGCAAATAAGAACTGATAACGATAAGAACTTCTACTTCGAGCCTTATGGTGAAACAGTAAATTCTAATGTAATAACAATAGGAACGAATGCTCACTTAGTAACTAATTGGAATTATGTTCCAGGAACAATAATCAATAGTCTCACATTCAAAGGAGGATCAGCAGTTTTCAACACTTCACAAACATTTACTGCAACCGCTTCACAAACAAGTTTCGTGGTTGACAACAAAATAAACGGAACAGTTCTTGTAACTGATAACGCTGTAGAATTACTTGGTGGTGTTGATGGTAGCACCGCTTCTTATGATTACACTATTGATGGTGATAACAAGACAATCACGTTCGAAGTTGGAGCCACTGCTGGCCATACAATAATTGTTAATTACAACTATGATGTTCCAATCAAAATTAACGCTAAGAATGATGCCAGCATTGCAGCTAATGGTACGTTCTCACGAAAAATGACTGAGGAGAACATCAACACAATGTCTGAAGCAAGAAGACGTGCAGGACAAATACTAGACACTTACAGCGAGCTTTCTCGTACAAGTAGTGTCTTAGTTAATTATGATAGCTCATACACAGCAGGAGAAACAGTGACTATTGTTGATTCGTTTAATGATATTGATAGGCAATTAGTTATCAACAAAATGACTATGAGTTATCCTGAAGGTACAAAAATAATTGAAGTTGGCACTCCTAAAATAAATCAATATCTTTGGCAGAAAGGACTTGATGACCGTCTAAGAATACTTGAACAGAAACAAGATAACGCTGACAGAGTACAGCAATATCGTTCGTTCAAAGAGAGTATCAATATTAAGCAACGTGATGGACGTATTAAGATTCGTTCCGTTGACAAAGCGAACAGCACACTACTTAATAGTACTACTAATGGTTGGTTCGGTACAAACACCATAACTGCTAGTGGTAAACAACAAGTGATGGATGAGGATGATAGAACAACCACAATTTATGGTATCTCAAATCCTAATGATATAATGTATGAACGGTTTAACTTCACCACTTTTATTGACACCCTTGCAAGTACTGCCACAGTTAATACAACTCTAGAAAAGGTGACTTTCTAATGAAAAAGATATGGTTAAGCTCATTCCTCTTACTAGTAGTTCTCGCAAGTAGCATTTACTTCTTGATGCCTGAGAATGTCAAGATAGAAATAGGTAATACTCGTACAAAATATTTTGTTTGGGAAGATGATAGTTGGGTTCATAGCGGTACAGAATATGTTAATTTGTTTGATGGCACTACAAAGATGAGGGCTAATGGTAGAAGTGTTTCTTATGAAACCAACGGTAATATTACTGTTGCTAATAGAATCAGCACTTGGAAAGATAATATTACAACGATAGACACGTACACTTTCGATTCTTCAATATCTAATGTGGAATTAGTTCCTATTGAACACATTGTTGAATGCATTAATTGTGAAGGTAAGATTGTTCATTTCGAGTATCGAGATATATTGTATAATGGTATTACTCGCACAGCTGTTAGCCCTGAAAGTTTTGGTCATCGTATGAAGGTTGAATGGGATGAAACTGAAGATTTTATGTGGGCTAAAGTTTACCAACAAAAGACTGTTAGTGACAAACT
>Ga0075116_10001073_pt1 | contig 12583 bp, 13 predicted proteins | sample AntAceMetag02UKC_FD_69786 | JGI IMG/M metagenome (GOLD analysis project Ga0075116, IMG submission 69786) | Saline lake microbial communities from Ace Lake, Antarctica- Antarctic Ace Lake Metagenome 02UKC | ecosystem: Environmental > Aquatic > Non-marine Saline and Alkaline > Saline | place...
CAACTGAAAGAGGTGGATATTTACGATTAAATAGGGATGTTAAGGAAAGGTTTGTAAAAGAAATGTATATACTTTGTAAAAAACATAATATACAATTTAATGTGTCTGACCCTGATTATAAAGAACTTAATCAAAGTGGTAGTTGTTGTGGACTTCCTTCAGATAGAAGTCAATATGATAGTGACCTTGTAAATTATAATAGAGCACAATTAACTCACTTTCTTCCTTTATTAAGAAAAAGGTATTATGAATCAAATGGGAAAGATAAATACCTTAGATTTGAAGAGGTTATTGCTCTTGATAAAATAGGATGGTTAGAAGAAACAAAGTATTATGGCGATAGTATTAAATTTTGGAATGCAGATTATACAAAAAAAGGTATGAATTTTAGAAAAGAGTTTCAAGATGTTTGGAATAATTTAAGAAGTCCAGGAAATCCATATAATTATTTTCATGGAATGTTACAACCTGCTTTTGTAGAAAAAGGAAACATTGTATTTAAATATAGTCCAAAATCATATGAAGAAAGATGGATGAAAGAAGGGATATTATGAAAATATTGATTGTGGAGCCTCATTATGACGATGCATTACTATCATGTGGTATGTATATAATTGAAAATGATTATGATGTAACTATTTTATCAATTGTAGGAGAAGGTTATAATGACAAGAAAGAAACTGAACAACTTTGTAAAAAATTTAATTGGAAATGGATTAATTTTAATAAGCCTAACATCAGTCTTAAAGAATTTAAGAAAGAGTATGGTAATATTACTTATGAAAAATTAGAACAATATAAGGAAACATATAATGATGTATATGAATGGATTGTAAATGAACAGAAAAATTATGACATTATTTTTCTTCCTCTTGGTATAGGTCATCCCGTTCATGAACTTGTTAGTCATTGGGATTTTAATGTTGAAACAATATATTATCGTGATTTTCCTCATTCATATAAACGCACTAATCAAAGTCAATTAAAATCAAAAATCTCTGGTTTATCTCCTACTTTTATTAAAGCATTTATATACAAAGGCAATTTTAATATAAAAAGGGAGTTATTTAAAAAAATTTATAAAAGTCAAAAATCCTTATTATTTTTTGATAAGAAGTTTTTTGATATGCAACCTAATGAAGAATTTTATTGGAGGATATAAAATGAAGATAGCATTTTTAGCATTTCCACTTGGAAAAGTTGGTGGGGTATTTACAACATCAGGATTCCTTGCAGATGGATTAGAAAAATTAGGACACCAAGTAGATAAGTATTTTTTAACTACAAATAAAAAAAGAAAGCCAGAAAAGAATGAGTTTGGTTATAAAAATGTTCTTGGGTTTGAAAATGAAGAATGGTTAGAAGAGTATAGAGAAGTTATAAAAGATTATGACTTACTACTTTTTGTTCATGCTTGTCCTCATCAATTAAAATCCTATACTTCTACAAATTGGGTTGAATGTTTTAATAATGATAAACCCAAAATGGCTTACATTAGAGATAATTATTTTGAAAAATATTATTCATGGTTCAGAAAAATACCTAATGTATATAATGTTAAAATAATATGTCCTTATCAAGCACAATTTGATAGTATAAAGTCTTTGACTGCTATGAAAAAAATAATTGATAATCCCAATTATCCAACTGAACAAGGATTACATACGGAATCAAAAGAAGATATTGTTGTTGACCATAATAATTGGAAGAGTTGTAAGCATAAAGAGATACTTCTTGATAGAGCTCATGAGATTAATGATGCATTTAAAGTTATTAGTTTTGGTGACCCAGATACCTTTGACCATAGGGTTATAATGAAACACAAGAATTATAATTTATTTGAGCATCGGGGATGGTGTGAAAAACCTGAAATATATGAGGAATTAAAAAAGGCAAAAGTGGTAGTAGATATGAACTATCGTTCTAATGTTAATACTACATTTAATAACACTATTGTAGAAGCCTGTGCGTTCGGTGCTATACCAATAACTCAAATGAATATAGACACTTGGAACCACCCAATATTTTATTGGAAAACTACAAAAAATAAGATAGTTGAGGATATAAAATATCTAACAAAGAATTTTGATAAATTTGAGGAAGAAAGAAAGAAAAATCTTAAATATGTTCAAGGTATTAAGCCTGAAATAGTAGCTCAAAAGATTATAGATTATCATAACGAACCATATAAAATTAATATGGAAGGATTGGATAAATGGATTAAGTAGATTCTAAAATGATAGTAGAAAATGAAAATAATGTAATATATGTCTTTGGTAGAAAGGATAAAGAATCTTATACTAAAATTATAAAGAATTTTAAACCTTATTTCTTTGTAAAAGATGATGAAGGAGAATGCAAATCAATCTTTGGTGATAAATTAAAAAAGATAGTATGTAAGTTACCAAGTGATATCCCTAAATTACGAGAGGGTAAAGAACATTTTGAAGCTGATATTCTTTTTACTAATAGATATTTAACTGACGAATACGATGGGACAATAGCAAAAGAAAAAATTAGGAAATGTTATTTGGATTTAGAAGTAGATTCAGAATTTGGAATGCCAAGTGTTAAAGATGGAGACAGTGAAATACAATCTATTGCTACTTATGATAATTTTTTAAAAAAATATAATGTATTTATTCTAAGGAATGATGATGGAGATTTTGAGATTCCCGGACATAATCTTTTTTTCTTTGATGATGAAAAAGAGTTACTAACTAAATTTATTGAATTTATAAAATCTACTAACCCTGATATGTTTATTGCATACAACGGAAATGGATTTGATTTCCCCTATTTAATTAATAGATTAAAGACACTTAAAATGAATGTAAATCAATTGTCAAGAATGGGAAAAACATATACTTCAGAAGATAGATATATGAAGAATAATTATAAATCTGTTTGTAAAGGTAGAGTATTATTTGATTTGATGCAAGGAATAAAATATATTAGTCAAGGTGAAAGAACAAGTTGGTCACTTGAATATATTTCTCAATATGAATTAGGAGAAGGCAAAGAAAAGTTTGATGGTAGTCTTACAGATTTATACAGAGATAATCTTAAAAAATTTGTAATATATAATATTAAAGATGTAGAATTAATGATTAAACTTGATAACTCTTTACATGTAATAGATTTTTTTGATGCTATAAGAAGATATGCAAGATGTAATTTTATAGATTGTTTTAATAATTCAAGATTAATTGATGCAGTTCTTTTGAAGCATTCTAAACTTCGTAATATAGTTCTACCGTCCCGTAATTATAAGAACCATAGAACTATTAAAGGGGCATTTGTCCAATCAATAAAAGCAGGTTTATACAAAATGATTGCTGTTCTTGATTGGAAAAGTTTGTATCCAAATATTATTACTACATTTGATTTGTCACCTGAAATGATGACAAAAGAAATGTTTGGTGATGTTATAACTGTTAATAATAAATTTATGAAATCACCACTTTATTTTAAGAAAGGTGAAGGATTAATAGCAGAAGTTTGCAGAACATTACTTGAAGAAAGAACTCATTATAAACAATTAATGTATGAAGCAGAAACTAAAGAAGAAGAACATGCTTATGATATATTACAATATGCAGTTAAGGTTATCGCAAATTCTGTTTTTGGTGTCATTAAAGGTAAATGCAGATTAAGTGTTCTTGAAATTGCAGAAGCCATAACAACTATGGGTCAATATATAATCCAGAAAAGTTCTGAAATTGCTGAAAAGTATGGTTACGAAGTAATATACTGTGATAGTGTTATAGGAAGTTCTGAAATTAAAGTAGATAATAAAAGAATGACTATTGAGAATTTTTGGAAAATGTTAAGACATGAACCAAATACAGATAGAAAGGATAAGGAAGAAAAAAATATAGAGAAATATAATTTTATGAGTTTGGGAATTAAAGAAGGAAAACATAAATATATAATTAAATCAAAAATAAAGAGAATTATAAGGCATAAAGTAAAGAAAAAATTATATAAAATTAAAACGGAGTCAGGAAAATATGTGATAGTTACTGAAGACCATTCTATACCAATAAAGAGGAATGAAAAGAATATTTTAGTTAATCCTACTAAAATACAAAAAAATGATAAAGTATTTACTTATAATAAAACTGGAAGGAAAAAAGGCAGTGATTTGTCATATATGTATGAAAAGAAATATCAACGAAAAGGAAGTAAAAAATCTAATAAAAAAAATAAATTAAGTCTTAAAAATTATTTTGAGAAAAATGATATTCATAATAAAGGAATGAAACCAAAAGATTGGATGTCACCAAAAGCTTATAATAAATGGGTTGAAGAAAAAAGTTATAATAATCCAATTTTTAGAAAAATAGGTTTATTTCAAGAAATGACAAATGAAGAAAAATATGCAAATATGATTCTTGAACCTCTGGGATTTCAATATAATAAAACATTTGGAACTGGTGATGGAGGAACTATTATATGGGAAACTGTTAGATTTGTTCCTGATTTTTGTAATGAAAAAGAAAAAATTATAATAGAAATAGATGGTGATTGTCATAATTCTATGAAAGAAAGAGATAAAGTAAAAGATAGATTTTTTATACAAAAAGGATATGTTGTTTATAGAATTAGGAATGAAGAAATAAAAGAAAAAATAGAGGAATTAATATGCCAGCTAAACTTGAAAAAATAGAATCTGTAGAAGAAGTAAAAATAGATGATAAATATGTTTATGATTTAGAGATTGAAGATTGTCATACTTTTTTAGCTAATGATATTTTTGTTCATAATACAGATAGTAATTTTATTGTAATGGAAAATCATTCTATAGAAGACTTACAACAATTAGCAGATATTATTACAAAAGAAATTGCTGAACATTTGAAAGAAGAATTTAATGTTGACAAATCAACATTAGAAATAGAATTTGAAAAAATATTTAAAACATTAATATTTTCTAAAGTAAAAGGAAAGGCTGTTGCTGCAAAAAAGAAGTATGCTGGATGGATGATTTATAAGGATGGTAAAGAAGTTGATAAAATTAGTATTACAGGTTTTGAAAGTCGTAGGTCAGATTATCCTGCAGTTATTAGACAATTTCAAACTGATTTATTTAATTTAATTTTAAGAGGCAAACTACAAAAAGAAGTAGATAAATTTGTAGATGAATTTGTATTAAATTTTAAGAAGTTACCAGCAGAAGATATTGCTTTCATTAAAGGTATGAGCAGAGATTTTATGGATTATGAAGGAACACCTATTCATATCAGAGCAGCATTATTAGGGAATCAACGGCATAAAATGAGTTTTATGAAAGGTAGTAAAATTAAATATGTTTATGTAACTGACAATCCATCAGGATACAATTTTGAAAATGTCATTGGATTTCAAAAATCAATTCCACCAGGATATACAATAGATTATGATAAGATGCTTGATAATTTAGTTTGGTCAAGAATAATATCTATTTATGAAAGTATAGGTTGGGCTCGTTCAACAGATGGCACTAAAAGTTTATTTGAATTTATTTAAATATACATAAATTATTAAGTGAGTAAAATTTTAAAATTAATAAGAGGTCAAAAATGATAAAAATAAGAATGAGTAAAAGTGCAGTATTAACATATCTACAATGTCCTTTTAGGTATTACTTAGAATATATAAAACGAGTTCCTCGTCGAGTTGTTCCAGAACAATTAAAAAGAGGTTCGGAAATTCATAGTATGGCTGATAAATTCTATGATACAGATGAAAAGTCTATTACTGGTGCTATTGAAATTATTAAGAAACATCCAAACTATGAAAAATATAAGGAACCAGTAAAGAATTTCATAAAAAGAAATAAGGAAATAATAAGTGAAGGAAAAGATGTATTAATTAAACCTGTTTATAAAGAATTAAAATTACATGATAAGGAATTGAATATAAAAGGTATAGTTGATGCAATCCAGAAAGATGATAAGATGACTGTTCTAACCGATTATAAAACTGGTAAATTACATGCCATCACTAAATTTAGATTTGAATTAGCACTTTATACTTATTTGTATGAAAAACAATATAATGATAAAGTAACTCATTGGGAAGTTTATTTTATAGACCATGATAAAAGTAAAATTGAAAAAAGGAGTCAAGAAGAAATAGATAAAGCATTGGCGACTGTTTTGGAAGTAAGAAGTTTAATAAAAAATGAGAAGTTTGGAAAAAAACCAAGTTGGTTATGTTCATATTGTTCATGTTTTAAAAATGGATATTGTAAAGGAAATTTAAAAGATGCGTAACTTAATGCCTGTATTTCCAAGAGAAATTTGTTTCCCAAAAAGGAAACTTGTAAGAACAGAAAGTGAATTCTATGATATAGTTAATAAAAGCAATAAATTAAAAGATGTATATTTTAGTTTATACCCTTGTAACAAAAATCGTAATTTTGAAAATACATTAATTAATAAAATTTATTTTGACTTTGACATAGAAATGAAATTACCAAGCCAAAAAGTTATGAATGAAGAAATGAAAGAATATTATAAAAAGGAAATTACGGAGAATGCAACTGTAATGTATAGACAGATGCAATTTGAAATATTAATTAAAGAGGTTTTGAAGATAAGTTCTTATTTCAAAGATAGGGATTTAAAGCATTTAATTTGTTTCAGTGGGAAAAAAGGATTCCATGTATATTTATTCGCAGGTAAATATGAAAATATTGTTCATAAAAAAGATACTATTTATAATACTATAAAATATTTTAAGGATACATTAAAAATCCACCCTGACGAACATTGTAAAGATTTAAGAAGAATCAGTAGAGTTCCAAATACTTGGCACATGACAGGAAAAAGATATTGTATTCCAGTATCACTTTCAGATTTGTATAAAGGTATTGATTATATTAAAGAGAAAGCAAAGGAACAATGTTTTGATTTCAGATATTATGGCAACCAATTATTTGATGTAAGTCAGTTTGATTATAAAACTGTATTTGCTACGGAATTGGATATCCCAGAATTTGAATATGATATTGATGAAGACAAAGCTATTAAAAGATTTTTACCTTGTGTCCAATGTTGGTTAAAAAATATTGATGAATTAGGAAATTGGAAAGCAAGATATTATTTTGTAGTATATTGTAGGGATTTAAGTCTACCCAAAACAATGTGTAATGGTTTTGCAAGAAAATATTTTAGTAAGATAAAAAGAAAAGATAGTTTAGCAAATAATTATGAACACTTTAAGGTATTTAAAACATTAGAATATGGTTATTCAAGAGGTGATTTATTTCCAAATTGTAATACACTTTTTGAAGAAGGATTATGTAAAGGAAAATGTCACCTGTATAATGGTAAGGGCTCACCACTTTATAAATGAAAATGTTTAAATGTGATAGATATAATCCACAAGGAAGTCCAGGTGATAAAAAATGAAATCTACTGAAAAAGATAGAATGATATTAGCAATTGACCAAAGTTTAAATGAAACAGGATATTGGATAAATAATAATATTAATGGTTTAATTAAGCCAGATAATAAATTGTCTACAATAGAAAAGATAAGTGATATTAAGAAAATATTACATAATTTGGTCTTTGTAAAACCTTTACCATGGATTCCTCAAGATATTGTAATAGAAGATTATTCATATGGTTCAAAGGGAAGATTTACATTTACAGCAGGCGAACTTGGTGGTATGATTAAAATGTTTTGTTTCGAACATAATATAAAATTGATTATAATCCCCCCTACTATATTAAAGAAATATGTTTGTGGAAAAGGTAATGCTAAAAAAGAACAAATGCTGTTACAATGTTATAAAAAGTTTAATAAAGAATTTCATAACAATAATTTATGTGATGCTTATTGCTTGTGGAGATTTTATGATGATTATTTGAAGTGGAAAAAAGGAAAAGAATTTGTTAAGTATGAAATTGAATGTTTTGAGAAAGTAGAAACTATTATAAATAATTATTAGATATGGTCATCCAACGCACAAAATTAGAAGATTAATGGATGAAATATCAGGAGGTAGATTATGATAAAAATATTAATTGATAAAAGAGAGCCCAAAAAAATATTTTCATTTGCTAAAGAATTGGGTTTGAATTTTGAAGGAAAAATGTTACCAGTCGGAGATATAGTATGTGAGGAAAAAAATATTATTTTTGAACGAAAAACACAAGAAGATTTTCATCAATCAATAATCAATGGAAGATTACAAAAACAATTAATACAAATGAAAAGTTACTCTAATTCATATTTATTAATTAGTGGGAGTATATCAAAATATTTACAACAATTAGTTATAAATAATAAATTTTTAAGATGGAATGAAAATTATTATTATGGTTCATTAGCATCTTGTAATATTAGATACGGAAATCTTAAAGTTGTTGTTTTTGATGATGATTATGGATTGATGCATTTTATAAAAAAAATAATTGAAAAGACAGATGATGGAAAATCCATATCTATTTATGACACTGAATTATTAAGAAATAAAGTTACAGAAGATGATATGATTGTTAAGATAGTAACTAATTTTCCTGGACTTGGAGTAATTCGTAGCAAGAAATTACTTGAAAGGGATACAGAGATTAAAGAAAAGGTAGTTAATTTAATTAATATTATGAAAGAAAAAGGATACTACAAACAAGCCTAAATATACCTTTCTAACCATCTAACCATCTTTTTAAGCCACCTATTTAATAATATAACCCTATATATTACCATGAAATAACCCTAAAGAATGCCCTAAAATCAATGGAAAAACCAAAAGGTTTATATACTTCAACCTATTTATATTATATAGGTAACTAAAAATGATGGGTTCTTGCTCACCCAATAAGGCAAGGGAGTTAAAATGGAAGAAACAAGAAATTTTAAAATACTAAAAGAAAAGGTATTAAATAAAAGTGAGTCCGACACTTGGGACGAAGCAGTTAAAGAATGGAAATGTATAAAGATAAGAATACTACCAGGTAGTGTATGTGCTTGTTCTCATAAACCTATTACAAATGTTTGTGTTATGAAAAATAGTAATACTAATGAGGAATTAGAAATTGGCAATGTATGCGTTAATAATTTTCTTGGGCAAGATTTTTCAAGAAAATTTGCAGAATTGAAAAGTAAGGCAGAACAAAAGAAGTTTCTTGAAGAAAATAAGCAAGTAAGGGAACAAGTAGAAGAGTTCCAATCTATGATAGACAGTGGAAAATTAAGTCAATGGGAAACTTCATTTATGCATGAGATGATTACAATGCTTAAAAAAAATTGGCAAATTTCTGAAGGAAGACAAAAGATAATTGATAGATGCAAAGGAAAGGTTACTGGTGAAGTTTCTGAAAAGATTAAAAGTCAAATTGAGATATTAAAAAGGCTTGAAACAAAAAATGATTGGGAAAAGAAATTTGTTTTATCAATAGCAGATTGGATTAAAGAAAGAGAAATATCAGATAAACAATCTCAATATTTAAACCCTATTTTGAAAAGGAATGGAGTTGATTGGGTAAGATTTGAGAAAGGTGATGGTTCAGAAGAAGGCAAGTCAAAATTAACAAAAGAAGATTTTGCACCACTTAAACCTTATGAATGGCAAATTGATGCTTATAATAGTTGGATTAATAGTAATGAAAAAGGAACTATTGAAGTTGGAACTGGATTAGGTAAAACATATTTTGAATTAATGGTAATACTAAAAAATCCAGAGGCAAAAGTTATGATTATTGTTCCGACGATACATTTACAACATCAGCATAGGGATGAAATAGTTAAAGAATTAAATATTCCAGAAAGTGAAATTGGATTTATCGGTGATGGACATAAAGAAACCGATAAAAGAATTACAATTTCAATAATTAATTCAGTAGTAAAAATGACTGATGTTGATGCTGATATAGTAATTTTTGATGAATGCCATCATTATGTTGCTGATGTATGGTATAATTTTATAATCAATAATTCTCATAGATGGAAAAAGGTAGTTGGTATGAGTGCAACTGTTGAAAGGGACGATGAACAACATAAAATCTTTGTAAAAGATTATCCAGTATGTTATGTAGCTGACCAAAAGTATGGAATTGAACATGACCACATTTGTAATTACGAAGTAATTAATATAGCAGTAAATCTTACACCTGATGAAAGCATAAAACATAAGGACGCAGTCCATAAAATTAATAGCCTTAAAGGTTATTATGGAAGTGGAATGGAATGGTTTCCAAATGCTATGAATGCATTGAAGCAAGGTGATGCAACTGCTGCTACTTTGATTAAAGCAAACAATACAAGAAAGCAAGTATTAATGCATACAATAAATAAAGTTACCAGAGCATATAATATAATCCAAGAGGAAAAGAATGAAAATGGAGGCAAGTTTAAGAAAACATTAGTGTTCAGTGAATTTCAAAAATCGGCAGATGAACTTTTCGATTTGTTAGTTGAAAATGGAATTCCTTGCGGTAAATATCATTCAGGTATGAAACTTAAAGAAAGGAAAGAAACCCTTCAAAATTTTAGGGATGATAAATTTCCTATTTTAGTTGGTGTTAAATGTCTTGATGAAGGATTAAATGTTCCAACAGTTGATGTTGCAATAATCATAGGTGGAACAAGTGTTAAAAGACAAATGACACAAAGATTAGGAAGAGTTTTAAGGAACCCTAATAATGGTCAAGTTAAATTAGCAAGGGTTTATCAATTATATGTTAAAGGAACTCAAGATGAAAGATGGTTAAGAAATAGAACTGAACCATTTAAGGGTATTGCAAAAAGTATTACATGGAGGTAAAATGGCATCAACAAGACAACTCAGACCAGATGAATATTCGGAAGCTCGTAAATTAGCTTTGAAGGAAATAGAAGAAGATAAACGAAAGAAATTGGAAAGGGAAAAACTAAAAGATATACCATAAAATTTATAAATAGAAAGCTATTAATATTAATTCTAAGGAGGTAGATAAGAGTAACTTGGTTAAAATATAAACTATAAAACATAAAGTTTATATAATATAACCTATTTTAATAAAATTATAGGAGGTAATTATTATGGAAGTCAATACGGAACCAAAAAAAATTGAACAAAAGATAAGATTAATTGAAGGACTTTATTTAATAAGGGAAGTTAAATCTGAGACAACTGTTCAGGAAGAATTGTTTTTAAATAATTTAATCAGTAGAATATCAACTTTTATTGATTCTCAGAGCCAACCTAAATTAAGAAGAACATCAAATACAACAAGGTCGTCAGAAAATAAAATAAAGGCACTTCAAGATTGGCAAGAAATAGGAACAATCAGTGACAATGATGATAAACAAAGTGAAGCAGTTAATAGAGGACATTTATCATGGGATGCACTTGTAAAAAAAGTATCTTATATAAAAATAAATCATCCCAAGGTAGTTGAGGAAATATTTGCTAAGACACCTGAACAAGAGCCAACTGAACAAGTTGAGCAAGAGCCAACGCTAATTGAACAAGAGACACCAGTAATGAATTTTGTAGATGATGTCCAGGAGGAAAACTAAAATGAGTTTTGATATAACAAATATTGAAAGGAAAGAGGTAAGAATCTTAACAGGAAGGAGATTGATAGATAATAACATTGTTCCTATATTACCTAATATTATTGGAAGGGAAAATGCTATTACTCAAGGACAATTAGTTGATAAATGCTTTGGAAAAGGGTTTAGCAAACTTCAAAGAATGATGTTAAGAGGTATTTTACATCAAGCCTTAACTCATATAAGAGGAAGTGATGATTATAAATGCTTCATCATGGGTTATCTTGATAACATACAAGGATATATGTATTTTATTCCAACTACTATTGAAGATGTAGAAGAGTATAAGGACAGAGCCGAAAGTAGAATTAGAGGAATAAGAGCTATGGTAAAAAGATGTGAAAGGTCTGTTCAAGAGGGTTGGTATAAAAAGGTAGGCATAAACAGGTTCTTAGAATGATAGGTTCAGGAACCTGTTTTCCAAGTAGCACAAGTAGCACAAGCACAAGTAGCACAAGCACAACAATAACAGTCAGGAATAATAATATGTTTGAAGGAGACAGAGTTTACAGGTCTAAAAAAATGTGTTCTACTGGTATCATTGATGATGGCTTTTATCATGGCGGTAGTGAAGATTATTATCCAATAGGAACAAAAGGAATCATACTGGAAATAATTGATTATGAGAATATTAAAGTTAAATGGGATAATGGTGTAGTATATACAATGCACACTGAAGAACTTGAACTTGAACAAAAAGAACCAAATGGGGGTATAAATATGGATAAACCAGAAACACAATTAGAAAAGAATGCTTGCGAAGAAGCAAAGGTAAAAGTAGTTGCAGAAGAAACTCGTAAAAAAGCAGAACTTTATGAATCAGGAGTAAGAGATTTCGTAACTTACGAAAGGAATGCATTAAGTTACAGGAAAAGAGCAGATGAATTAAGAGAAAAACTTGGAATTACAGATAAGCAGAAGAAAGACCTTGTATAAATTCTAATTTTTTTTTATTTATTAAAAGAGCGTGATAAAAAAGAAGTGGGAGGATTAGAAATGAAAAAAATAGGAGCAATTGTAATTATGATGGTGCTGATGTGTATGTCAGTAG
>Ga0075116_10001079_pt1 | contig 12561 bp, 18 predicted proteins | sample AntAceMetag02UKC_FD_69786 | JGI IMG/M metagenome (GOLD analysis project Ga0075116, IMG submission 69786) | Saline lake microbial communities from Ace Lake, Antarctica- Antarctic Ace Lake Metagenome 02UKC | ecosystem: Environmental > Aquatic > Non-marine Saline and Alkaline > Saline | place...
TGTTACTGGGAATATTTATGTTGGTGGCTGTATAGTTTATAATTCAACAGGTACACCTCAAACTTTGGGGGATTGTGCATAATGGAAAATACAAAATTAGCTTTAACAATTGGAATGGTTGTCTTAATTAGTGCACTCGGAGCTGGCTACTACATTGTAGATTTAGACCATACTTATTACTGTGAATCGAAAGAATTAGCTGCAGGGTGCTTTAAAATGAGCACACCGGACGCTGAGATACATACTAGATGTTATTATGATACGAATAACACTAAGAAATATGTTTATTGTAAAGAAGGATGGAATTCTATTTCAGATTATCCAGATTTAGTTGCTAATTTAACCGCAGAACCGGCTAATTTAGATAAAGAAGCAGATGTAGAAAAAACTATAGTTAACATAGACAAAGATGTGTCTAATTACGAATACTGGATTGTAGGTGTAGAAAAGTATCCAGACTTAGATGGTCCTAGTGACAAAATATTCAAATGTGAATACAAGGAGAAAATATGAAAGAAGAATTTAAAAAATTAGTACCAATTTGGGGTATTAGCAAAAAAGAGGTTGAAAAGATTAGTCTTAGATTTAACTCTGAAGAAGAATTAAAATCTGCGTTAGTAAATAGCGATATAGATTTTTTGTCGGAAAGAGATGAAATAAGATTAATAGAGTTTTATGCAAATAAAGAAGCATTTGCCAAAGGTAAATGTAATGGATGTGGCAATAAGTTGCCTAAAGTCTTAGACAGAGGAATCTGTCCTTTATGTAGTGTAAGAAATTAAAATGGAAGAAAGACCTAAATGCGAAAACCCTAAGTGTAATGAACAAGCGTTTGTTTTTTATAGTGGCAAATGGCTTTGTGGCGTTTGTTGTTCTAAATTTAATTCTAAAATAAATCAATACGTATTCGATAGGTTTGTGGAGGAAGAAGAATGACAATAATCTTTTGTCCTAGATGTAACCAACGAGTATTAATATCTTCAACTTGTTCAGATTTCGTTCATACCTGCAACTCTGGTGACGCTGCTTTAGACCAAGAAGATGTTTTGAAAAGAGGAAATTGGCAAGACTACACTGGAAGTGGAGATGTACCTAATGCAAATTTTCAAGGAACAGAAAATGAACTTCAAGGACAAAGAGCAGGGATAGAAGGAGAACGAGTAAGAAAGTTTTCTGATAGGGGAAAAAGAACTTCATTGTTTAGGCAAAGGCAACATGAAGAGTTTATACAAATTAGGGAGGTAGATTAAATTATATAATTGAAAAATATTCATTTATAAACTTTATAATATATTATTAATTAGTTATCATGGCTCATATTCATCAAACAAAAAATAACAAAGATTGGCGCAAGCTAGAATTCTCAGCACCTATTACAGAATCTTGGGAAACATTAAGTGAACAAGGAAATTCTATTTCTAAAATAAAAGGTATCGCTATCAATTCTACAACAACTAGAAACGGTGTAACTTATTTAGAAGAAGAATTAGGAATGTCTGCTTCTACTTTATTAGGAAGACCTTTATTAAAAGACCACGTTAATTCTATCGATAACATTGTTGGTAAAGTTGTTAAAGCAAGTTTTAATTTTGAAAATAAAAATATTGAATTCGAAGCTGAGATTATGGATGAATCTATCCGTAAAAAACTTAGTCAGGGGTTATTAGATAGCGTCAGTATTGGTGCTATGGTTAAAGACGTTGAAGAGTCTGAAGAACATGGAGCTATTGCTAGAGGTATAGAATTTGTTGAACTAAGTTTAGTTGCAATTCCAGCAGACCCTAATGCAATATATGATATTACACAAGCATTACACGAGAGTTTAAAATTAAAGAAAGAAGAACTTGAAGAAACCAAATCAAATCATACTTATAAAAATGAAAGGAGGATAAATAATAATATGGACAGTGAAATGACAACTGCTAAAGCTGAACTCGTTACTCTTCAAGGTAAACTTGACGCTAAAGAGAAGCTTATGGCAAAATTGTCAGAAAAACTTCAGGCATTTGAAGCTAAAGAAAAGACAGAATTGGAAACACATAACAATGTGTTAAGAGAAAGTCTTGGACTTAATAGATTAGACAGTTTCGCAGACTTAACTATTGAATCTTTGAAACTTTTGAATTCTCAACTAGAGGAATTAGAAGCAGCTAAAGAAACAAAAGAAAAGGTCGACGAGAAAGTCGAAGTTAAAGAGGAAGCCGAGAAACCTGAAGAAGACCCAAAACCTTCCGAAGAACCAAAAGTTGAAGAAGAAGCTCTTGTTGAGGAACCAAAAGAGGATGAAGCTAAAGAAGCTCCTGAAGAGAAATCTGAAGAAGCTCCAGTAGAAGAACCTAAAGAGGAACCAAAAGCAGAAGAGACTTTGAAATCTAAGGTTGTCGAGGAGGAGGCAGAATCACCTGTTGCGTTTAACGACCTAGTTGTTGAGCAAACAGGAAAAGGATTCACTATCTGTAGGATGAACAAATAAATATGGCAGTTGTATTAAATTACTTACCTGTTTTTGATTTCGGAAATCCTAAGATAATTACTGCTTATGCTAGAGAAGACATCTCTGGCGGTCAATTAGTTTTCGCTTCCGGCGCAGATAATCAAGTTAGTTCTGGACTTAGTTCCTTTGTTACCTCTGATATTAAAGTTGCAGTTTGTTCAACAGACTCAGCTCAATTTACAGGAGTGGCATTAGCAGGAGCAAGTTCTGGAACAGCAATGTCTGTAGCTATCGAAGGGGCATTTATTTTGCCTGCCGATGGTTCTGTTTTTGCAGGACAAGCTATAGAACAACTTGGTGGTGTAGACTCCGTTAGAGCTTTAAGCTCTGGAGCAATCCCGTCCGCTTTGTATACAGTAGGTATGCCAGGTTGGAAATGTGGAAGAGCACTTACTGCAGCCGTTTCTGGTGGATTTGCTGTTTGTTATATTTCCCAATAAGATGGCTACAATAGATAATAAGTACGTTGCTGAGTTGTTACAAACCAGCACAGGAACTGAAGGTCAATTGTTAATAGTTCGTAAAATTTACGACACTCTTATCGAAGAAGTTAACAAAGCATTGATCCCAAGAAGTGAAGCAGCTATAGTTTTCAGCCCTTCTGACATTCCTGGCTCATCCATCGACGTTGATTTAGCAACTCCTGATAGCATGGACGTTAGACTAGTTGGAGAAGGCGCAGATATCCCATTGGATAATGTGGCTTACACAACTACTAACTTAAAACCGTTAAAATACGGTGTTGGTATCAGAATTACTAGAGAAATGATGGAAGACGGCAAATGGAACATGTTACAACACAATATTAAGATTGCTGCTAAGAGATTGGCGGAGAATGAAACAAGCTTAGTATTGACAGCACTTGATAGTGCAGCAAATACAGTATCTGGTGGAGCATCAGTTACAATTGCTAATCTAACAAGAGCGATTCAGTATTTAGACGATGCGGACTACAATGCAACTAGCTTGCTTGTAGGAAACGAAGTTCTTTATGATTTAAGGAACATCGACACATTCGTTGAAGCTGATAAGTTAGGTAACAGAGACATGATTGCATCAGGATTTGTAGGAAGACTATATGGATTGGACGTTATGAGGTTTAGCACTAATGCTGCTCCTTCAAGTACATACTCAAAATATGCGTATGTGTTTGATAAGAGTCAAGCGTATGCTATTGCCGAGAAACGACCAGTTTCAGTTGAAAACTTTGACCTTTTGAATTGTGATATGAGCGCAGCTTCTATTACACAAAGGCTAACAGTAAAAATCTTGAGAACATCCGCAGTAGCGAAAATAACTTCAAGTTAATTCGCCACGCAGTTTCAAACAGAAATTTTTTATTTTTTTTCCTTTATTTTTTTTATAAAAGGAAGTAGTAACACATAGTGACAAACAAAAATGAGGATAATACTTAGTATATCACAACAAGGAGGTAATAAAATATGGTAGGAATAATTGACGGACTCGGAGGAGAGGAAGTTAACCAAGATAGTAACGTACAAACTGAATACGCTTACGCATCAGATGTTTCTGGAGCATTAGTACAAGGTACTCAAGTTACAGGACAAACTGGTAGTATAGCTGACCTTAGAGCTGAAGCTTTAGCAACAGCAGATGGTACAGTAGAACCTAGTGAAATGGGAGCATCAAATGGTGCTTGGATTCAAGCAGGTTCAAATGCTTTAGGGGCAGGTTCAGAAGTTTGGGTAGCATTCGAAACATCATTCGGAACAGGACCACAAGCAGTATTAGCAAATGGTAATGCAGTAGATGCAGTAGTAAGCACAGGAAGTTTCAGTACAGGAAGCTTTTTCGCGTGGGGACTAAACGCATCAGAAGCATTCAGTTGGTTAGCAGTTGGGTTAAGATAAACATTAACGTAAGTTAATGTTGTCTATGCCAAAGTGCAAGGTTTTTACCGATAAATAAAAATGACAAGACCAAACAGAATAAAAGAAGTAACACTAGAAGCATTTAGTGTCGTAGGTTCTAACTTTAGTTCTTATATAGAAACGAACCCTAACGGAGAATTGCTTAGAGTAGTTGTTGAAAATATAACCTCGCCTGGAAGTATCATTCTAGCAGAAAGTGGAACAGGAATAGAATTGTGGAGAAAAAACAGTTTTACATCTGGACTAGCAGCACAAGAAGCTTATCCTGGCGTATTCATGGTAGACAGCATTGGAGGGACAGGAAGTCCTAATAATATGTGTCCAAGAATAAACAATACATCTTTGTATGTAGCAGGAAGTGGAATGACATCTGGAACAGGAACAACTTTCGGACCTATCCGAGTTTTATACAGATAAATGGTTAGAAGTGACTATAGTATTGGAAAAGTTAATCAAGCTTTAATAGGTGAAATTAAATCTGATGTTTCAGAAATGAAAACAAGATTTGATAAACGATTCGATAAGTTGGACAACCAAATTATGGAATTATTTAATCATCAATCGAAGAGGTTGCCCTTAGCTATAACTACACTGATAACTGTTTTATCGAGTTTATGCGTCGGACTAGCCGTATATTTTATTACATAATGACATTTAAAATAAAGAATAATTTTAAGGAGAAGATAATATGGTAGATGCAAATACAGGAAGCGTTGTTGGGTTTATAACACAATTAGCAGGAGATAAAGTACCGTCCAACCTTAGTGGCACTCAGATGAATTTTATTATTGAACAACAAGCACAATTCGTAGAACAATATACTGGGGTTGCAGTAAGTTTAGACGACATACCCGGAAAATATCAAGGCCCCTTAACCGATTTAACTTTAGCTCAAGTATTAAGAGCCATCGATGTTCAAGAGGGTGGAATCAATTCAGTTTCTTTAGGAGAATTAAGTTTGAGTGAAGGTAACAAAGGTAGTAATTCCGATACAGCAGATATGCTTATAGGAAGAGCAAGAAAACAATTATTAGAATTAGGTAGAAAAGTTCGAGTCTATAAGGTTTGGGGTGCTAGTTAATGACAGTCGCATCTAAGCTTCACGCTGGTGTGGACAAATTATTTAGAGAAGGGAAAACTGTTTCCGTTCAAGTTTACGCTACAAATATTTCTGGGACATCAGTCTATGACGATGACCCGACAAGATACACATCTTCAGGTGCAGCTTTAACTATTTCTGGTTTAGTTTTCCCGGTTACATCTGCATTTAGTAGAGGGAAAGCATCTTCTGATGCGTTGCTTTTAGAACAAGGAAAAATATTAACTTCTGATAAAAAAATTTATTTAAAAAATAATCCAATAATATCAGGCTTATCTTTAATTGGCATAAGTGGAACTACTGGTATTGATTATCATGAAATAGTTGGTGATGGTGTAATTACTTATACAGTTGGTGATGAAGTTATTTATCAAAGAATTTATACAAGAGTCGTCCCTGGTGGGAGTTTATTCTAATGGCTAACGTTACTGGTAGAAAAGGTAATGTTGTTAAATTTCAAGTTCTAGGTGTTGCACAAACTGCTAAAATGTTAATAGCAAAAGACATTGCAGTTAAAGGAGCTATTAGTGCCGGAATTATGCAGGCCGCAACATTAATAGATGAAGAAGTAAAAGAATCAATTGCGGGAAATAGGGCAGAAAATAAAAGTGTAGATACCGGAGAGTTTGTTAAGTCGGTTAGAATATCGCAGATGTCAAAAGATTCGGCTACAATTTCATCAGACGTACCTCAAGCAACATTCATGGAATACGGAACTTCTAGAGGAATATTAGCAAGACATCATTTTGAAAACACTAAAAATAGAAACAAAGATAAAGTAGAAGACAAGATTAAAATCTCTATAAACAGAGTAGTTTAATTATATAATTGAAAAATATTCATTTTTAAACTTAATATTATTAACTATATATAATATCAAGCGAGATATTAAATTCCAAGCGAGGAAACATGACAGTATCAACAAATACATTTTTACAAGATATGATTTTATTTCTTAGAGATGACCTTAGAGATAACATCACAGACCCAATGGTTTCTTCTAGAGCAAAACAATTATTCGTTATGACTTCTTATCCTAAAAGACAGCCTATTCAATATCCTCTAATAACAGTTAAAGCAAATAACTTAACAACAACTAAATTAGGAATAGCATCTGAAGTTAATAAAGCGGATGTAGAAGTAGAAGTTAGAGTGTGGGCAAGAAATGTAAAGGAAAAAGATGACTTAACACAAGATGTAATTAATCGTTTAAGAGATAACCATTTAGGCACAGGAAGCACTAGTGCTTATGAAATATTTGGTTTCAAATTAAGTAGTGCAAATAATGTTGATGAGGAAGATATTAAAAGTAAAGTAATGACTTTTAACTATTCTGTCATCATAGGATAATATTCAAATTTAACAAAAGGAGGTAAAAACAAATGTCAATATATGTATCAGATAACAATAAAGTATTAATGTTTCACGAGTCGGGAACTTATGCGGCTCCATCAGGAGCTTCAGGAACTTGGTTAGGCCTAGTTCAAAGTAACGAAGTTAGTGAAAATGTTAATACTCAAGAAATTCGTTATACTGGAACAGCATCAAGAAATGTCGGTCAATTTGTAAACACATCAAAAGATTATGAAGGAACATTAACATTTCTCCCACAGAATTGGAGAATGTTAGGATTTACTCTAGGTAGTACCTACGATAGCGGTTCACCTTCACCTTATACACATGAGATAAGTGAAGCGAACAGTGCATCAAGAAACTATGCCACATCAGGTCCATTATGTCCTTTTATTAGTTTCGCGATTCATGAAAGCAAGAAAGCTTGTGTAGACGGAGAATCTTTCGTAAGAACATACGCAGGTTGTGTAGCTGACTCTATGACTATATCATCTTCAGAAGGAGAACCGGTAACATGTGAAGTGTCTTATAAGGCACAACACGTAACACTAGGTAGTAAAACAACAGATATAGTTAATATCATAGACGAAGATACTTCTAGACCTTATATATTTAGTGATTGTAAACTTCATATGCCAAGTGGAACTGCTATTGAAACATTAAAGGACTTTTCCTTTACTGCTAATAATAATACAGAACCAAAACATTACTTAAACGGAAGTCAAACAGTTGCGATAGTAATACCAACAGGTAGAGGTTATGAATTAAGTGCAACATTAGATGCTGACGCAACAAAATCTAAGACATTATGGGAAACCTATTATCAAGATGGAGGAAGTTTCAATGCTATGTTACAAGTATCACAGAACACTGGAAGCGAAGAACTATTCTTAATAATGAGCGGTTGTAAAATGACAGAGTTTACTTCACCTACACCTAATGAAGGTATAGATGAATTTACTATGACCATTAAACCAACTAGCGTTTCCGCGAGTGTCACTGATTTAGTTGAGAAGTATAACTTTTGGTAAACTAGCAAAAATATTTATTTTTTTATTTTTAATTTTTAAATAAACAGAAGAAAAAACAAAGGAGGAACAAATGAAAGAAGTTTCAATAAACAACAAAACATTCCAAATCAAAGAACTATTGTACAAAGATGTAATAGGTATTGGTAAAGTTGAACCTGATGTAATGGCTAAGAAGATTTTACAATTAGCTACAACTATTACAGATGAAGAATACGATAAGTTAACTATGAAAGAAGGAATAGAGCTGCAGAAAGCTGTAAATGATATTAACGATTTACAAGATTTTCAAAGTGCCCTCAAACGATAGAGATAGAATTAAATATCTGTAAATATTTTCACTGGACGCTTGAAGATATTAGAAGGCTGAAAATAAAAGACTTTCTTGGAATAGTCGCATATTTAAGGAAGAGGGCCTTAGAGCAGAAAAGAGAAATGCAAAAGCAGAAAAGAAACTCAAAGAAAAGATAAATGGGATTTGGAGATTCATCAGCAATAACAATAGTAATAAATGCTATAGACAATTTTTCTAAAACTTTTTCTAAAGCAAATATTGCTATGAAGAAATTTGCTCCTGCCGGAATAGCAGCAGGAGTAGCCGGTGCAGCAATAGCAGTAGGACTTAAAAAGGCGGTAGATGTTTCTAGAAGTTTTGAATCGGCTTTTGCAGGTGTTAAGAAAACCGTAGAATTAACAGATTCTGAATTTGTCGAATTAGAAAAGAACTTTAAAACACTGACTACAGAAATTCCTAAAACTTTCGAAGAACTATCAAGTATAGGAGAAATTGCAGGTCAGTTGGGAGTTGAAGGGGTAGACAATATAACTAAGTTTACAAAAACTATAGCAGATATAAGTGTCACTACAAATTTAACTGCCGAAGAAGCGGCAACAAGTTTTGCAAGAATTGCCAATGTAATGGGAGAACCTATCGACAATGTTGATAGAATGGGTGCAGCAGTAGTTGATTTAGGAAATAATTTTGCAACGAGTGAGTCCGAGATAGTTGCCATGTCCACAAGAATTGTTGGAGCAGGAAAAACTATAGGTCTTACTACACAAGAAGTATTCGGAATGAGTACAGCAATGAGTTCTTTAGGTATTAGGTCTGAAATGGGTGGTAGTGCAATTTCTAGAACTATGATTACTATTGCAAAAGCAGTTTCAAAAGGTGGAGAAGATGTTGAAAAGTTTGCAGAAGTTTCTGGTATGACAGTTGAAGAATTTTCAGAAAAATGGAAGTCAAAACCAGTAGATGCTATGTCTGCTGTTGTTATGGGATTAAAGAACACTACTGAAGCGGGTGGTAATACTTTTGGAATATTAGAGGATTTAGATTTAAGTTCAATTAGAATAACAGATACTATGTTAAGATTGGCAGGTTCCGAAGACGGAATAAGTAAAGCGGTCGAAATGAGTAATAAGGCATGGGAAGATAATACCGCATTAGTAGAAGAGGCTGAGAAAAGATATGGTACATTAGATTCCCAAATTGAAATTGCTACAAATCAATTTAGATTAATAGGTGATGAAATAGGAGATAGACTTGCTCCTTATATAGAAATATTATTAGGTTATTTACAAAAAATGATAGATTGGTGGAACGGTCTATCTGAAAAAATGAAAACTACAATAGTATTGATAGCAGCAGCAACTGCAGTAATACTATTATTGGCAGGTGCAATAGCTTTAGTTAACTTAATCGCATCTCCATGGCTATTAATTATTTTAGCAGTAGCAGCAGCAGTAGCTGCAATTATATTAGTTGTTAGGCATTGGGGAGAAATTATGGAATGGTTAAAAGAAAAGACAAAGCCATTTTTTGACTTTTTGAAAATATGGTTTGCACCACAGATAGCACTTGTTAAATTGGCAATAGAGTTATTAGGTTGGGCATTCGAATGGTTATGGGAACATAAACTTAAACCAATGTGGGAGAATTTTAAAAAAGTGTGGGCTTGGTTAAAAGACTTTTTTACACCAGTAGTAGAAAAAGCTGTTGAATTAATTAACAAAGCTATTGATAAATATAAAGCTTTTAAGCAGAGTGTTGGAGCAGGAATCGATGTTGTAACTAATTTTGTTTCAGAAAAAAGAAAATCGTCACAATCAGTTAATGATGCAATTATCACTCCTAAAGGTATTGTTCACACTAATCCTAATGATTATCTTATAGCTACTAAAAATCCTGGAGCATTAGGTGGCGGCGGAGTTACATTAGTTATAGAAGGTAATGTATACGGAACGGACCCGGATGAAATCGCTACTGCTCTTTTTGATAAACTTAAATTAAAAACAAATGTCTAATGGCAATCAATACAAAAATAACTATAGATGGTAATACAGTAGATGAAAACTTTACTATTCAAATAAGTAAATCTACTGGCGATAATAACATCTCTTCTAACTTTACAGCCACTATAGATAATGAAGATGGAACACATTCTGATAGTTATACAGTAGGAGATGAAATTATTATATATGCAGATGTTGATACTAATCCTCCAACTACTGCAATTTTTAAAGGTATTTTAGAAGATATCAATTTCGATGGTGCTCCCAATAAAGAAAAGATGACTGTAACTGGAAGAGATTATACTGCACGACTAATGGACAGAACAGTAGAACCTGAAGTATATTCTAATCAAGAAGTTAGTGTTATCATAAAAGACATCATAGATAAATATGTAGATGGTATCACTTACACTAATGTTGATACCACTTCTACAATATTAAAAAGAATAGCCTTCAACCAAAAGAACGTTTATGATTCTATTAAACAACTAGCCGAATTGGTAGATTATAATTTTTATGTTGATGAAGATAAAGATTTACATTTCGAAGCAAAGTCGTCTACTTCTAGTGGACAAACTTTTAACAATACTAATGTTCTAAAAGCTAAATTTAAAACTCATAGGAATACAGTTAAGAATCAAATATGGGTTTACGGAGATAGATACTTAGATGCAAGAAGAGATGTTATTAATGCCGACGGTGGAAGCGTATTTACTTTAACTTATCCTCCCCACAATACTAATGTTTCTTATGGTGCAGTGCAAAAGAAAGGGGCTATCTATAATATGGGATATGCTTCAGGAACTAATTATTTAGTTAACTTCCATGATAGACAAATTATTTTTGTTTCAGGAACCACTTACGGAGACAATATTCCAACATCGGGAGGCTCAGTAGTTATTAATTACGATAGAGATTTACCTATTGTTAAAGTTGGAGACAATTATGCCAGTCAAGATAGTTACGGAAAAAGAGTTCATATTGTTGTAGATAAGGATATTAAAGACCCAGACGCTGCCCAAGATAGGTTAGAATCTGAATTAGACACATTATCAGAACCAGCCAAAGAAGGAAATATATCTGTTAAAGGTGTTTTAGCTATTACTCCTACACAAACTTGTATTGTTGATTTGCCTTATCATGATGTAGATAATAAGACTTATGAAATACTAGAAGCTAGATATAATTTTAATAAAACCAATAATGCAACTGAATCTGTATTGAGTCTAAAACTAAATAAAAAATTAGATGACATAACAGATGCACTTAAAGGATTATTAACTGATGTTCAAAGAATACAAGGTGGAGATATTAATGACACTGATGTTATTACAAGATTTCAACATACAACTGGAAGTGTGGGATTAAGACAAAGTGGGTGTATAGTTTCATCAACTCCAATAGGCAGTTCATTTATATTAGGACACCCGATAAATGGTTTATTGGGAAGTTATTCAACTCATACTTTAGGAAGATGGCCAGGTTCAACAATTGTTGTCTGGTCGGGATGTTATCCGTAAAAGGAGGTAAGATGGTATTTACAAATCATGGAAGGTCAAGAACAGCACTTTTATTAGGAGGAAGTAGTTTTACTCCTGCTAATTATTTTGCTATTGGAAGTGGTTCAGGAACAGCATTAGTTACACAAACTACACTATTAGCAGAAGAAGATAGACAAACGTTAACAGCTACAACTTATCCATCATCTCAGAAAGTTAAATTCCAAGCAGATTGGAATAGTGTAGAAATGAGCGGTTTAGAATTAGCTGAATGGAGTATGATGGCAAGCGGTGCAGCTTTAACTGGAAGCATTTGGTCTAGAACTTCATTACCTAGTATTAGTTTTGATGGTACAAATGAACTTAGAATTGAAGAAACATGGGAGGTGTTTTGATTATATAATTTAATAATTTAGATTTATAAACTAAATTATATTTAATATAACGTATTATTAAGATGACTATTATTCCTAATAAAGCAAACGGAGAATCGTTATATGCGACTGATTTGTTTAAATTCATAGACCAAAGAGACGCGTCTACTCAAATAGCGACAGGAACAGGTTCAGAAATAACAATAGGTTCTGTGGTAATTCCAGCAAACTCATTTACTTCTGGATTATTTGTTATAGCACCTTATACTACACAAGGACAAGTTAGAAACAAGGAGATTCGAGTTAACGTTATTTTGCGTGCAGGTTCTAGTCCATCGATGAGTGGACTAAATTTCATAGGCTCACAATCTAATTATATTAGAGAAGTTGATGATGTAACTTCTATTATCGGTAAATTTGGAGGGTGTTTTGCTCACTTTATATCTGGATTAGATCCAACAATAGAAAATTATGTTGCCGTTACAGCCCAAGGTACCAATGGCCATTGTACATCATATAATATGGTC
>Ga0075116_10001082_pt1 | contig 12557 bp, 18 predicted proteins | sample AntAceMetag02UKC_FD_69786 | JGI IMG/M metagenome (GOLD analysis project Ga0075116, IMG submission 69786) | Saline lake microbial communities from Ace Lake, Antarctica- Antarctic Ace Lake Metagenome 02UKC | ecosystem: Environmental > Aquatic > Non-marine Saline and Alkaline > Saline | place...
ATTTTCGCACTGCGGTTCAAGAAGCTATTGTAGAAATCGATAAGATTCGCGAAAAAGTGTAGATTTACGAGTGTGGCGGAATTGGCAGACGCGACTAGACTAATTCCCTAAATCCAATGAAGTATGGTGATATTGAAGCACCTATTTGGTGTAAAGCCCGATTGGATTTGAGGCCATGAACCTGGTTTATGGAGGTTCGAACCCTCCCACTCGTACTTGGAGAAAGTATGGAATGTCCCCACTGCGGTGCGGAATTAGAAGTTAGAGACTACTTTGGACGTCTCGCTACTCACCAGGATGGTGAAGTATTAGGTGATATCTATCAGTGCCCAATTGGTGCGGAAGAGGGCGATTGTGAGTCCGCGACTTTTCATGTGGCGGGTAGTTTTTACGCTTATCGTGATTCACCGGATTCTTTACATGATGGATATCCATGCTAAATAATGAAACTGATTTTATTGCCCAAGGTATGGACTCTTGCTGCTTTGTCTATGCAGTCGCCAATTTCCAAATCTGGAAAGGCAAAAAACTCCCGGATCTTGAACAAGCCAAGGAAATCGCTTGTTGTAATGGCGGGTCTACTATCAACGCACAAGGTGTGGTTGATTTCTTTAATGCGGGACTAGAAAAGACTGTTGATATTGAAGCCGTGTTTAAGCATGGTGGGATAATCAATATTCGTCATCCGATATGGAATGGGCATAGTTTTCTTGTCTTTCCAACTGCCCGCCATGGGGATGAGTTTACTCTTACGGCGGTCAATTCTTGGCTTGGGCCGGTGGTTGCTTGTGGTCTTGAAGGCCAAGAGTTAAAGCCATTTGTCTGTGAGCAGCTTGGATATTTCTGGGTTGCGACGGATGGTTTTGAAGTCGAAAAGCAGCCAGCAATACCAGTAATCGAAGACCCAACTGATTTTGAGTTATCATGAAAGCCAAAGAAGTTGAAGACCTAAAAGAGCCTGGTGATGTTCATTTTTATACCGACGAATTGCTATATTTTCTTTGTCCTAAATGTGGTGGACTTGGCGGTGTAAAGTTTGGTCCGCAGGGTTGGCAACTTATTTCACGGGAACCATTAACTATTGGTGGCTCGATACTCCATGATAAAACCAAATGCGGGTATCATGGGTTTATTCGGGATGGGGAGTGGGTTGACGCATGACGAGTGAAGAAAAGCCTTGGAGAGTCTACAAATTACTCGTTATTACAGAAGGATATGCGGATGAGCTTCGATGTATTCGCCATCGGTGGGAAGCAACAGATTCTTCATTTTGTACTGATACTACTGTCTTTTGGCTATTGGGAAGTGGTATTGAAGAACCGGGTGTTGAGTGTCTTATTGTCGAGTTCTCTATCTGCGACAACGATGATGAAGAAGTAGAATTTGAATATGATGGTGGAAGATATGCTGGTAAACTCAGGCAACCCGAAACAACATATACGCCAAGATTGGCTGGTATAACGGGTATAAAGGGTCAACGCCCAAGTGCCTATATAGAATTTATAGGTTCAATAGGTAATGCGTAATATTCGCAAATCTAGAGTATGACTTTCTCAGTATACTCGACAAAATTCTTGAATCGGGCCGAGTAGTTTTAATCTCCGGGTTAAGTAGATAATGCTTGGAGGACAATATTATGGCACTGAAATCACAAGAATCTTATCTTCACTTGATTACTGGCGGGTACGATAATAGCAAACGTCGCGAAGTTCGCAAGCTATTCGCCGTCGCTCCTGAATCTAAGGTAGAAGATGTGGCTGTCGAAAAAAATCTTGACCTTATTGTGGGTCTCCTTGAAGAATTTTACGCCATTGGCGTCAAGGAATTTAGTCTGCAGCAGGCCAAGAAGACGCTTGAGATATTTGGCATCATCTTCGATGAAAATGCGAAGAGGTTGGAAATTCTTCGTGGTATGTTGAACAGCCCACGAATGCGGCTACATGTCAACAAAGATATTTGGGCTGTTCCCGATGAGAAGCATATCGAGAACTTGCGGGTCCAATTCTGCGATTGTAGCGAAGAAGCGATTGCGAAAAGGTTTGCAGAAATCAAAGAGCTACAAAAAGGTTAATTCTTAAAGGGAGATATCTATGAGAGGGAAAATGTGTGTCTTAGCTGTAGTATTGTGCCTCTTTGCTAGTATTGCAAACGCACAGACGGAGCCGCCAGCGGTTCCGCAGGAAATCACTGCTTTGGATTTGACGGACGTTGGCAACGGCCAATATGTTCTGACTATTCAAGATGGTATGTTCACATTGGTGCCACTGGTACTCGCCCAGCCGAATGTGCCCATTCCGCCCGTTGTTCCGCCTGTTGTTCCGCCTGTGGTTCCGCCTGTTGTTCCGCCTGTTGTTCCGCCTGTGGTTCCGCCTGTGGTTCCGGATTTGAACGAAAGAGCGGAGAGCTTTAATGCGGCGGCGGAAACGGTTGTAGAGCCGAAAAAAGAAGAAACACAAGCCGTTCTTTCATCTTTGTATAATCAGATATCCCAAGCGGTCTTGGACAATGGCTTAGTTGATTATCAATTGATTGCGAGCCTTGTTAATACTGCGGAAAATCAAGTCTTGGAGAGACAAGATTCGGTTGAGGAATGGGACGCAGTTACCTCGCTGATGTCCGACGAACTAGCGAAAATAGCATCGACGTCAGACACATCAGCAGCGGATTATGCAAGTTGTTTAACGGATGCTGCGGACGGGTTGGCGACTGGCGGCGAAAATCTCGACCCAATCTGGATCGAGCTTATTATCCAGATTGTTAAGGCAATTTTAGAAGCCTTGCTCAATCAACCGATGACATAAGGGAGCGGATATATGAATGCTGAATGTCGATTCGCGGATCTTATACCAAAACAGCGTATTGAGACGTTCGCGTTGGATGTAAACGCCAACAAGACCAACATTTGGGAAAACGCCTATGAAGGCGGATTCAGTGGGGTTTACCTCGACCGACATACCAACGAAGACGGTACGGTTGAAAGAGACACCAGCCCATTAGGCAATGCTGCGAACTGGTATCGCAATGAATTTGCGGATATTGTCGGCAAAGACAAATACAAATTCGAGATGGTTTTCGATTCGCTGACGGTTGAAAGTGATGTTGAGACCGGCTATATCGCCTCGGTTGATGCTTTTACCGCTTGGGCACGTGATAAACATCCAGATGTGCCAGATTGGCTATTCGGATTTTTGCAGAACAGCGGCAATTGCGTAGGGTCCGCTGGCGTCGAAATGATGCAAGGACTTATCGGTTCACGAGCTATGGACCCAGCATGTCGCGAGAAGATGCTTTATCTAATCGCGATGTGGGCGTACATGTTCCGGGGTTATTGTGGCGGTGGTTGGTATATGGGGGCTCATGCCGCCGTAACTGCTCAATATGGCTATGCTTTTGCACGGCAATACACCCGCGAAGAGCTTCCAAATACTGGTCCGTTGGACTATGATGATGAGCAAGATAGTGAAGACCTTACGGTTAGCACTTGGTGTACACGTCAACCGGACGATTTCATCAATCTTGTCGCCTCAAATGGGTGGTTCTTTGAAGAAGGTGCCATCACAGAGTATAGTGGTGGTCTTGATGCATTGAAGCAAGTTATCAGTACTAAGGGTCAGATCCACCATGGTAGTAATTACACTTCCGCTGGTGGTGTCGATAAGGTCCGGCGTATTGGTGGCCATGCTCAAACGATGTTTGGTGGTCGTTGGGATGATCTTACGCTCAAGTTCTACAATGACAAGGGTTATCGTTTTGACACGGATGACTTCCCTTGTGTGAATCATCAAACGTGGGGCGACTGGAGTGGTGCTTGTCCTGATGATCTTTGGTGTTATGGACATGATGATACTGGCAAGACTTATTCTTGGGCCGAAGCTCAAGCAATGCCCACTGCACAGCGTGAATCATTGACCCAGTTGTTTGGCCCGAAGCCACAGGGTGCTTGGGTTATGGGTTCCAAAAAACAATTGAAATATTTTAGCGATGGTTATGTGTACTTGCCGAAGATGAAGGGTATCCCGGATGATGGACCGACCCCACCACCCGCACCCACCGAGACGAAGATTGATGGGGAAATTGAGGGTGAAGTACTTGATGATGGTAGAGTTCGCCTAAATGGAACTTTGATCGCTGAGGGTGTGGAGCATATCCCCGTTTGGTCTGGTGAGTCTGGTTCCTTGAAATACAAGTTTGTGCCCAAGATATAGTTTGAGGCCCAGGAGCGGGGCCTTCGGGCTTGTACACACTTCCCGCTCTTGGTGCTAGCGAGTGATCCTTTCTCCATGAGGGATCACAAGTGGCGTGAGTGGCCGGGGCCTTTTGGGTTCCCGGCCATTTGCGTTTCGTAATAGGGGAATTATTTCTTTTTTGTTTCTTTGTATTAAAAAGTACGAGGGTGATTTTTGGGAGATGCTGGTCGGATGCCCGATGCCCGATGCCTGGTTATGAGAGATGTTTTATGTGCTGATAGTACTTTCTTGGACGATGGATATCGTTTGACGGCTTCTAAGCTATATGTGAGCCATATGTTGATACCGAGTATTTAATATTGGATATGGTGGTTTCAATAAAAATACTTCGGAGGATATCAAATGTTTCGCGATGGCCAGCAGGTTAACGTTTTTCTCGGAGAAGATCGACAACTTTATATTAATTCATCACCTGGGAAGACCCTATGCATTTTTGAGGGTAGAGTTTGGGTCAGAGAAAGAGCTAATAACACCCTTTCAATCACAGTTGTCCCGGACAAGTTTGACGGTGATCCTGTAAAGGCTCCACCAGGCTGGGAAATACAAGGACTTTATGATGACTAAATCTGATAGTAACACTGGTGCTTTTGCGATTTTTTTTGCTAGTAGTTGTGGTAGTAATGTTTATTGGGGCGGTCATAGGAGTGATTGTTGCACCGTTATCATCTCCACTTCTTGAGTATTCGCCTCCACTTCTTGAGTATTCGCCTCCAATTATCGATTATAGTAATGATATTGAAATTCTTGCGTTTGCGGTCGAACGAGACTATGGATCTGTTGTCGTTGAAGAAATTGCATCCGTTTACGATGGGGATACCTTTAAAATCAATATCGCAGAATGGCCCGATATTGTTGGGGAAGAAATTGGAATACGGGTAAGTGGGATTGATACCCCCGAACGTGTAGGAACGAGTGATGATATTAAGATACTTGCTGAGGCAGCGCGGTTTGCCACGTCTACTCTACTAAACAACGCGGAAGTAGTTGAACTCCGAAACATTCAGCGTGGTAAATATTTCAGAATCATCGCCGATGTGTATGTAGATGGTGAACTACTCGCGGATGCCCTAATGGAACTGGGCTTGGCTAAACCTTATGACGGTGGGATTCGCCCACAATGGACACAAGAGGATTATGATGGCTACTTACAAACCGCAAACTAACGCTCGGGCGAATAACATCGCCACCGCTCTTGATGGTCGCCCTCAAATGTTGGGGTTCGACATCAACAACATTATCCTGATTATCCAGGAATTGTTGCCGATGATCATTGATTGCTTCGATCCGGATGACGGCCCGCAAGCGAATGAGTACGTTTTGAATCGGTATATTGCTGCAAACTGCGACGATAATTATCGCGGCTATGACAAGCGACTTGTCAAAGCGACCGCCCGCCGTGTGAAACAAGCTGCCCGACGAAATAAGCAGCGAGTCGCATGGGTCCAAGCTTACGAAATGGCCTTTGCCACGCTTGACGACATTCGCCAAGGCGATCAGCAACAAGCAAGCATTGCAATTTCTGAGAACCACACGTTGTGATTCTATTCCGTTCAAATGTATTTTAGACATTGGACGGATCGATGTGAATGGTTTGGGACAAACCGCGTTGCAAATTGAGCCCCCTTTGGAATCGGGATTCTGGAGGGGGCTCAATGTATAGGGTGAGATTATGGGGTGCACATTGGAATAGAGGATGTATTTAATATAGTATGAAAGATGCAAATGAACAAGCAGCTAAAGCAATGCAAGATGTTATGCCCAAGCCAATCTATAGTTGTGCTGATGAAAATTGTGCGACAGAACAAAGCTTTTCAGCTTCTGATATCTTTTGGTGCCCAGAACTAGAAGGTTGGTATTGTGATAACTGTATACATTACTCAGTTGAGGGACGAACAATTGGAATAAGCCTAGAAGCATACCAAAAAGAATCATGCTTAGCGATCGAGGGACGAATTATGAGTGAAGAAAAAGATTACGACTGGATGGATGAGGCTCTGGAAATAGCTGGGCAATGCTGGTGCGACGAAGAGACAAGTTCGATCACGATGAACGTGCCTTTGGCAACCGCCGTCGCAAAACGTATTGCATTGTGGATGCAAACAGCAGCACAGAATCAAAGGAATACCGATTATTATCGTAATATTGTTTATAATATCGGCGAATTGTTCGGAGATGAAGCGAAAACAGCAGACGACGGAACTGTGATGGAAGATGTTTTGGCGGCGAGAGTTTATGACCTTGTAAAGAATGCACTACGGTAAGCCACCATGAAAATGTTCTTAGATCACGCTGATCACGCCCAATATCTTTTTGATTGCGTAGCTGAAAAACCGACGCATGTTATGATAGCAAGCTACGGCATTTATGCCGGCATCAGCTACGCTGGACAAGATACTACGAAATGGGGCGATAAATACCAATTGGCTACAAGGGACCTCATGGAAATGATGAGACCCTTGCCAAGTGTGCGGTTTTTAATTGGTGTAGCAAATTATAGAAGTTGCAAGGGTAATATAGACACCTGTATTGATTGTGAAAAGCAATACTGCAGGTCTTTAATCCGCCTTGCACACCATGCTGAACTCTTCCCTGAATTTCAATGGCGGATTACAACCAATTTGCACTTGAAGACTTGTTTATTCTTTTACGAGTCGACTGTTAAGGGCATTTGTGGTGGTCGTAATTTTTCGGATTCAGATTGGATTGATTGCACTTTTGAACTTTCAATTCCTAATATCAAGAAATTGTATAAGCATACTAAGGAAGTGTGGGATCAGTCAAAACCCCTAAATGATGAGTCAATTGGTGAGATCTTCGAGGAACAGGAAATTTCGGAACGCGGTTTTAGAGCGACTGTGGCGGGGGTGGATGACGACGATGATTTCTAATATTTAAAACCTCGTCCAGCCCGGAGCCCCCAGGCGTTCCCCTAAGGTACGGTTTGGGGTTAACTTCGGGCTGGTTAAAAAGGATGAAAATGAAGCTAGCAATTGTTAAAATCCACATGATTGGGAGCCCAGTGCTTATCCTTGGGATATCTCAATATGGTCATGAGTGGGATGTATCGCAGCTTTTTACGGCGGAAGACTTTAAGGGTTTTGTTGAAGAAGAATACTTTGAAAAATTGGCAGCAAAGTATCATGGTACAGAGGTTAAATTTGATAGTGTTCCAGTACCAGTAAAAATCTTGCAAAGACAACATGATTTCAATCTCTCTGAAGCCGAATCAGTTAATATATCTGGAGAGCATTGGCCAGCACTGAGGGGTGAAATAGCAGATGATGGATGGGTGGAGTTCGATTTGGAGACATGGGGCAAATGAGAATTATCATTATTTCATGGTTGTTAACCTTAAGTCGTCCTAGCGGTTTTATGTTTTCTGGCTAGGTATCTAATCGGATCATCCCATAACCATTCGGCAAATTGTAATGCTTTTTGGTGAGAAGCCTTTATAACCCAGATTCCTTTTGTTTTATATGGACCATTTAGCAAAACGCCGCACTGTTGCTCTATCGGTTTGAGCAATCTATCAGCCAAATCTCGATGCTCGAAGTATATTCCAACATCTAAAAATTTATGGCCTCTTTGTCCTGTTTTTTTGGATCTTCTTCCTTTTTTATATCGACAATAACCATCACCATCCAAAACACCTCTGACAAAATCATTAAGAATAACTGGTGGAAGTATAACTTTATAATTGTGCCGTGGATCTAGACCATAGGCCCACAACAACTTGGCAAAATGCATATTTGACAACGCTACTCGTACGGATTGATGTCCATGTTTATTAGTGTATTCGCTAATATTATAAGAAGATTTTAATCCGATGTCAGCAGCGTATTGTTCTAGCCATTGCTTATCTTTTTTAGCCAACCCAATAGAAATGCGATATGGCTTCGGCTTTCCAAAAACAGACCCATCTGCGAATAAAACTCCAAGCCAATAAGATCCTATTCTATCAGGCACCTGAAAATGGGATAAATCAACATGGTGCTTTCTAACTTTATCCGCTATTTCTTCGGTGCATGACTGCAGGGATCTATTAATATTTAAATTGCATTGTCTTTCATGTATTGTTTGGTGAGAAACGCCTAATTGTGCTGCGATCTCATAACAAGATAGACCACATTGCGATAGCTTGATAATATCGCCATCAGAGGCGACAGCCCATATTGGTTTGCGTTTTAATCCATGTTTTTTGCATTGACGACTCACCGTTGCTTGGCTTGAACCAATTATATTAGCTATTTCCGCTATTGATTTATTAGCATAAAACAATGGTTCGATCGATTTTATCATAGCACACCCCCACCAAGAAATCTTTCATTATGTTTGCTCAAACACCATTGGCTTTAGAAATGAGACCAAGGAATCTGTTAGACATTCTTGGCCAGGATCATTTAGTCGGGCCTGGTAAGATACTATCTGAAATGGCGGCAAAGAATAAATTGCAGCATCTTTTGATCTGGGGCCCACCAGGAACAGGCAAAACGACAATTGCATTTGCACTATCAAAGCAAATAGATGCGAATTTTAGAAGGTTAAATGCAAGTTCATCCGGGGTAAAAGAACTTAGACAAATAATCAAATTCGCCAGCAACGACGATAAAACCACTCTTCTTGTCGTAGACGTAATTCATAGATGGTCTAAAAATGTCCAAGATTGTCTGTTAGAGGCCATAGAAAATAATACCCTATTTTTTGTAGGACTGACAACTGAAAACGCAAGATTTGCTGCGATCAGGTCATTAGTTTCAAGATGTCTTGTTTTAGAAACAAAACCGTTAAGCAACAAGGCCATGGTTGAGTTATTGCTGAGAGTTAAAAAATATTACAAATCACAAAATAAAAACATATCAATCGATCAACACATAGCCAAAAAATTGATCATTCGTGCTAGTGGAGATGCAAGAAAATTAGTAATGGTTTTGGAAACATTGGTTGAAATAATCGGCGAAGGCGATGATATAAAAATCACAGAAGATGGATTAAATTTGGTGATGCCAACTAAGGCATTATTCTTTGATGCTAGAGGTTCGGAAAGATACGACTATGCCCACTGCTATCAGGAATCGATCCAAAATTCGGATGCTGATGCTGCAATCTACTGGCTTGCGAAGTGGATTGAATCTGGAGAAGATCCCGCCTATATCTGCAGACGAATGCTTATCACATCATTCGAAGATTGTGCCGGAAACCCACTAGCTGCTCCGTTGGCTATGGCTGCGTGTTTTACGACAGAGCGTACCGGTCTTCCGGAGTGTATAATTCCTATGGCGTTGGCGACTTGCGAAATGGCTAAGTCAAAGCGGAACAAGTCGGCTTACTTTGCTATTCAAGCTGCTTTGAATGATGTGAGAAGCGGGGAAACGGTTCATGTTCCTCCTCAACTCCGTGCTGGTACGCCGGGGTATTATGCAGCTATTAGTAAGAAGTATTTGCGTGATTGGGAAAGAGACGCTTCTGCTTTATCAACGGATGAATAAATGGAAACCGATGCTTGGGGCGATCCTAATTATTTTGTTCTGCTTGACCATGTTGTGATCGATCCAAAGTTCTTTTCACCACTGGTGATTAATCGTATCATATACATAGTTGAATTTCAGGCTGCTGGTATTGAAGAACCCTCCGCTGAGCCGATTTGCGTTTATCACTATGCCGGGAGCCGTCGATTCATCTGGCGTGATAAGTTTTATGGTGAATGCGATCTGCCTTATCGCCAAATGATTCAGCAAATGGTTGAGGATAGCCAGTTGCCGGATCATTCAAAAGTGCTCGCTATGCTCGCGAGGTATGGTAGATCACCAGCACCGAATTTTGATAGTACACATGATAAAACCCTGGCTGACCTTAAAAAAAGCAAACAGCGGTTCTATAGGGCAATTTACGCGATTGAATAATGTGCAACAATAAGATGGAGGACTTAACATGTCTAAACGTTGGACAGCATTCAAGCGAAATCTAGAAGGATCGATCGAGGCAATAAATCTCGACGGTTGTCGTGCCGTATTTCATAAGATAGAAATTACGGAAACAGAAGTCATCACACCCGATGGGTCGATGGTTGCTGTGCATATCCGTAATAAGGTTGATCTTTGTGATCCTTCTAATGACATTGCAGTCCTTGTTGGTAAAGTGAAGGTGCTCCGCAAAAGTGGTATCCTTGATCCACAATCACCAGAAATTTGGTTCTGGGATGATCGATTTTGGTTAAAAGCCGCCGATTCTGCCGGGGTGGATTATTACCATTCGTCTAAGGCGTATTTGCTTTATGAAATTGAAGTCAAAAACCAAGACGAATTCCTCGGACGGCTTACTCATCTCTGGAGTTAAGCACTGGATAATTCACACTAAATATGTAGTATCCATTTCTTTTTGCCCTGGTCATAGATTCTAACATAGCCTTGTTCTTCTCGCAATTTCCATTCGGTTTTGCCGGTTTTTTTCTCTACTTCTGTTTTTCGCATTCGCGATTTGTGGTACGCTTTTCCATTTTTATACCAATAATAATCTTTAGGTATGTTGGTTATATGTGTGAATCCCATTTTCTCATATACGCCGCCACTAAACAGTCTATCATCACTAAATGAGACTATTTCACCAGTAATACCTAAGTGCTTGATGATCCAATTTAAAAGATGAGACCAAACGCCAATTATTAAATAATTTGGATCTCGAACCATTCTGGTTATTTCGTAGTCATGTGAGCTTTGCCTTGTTGGTTTTGATATTGCCATATATGCCACAAGACTATCGTTGTAATATCCACAAATATGATGTGTGGCGTTTACTGCTCCTAAGTAATGATATCTTTCTACGAGTTCTATGTTTTTCTTTGTGCTAATAATTAGTTTTTGTGGTCGTATTTTGTGGGCTGGTGGTATTAAAGAACGGCGCAAAATAGGCCATTCCATATCAAAGCAATGTGGTGAATTTGCTCGCATTTTTAATGATTCAGTTATTTTACACCATGCGTTGCACGCTTTGTCATAATCGAATATATTTTTACCAATATTGAATGCTCTACTGGTGATTCTGATATTTTCGATATTATATCCTAGTTTGTTATCTATTCGGTCCAACGATGGACTATGTGATGTACCATATTCAGATAAAAATTCACTTGACGCACTGCATATAAAATTGCCATTATTATCTTTTTTTGTTATTTTGATAAGTTCGTCAAGATTTGGTGCGAACCCTTTTCTGTCTCTAGCTCGCGAGCGGGCCTTACTAAGTGCGGTTTTGTATTCTTTTTCACCTAGTGGTTTGGTTGGTATGGTTAAGGTTTTATTATTTGCGGCCAGATTATACATTATTGAAGTGATTCTAATATTACTAGGAATATAACCAATATTATTATTTATCCTATCTATTGATGGACACATGGGGTCGTCCATGATTTTATTAAATGATTGAAGCAATTCGAGACCAGTTGCTGCACAAATTAAGGATTTATTTTTAGTTTGGTTTTTTAACAATTCCCGTATATTTTCTATTGAGATTGTAAAAGGTAGATGTTTTCCGCTATGATAATATTCGCCATTTTTAACTCTTTTCCTTTTTGATTCTAATAATATATGCTCTACAGTTTGTGCTGATGGTCTTGATTTCCTTGGATATTTCTTTTGCGACTGCTTACTGCATTCTTTACAAGAACTAGCAAAGTGCCAAGTGGATGTTGGGTTTTTGCAATACGGGTGAAATTCGTCAAGGGGTTTTACGATATCGCATTTTGTACATTTTTTAAAGTTTGGGTTTGGTTTTGGTTGATTACTAGATATTTTTAATGATTGTTGTTGTTTTCTATAGGAGCTTTTGTTGTATTTTAATCGGTGTATTTCTCTTGTACATTTTTTACATCGCGATCTATAGCCATTTTTTTGACCTGGCCTACCCTTTTTAGGTGAAAATTCAGATAATGGTAAGTTATTATTACATCTTGTGCAAGTTTTCATTTTTTATTCCTATGTTATTAAACAATGATCATAGAGGTCTAGGTATAGGAGATAGGGTGTGCTAGACCTCTTTAAAAATACATTATGTTTGATCATAGAGGTCTAGACATTGGAGACAAACGTTGGAGACAAACGTTGGAGACAAACGTTGGAGACAAATATTAAAAAATATCAAATTAACGTTAGACCCTAGCCCGCAACAGTTGTGCAGAAACGGTTCCAAAGGGTTTAAGAAGGTTTTTGAAAAAAGGATTTGAAAATATGGCAAGAATCAGCACGATTAAAGAAGTCCTCGGTCTTTGCGGCAAGGCGGGTATTACACCATTCATCTGGGGTCATCGAGGACTCGGTA
>Ga0075116_10001084_pt1 | contig 12547 bp, 9 predicted proteins | sample AntAceMetag02UKC_FD_69786 | JGI IMG/M metagenome (GOLD analysis project Ga0075116, IMG submission 69786) | Saline lake microbial communities from Ace Lake, Antarctica- Antarctic Ace Lake Metagenome 02UKC | ecosystem: Environmental > Aquatic > Non-marine Saline and Alkaline > Saline | place...
ATAAAAGAGCGCAAGAGTATTGTGCTGGAAAAATGGCCGGTCTCAGACAAGAAATTGATAAAAAAGAATACAGAGGCTGACATCGACATGATTAAAAACATAATAATCGGCATACGGAATGTGCGAGCTAATATGAATATACCGCATTCAACCAGGCTAAAGGTCTTTATCGCGCCATTGAAGAAAAAAGAAGAGGTAAGGTTAAAGCCATGCGTTGATTATATAAAAAATCTTTCCAAGTTAGATGAATTGATAATCGATATGGGCGCGAAGAAGACAGATGTCTCTGCTACTGTTGTCCTGGAGGGATTCAATATCTTTATTCCTCTGAAAGGCGTTATTGATATTGAAAAAGAAACCGCCAGGCTGACAAAAAAGACAGAAGAGATCAAAATAAAGCTAGGCTTTATTAAAAAAAGACTTAAGGACAAAAATTTTACGAAGAAGGCGCCGGAGAAGATAGTCAAGCAGGAGAAAGAAAAGGGTGAGAAACTGCAGGAACAGCTGGATAGGATCAAGGAAACCCTGAAGTCGCTAAGTTGATAACATATTTGAACCTGGGTAGATGCGTAGGCTACCAATCGGGGTAGCCTACGCATCTACCCAGAGGTCAAGACTAATATCATGAAGCTTGTAAAAGAAAAAGCAATCCAGGTAATAATGAGCGCGTTGAGCGAGGATATCGCGAGCGGAGACATCACTAGCAATGCTGTGTTTGAAAAGGATCAGATCGTGATCGCACAGATCGTATGCGGCCAGGATTGTGTCCTGGCTGGCGTTGATGTAGCAAAGTGGGTATTTTCCAGTCTCGACGAGAAAATGATGTTCAGGCCTCTCTGCAATGACGGAGATAAGGTAAAAAAGAAAAAAAGGGTTATTTCATTGAAAGGCTCCATAAAGAATATACTGGCAGGCGAGAGGACTGCGCTGAATTTTTTAGGCAGGCTTTCCGGGATCGCCACCCTTACGGGTGAATTTGTAAAAAAAACAAAGGGCTCAAGGGCGAAGATATATGATACAAGAAAGACTACCCCAGGCATGAGGGTGTTGGAAAAGTATGCAGTGCGGATGGGCAATGGCTATAATCACAGGATGGGGCTTTGGGATGGTATTTTAATCAAGGATAACCACTTGCAAGCGACAAGCGACAAGCGACAAGGGGCAAGGATAAAGCCGATAGAAGAAAGTATAAAAAAGGCCAGAGCAAGAGGGTATAAAAATATTGAGATAGAGGTTGAGAATATAAAAGAGTTGCAAGCGGCGCTGGCTTCAGGCGCGGATATTATAATGCTGGATAACATGAAAATAGAAGACGTCAGGAAGGCAGTGAGGCTCAAAGAGACAAACGACAAGGGACAAGGGGCAAGGACTGTTATTGAGGTTTCAGGCGGGGTCACATTGGATAGCGTTGCGAAGATAGCCAAGACAAGAGTCGACAGGATTTCCATAGGTTCTCTTACCCATTTAGCTCCAGGTATTGATTTTTCACTCGAGATCGGTTAATGATTTTGTATGAATACAGTTAGTCTTCAGCTCTCAGTATTCAGCCATCAGCAGCTGAAAACTGAGAGCTGAAGACTGAAGGCTACTTTATGTCAAGCTTCCAATTAGTTTCATCATTTACACCGCAGGGTGACCAGTCGCAGGCCATTGAAAAAATCGTAGCCGGACTAAAAAAAACCACCCGGTATCAGACCCTCCTGGGCGTGACAGGCAGCGGCAAGACCTTTACAATGGCAAATGTCATTGCAAGGGTGCAGAGGCCCACGCTCATTATCTCGCACAACAAGACTCTTGCTGCTCAGCTCTACAGCGAGTTTAAAGATTTTTTTCCTCACAACGCAGTCGAGTATTTCGTGAGCTACTATGATTATTACCAGCCAGAGGCGTATGTCCCGCACACAGACACCTATATTGAAAAAGACGCCTCTATCAATGACAATATAGACCGGCTCAGGCTTTCAGCCACAAGCTCGCTGATGTCCAGGCGCGATGTCATAATCGTCGCGAGCGTATCGTGTATATATGGTCTTGGCGCGCCAAGTGATTACCAGGAGCTCTTACTTTTTTTTGAAAAGGGCCAGAACATAAAGAGAAGTGAACTTTTAACCAGGCTTGTAAGTATTCACTATTCAAGAAATGACATTGATTTCAAAAGAGGATGTTTCAGGGTAAGGGGCGAGATCATAGAGATATTCCCTGCATATAAAGAGACTGCGTTCAGGGTGTATTTTTTTGGCGAGCAGGTAGAACGCATTTCAGAAATAGATCCCCTGACAGGTAACATCCTGGAGGATATGGAAAAGATAGCGGTTTATCCTGCAAAACATTTTGTTACTACTCAGGATAAGCTGGAAATGGCAGTTGCTTCCATCAAAGTGGAATTAGACGAAAGGGTCAAGGAGCTAAAAGAGCAAAATAAATTACTGGAGGCGCAGAGGCTGGATTCACGGACCAGATATGACCTGGACATGCTGCGGGAGGTGGGGTTTTGCAACGGCATAGAGAATTATTCCAGGCACCTGAGTAACCGCGAGCCAGGATCAAGGCCGTCTTGTCTTTTGGATTATTTCCCAGAGGACTTTCTCGCGATCATTGATGAGTCGCACGCGACATTGCCTCAGATGAGAGGCATGTACAAGGGTGACCGTTCGCGCAAAACCACTCTTGTCGACTATGGATTCAGGCTGCCATCGGCGCTTGATAACAGGCCTTTGAATTTTGATGAATTCATGGAGATGGTCAATGAAGTTGTGTTTGTCTCAGCGACGCCTTCAGATTACGAGGTTGCAAATTCCGGACAGATCGTCGAGCAATTAATAAGGCCAACAGGCCTGATAGACCCAGAGATCATTTTGAAGCCGACCGAGGGCCAGATAGATGACCTTGCAGCGCGCATAAAGGACAGGGCAATGAACAACCAGAGGGTGCTCGTCACGACTCTGACCAAGAGGATGGCTGAAGACCTCGCGGAATATTTGAAAGATATGAAATTAAAGGTGAGGTACCTGCATTCAGAGATAGACACGATCGAGCGGTCTGAGATATTGCGCGATCTCAGGAAGAAAAAATTTGACTGCCTGGTCGGCATAAATCTTTTACGAGAAGGACTGGACCTGCCTGAGGTATCTCTGGTGGCGATCCTGGACGCTGATAAAGAAGGATTTTTGCGGTCGCAGTCGGCTCTTATACAGGTCTCTGGTAGGGCAGCCCGCAATATTAACGGACAGGTGATAATGTACGCTGACACTATGACAAATTCAATGAAAAAGGCGATCGACGAGACAAACCGCCGAAGAAAAAAACAGCTCTTGTTCAATAAGGAAAATAATATCACGCCACGCTCAATAGAAAAGGCCATCAGAGAGAGCATAGAGGTATCGAAAAAGGCAAAGGATATCACGCTGGACGCGGCTGGTCAGACAGAAGACGAATATGAGGTAGACAGCGTTGTGGCTGAGCTGCAGAGAGATATGGAACTGTACGCGAGGAACCTGCAGTTCGAGAGGGCAGCAGAGATAAGGGATAAGATAAGGGAGCTCAAGAAGTAATTCAAATCCGTCCGCCTAAGGCGGACAACTTCTCGACTCGCCCAAAATATTCTTCGAGCATGGTCGAGAAGAATATTTTGGGCTCGCTCGAAGAATATTGAATTGCGGGTTTGAAAAAGGCTAATTATGCTAGACGACAAGATCTTGAATTTTTTTAAATCGCGCGGCGACGGATATGTATCTGGCGAGGAGCTGAGTGAGGAGTTTGGTATTTCGCGCACTGCAATATGGAAGCACATGGAGAAGTTTCGGGACCAGGGATATGAGATCGCTGCTTCTCCGCACCTTGGCTACAGGCTGGTATGCGTGCCCGACCGCCTGACAGAGGTCGAATTAAAATGGCAGCTTAATACTGATATAATTGGAAAAAAGATCTATTCTTACAATGAGATATCATCCACTAATGACATTGCGCACAAGATTGCTGTTTCTGGTGAAGGGGAGGGCGCCCTGGTGCTCGCAGAATATCAGACCGAGGGCAGGGGCAGACTGGGAAGGAAATGGCTTTCACCGCGCAGCAAGGGCGTGTATCTTTCAGTGATATTAAGGCCCAATATTCTGCCCAGGGAGATCTCGATTATTACGTTATTTTCATCGCTGGTTGTTGCAAAGACGATCAGAAAAGAAGTCGGACTCTCTGCGCTGATCAAGTGGCCTAATGATGTAATGATTAATAACAAAAAGGTGTGCGGGATATTGACAGAGCTCAATGGCGAAGCAGATAGGGTCAATTTTGTCATAGCTGGGATAGGCATCAACGTAAACACAAAGAAGGAATTGCTTCCTGAGGGCGCAAGTTCACTCTGCGAGGAGAAAGGTAAAGACATAGACAGGATAGGTTTTACCAAGTCACTTTTAGTGAATTTAGATAAATACTACAAGGCCTTTTTGGCAGGCGAGATGGGACTGATCTTAAATGAATACAAGTCTCTTTCAGCAGTGCTTGACAGGAACATTAAAATCAATTATCATAATCGTTCTATCGTAGGCCATGCAGTGGATGTGGATAAGGATGGCGCGCTCGTAGTGAGGTTGGACAATGGGTTTCATGAGAGGGTGCTGGCCGGCGATGTCACGATGTTGAGGTAACCTGGGTAGACGCGTAGGCTACCCCGATGGGTAGCCTACGCGTCTACCCAGGTTAATAATAGTATGCTACTCACAGTAGATATAGGTAATACAAGTATATATAGCGGGGTTTTTAAGGGTCGGGGTTTAAAGAGGACCTTTCGCATAGATACGTATAGCAAGAATATTGAATATATATATATAAATAAATTAAGGCCATATTCAAACGCGATAGAAAAGATAATCGTGGTAAGCGTCGTGCCTAAAGAATCAAAGAGGGTAGTGGATGCTCTCAGACGCATCATTGGAAAAAAGATATTAGTCGTTGGCAGGGATATTGACAGCGGGATTAAAAATAAATACAGAAGGCCGGGCCAGGTAGGCCAGGACAGGCTGGTAAATGCAAGGGCAGGGTATGAATTATACGGCGGCGGTGTAATAATAGTAGATTTTGGAACAGCAATAACCATAGATGTGGTAAATAAAAAAGGAGAATACCTCGGCGGTGTAATCGCGCCTGGGGTCGAGACTTCATATAAGACATTGTCGGAACGCGCAGCGCTTTTGCCGAAGATGCGCATTAAAAAGCCAAAAGGGGTCTTGGGCAGGGATACCCACAGCAGCATGGTAAGCGGCGCAGTCTATGGTTTTAGCGGTTTGTGCGATGGCATTGTCAAGAGATTGAAAGATGGATATTGTAAGGGCGCAAAGGTGATAGCAACAGGCGGGCTGTCAAGTCTTATAGGCCCATATTGTGAGACGGTAGATAAAATGGATCCTGAACTGACGCTTAAGGGTTTGAGAATAATAGGAGATACAGATGTTTAAGATCTTGTCGAATGAAAAAATTGCGCCACGGATCTTCAGGATGGAAATAGAGGCTGGCCTGGTTGCGAAAAAGGCAAAGGCAGGTCAGTTTTTGATGCTTAGGATAGATGAGAAAGGCGAGCGCATACCTCTTACTGTAGCTGGTAACGACGATAAAAACATCACGATCGTATATCAGACAGTCGGGGTCACTACGCACAGGTTGACAGAGAAAAAGCAAGGCGAGTATCTCCTGGATGTGGTCGGTCCTCTGGGACATGCAACAGAACTCGGCCAGATCGGTACTGTGTGCTGCATCGGCGGCGGTGTCGGGATAGCAGAGCTGTATCCTGTGGCAAAGGCATATAAGGACAGCGGGAACAAAGTCATCACTATCATAGGGGCGAGAGATAAAGAGCTTGTCATTTATAAAGATGAACTGAAAAAGATAAGTGATGAATTTTTTGTTACCACTGATGATGGCTCGGATGGCGAGAAGGGATTTGTCTCAAACGTGCTTAAGCGGCTGATCGAGGCTGGGCAAAAAATAGATCTGGTATATGCTGTTGGGCCGGGGATCATGATGAAGGTGATCTCAGAAGTGACCAGGCCGAGCAAGATAAAGACAATAGTTTCCCTGAATACTGTGCTTGTGGATGGGACTGGCATGTGCGGTTCGTGCAGGATAGAGGTGGGCGGCGAGACAAAGTTCGCGTGCGTGGATGGGCCTGAGTTTGATGGCCATAAGGTGAATTTTGATGAGCTGATGGCAAGACAGGGGTTTTTCAAAGAGCAGGAAGCCCATGCGTGTAAGATACGAGGGATATCACAATGAAAAAACAATCTCCGAAGGACAGAATTAAAAATTTTAACGAAGTTGCGCTGGGCATGTCTGAAGAAGAAGCTGTAAAAGAGGCCAGTCGCTGTCTTTTCTGCAAAGAACCCAAGTGTTCAACGAAATGCCCAGTTGAAATAGATATCCCTAGATTTATTGAAGCCATAAAGAACAAGAAATTTGACGAAGCAATAAAGGTCATCAAAGAAAAAAATAATCTGCCAGGGGTTTGTGGCAGGGTCTGTCCGCAGGAAGACCAGTGTGAAGGCGCGTGCATATTGAATGCAAAGGGTAAGCCTATAAACATCGGCGCGCTAGAGAGATTTGCCGCAGACTGGGAATTGCGGCATGTCTCGCGAACGACGAATGACGAACGACGAACGACGAAGCAAAGAATTGCCGTCATCGGCAGTGGGCCAGCGGGGTTGACATGCGCTGGTGATTTAGCGAGACTGGGCTATCGCGTCACTGTATTTGAGGCGCTTCATACTGCTGGCGGCGTGCTGGTCTACGGCATCCCGGAATTTCGACTGCCAAAGGAGATCGTAAAAAAAGAGGTAGACTATTTAAGATCACTCGGTGTAGAGGTAAAAGAGAATTTTATTGTAGGTAAAACATCCACGCTTAAAGAATTGTTTGCGCAGGGTTATAAGGCTGTGTTCGTAGGCACGGGCGCAGGGCTTCCAAGCTTTATGAAAATACCTGGAGAAAATCTGAATAGGGTATATTCTTCGAATGAACTTTTGACAAGGGCGAATCTGATGAAGGCGTATCTTTTTCCTGATTTTGACACGCCGGTTAATATAGGCAAAAAGGTAGCGGTGATAGGCGGAGGGAATACTGCTATGGATTCAGCCAGGGTGGCATTGAGGTTGGGGGCTGAAAAGGTATATATAGTTTACAGGCGATCTGAAAAAGAAATGCCTGCAAGAAAAGAAGAAGTTGAAAATGCAAAAGAAGAGGGCATTGAATTTCATATGCTTACATTGCCTAAGAAGATACTTGGTGATGACAAAAATTTTGTAAAGTCTATGGAATGTATAAAAATGGAGCTCGGCGAGCCAGATGCCTCTGGCAGGAGAAGGCCTGTTCCAATACAGGGTTCGGAATTTATCATGGATGTGGATACAGTGGTGGTGGCAATAGGCCAGAGCCCTAATCCTGTATTCTTAAAGGCAACGCCAGAGCTTAAACTGGGCAAGTGGGATAAGATAGTGGTGGACAGCGAGACGCAGGCGACTAATCTTAAAGGTGTCTATGCTGGCGGAGATGCTACGCTCGGAGATGACACAGTGATAGCAGCAATGGGCTCAGGCAAACGCGCTGCAAAGGCGATAACTTTACACTTGAGCAATGTCAGAGTGTAAAGTTAGAGAGAAGATAAGTTTGTAGGCCAGGTTTAAACCTGGCCTACTACAAGCGTTATGCATTAAAATAGATTAAAGAGGGACGCATGAAGGTGAAGAGGGTTTTGGTGGCGATGAGCGGGGGCGTAGACAGCTCAGTGGCTGCTGCTATTTTAAAAGAGCAGGGCTACGAGGTCATTGGCGCGACCATGAAGATCTGGCCAAAGGAGACCTGCGGCATGCATGGGGAGCGCTCATGCTGCTCGCTGGATGATATCGAAGATGCCAGGAAGGTATGCAACAATCTTGGCGTAAAACACTATGTATTGAATTTTGAAAAAATATTTCGCGAGGAAGTGATAGATTATTTTACCAAGACCTACATGAAGGGCCGCACGCCGAATCCATGCATTATCTGTAATGAGAAAATAAAATTTGGAGGCCTTTTAAAAAAGGCCCGGGAGCTTGACTGTGATTTTATTTCAACGGGTCATTATGTTAGGATCGAGAACAATGGCGCCTTTAGATTAAAGGAGTCGGCCGACAAGAGTAAAGACCAGTCTTATGTCTTATTCAGTCTCAAGCAAGGACAACTAAAAAAGGCTATTTTCCCTGTCGGAGACCTTAAAAAGAATGAAGTGAGAAAAATGGCAGAAGAGCTTGGGTTTGAAGTTTTTGATAAGAAAGACAGTCAGGAAATATGTTTTGTAACGGATAATAAGTATTCAGACTTTATAAAAGAATACTGCGGCGTGGAGTCAAAGGACGGAGATATTGTGGACTCTGATGGGAGAGTCCTTGGCAGGCACAAAGGCTATTGGAATTATACAATTGGCCAGCGAAGGGGGCTGGGTGTTTCTGCCAAGGAGCCGCTTTACGTGACAGAGATCATTCCAGAGAGCAATCTTATCAGAGTGGGTGAATTCTCAAATATTAAAAGAAAGAAGTTTATTGTAAAAGACGCTATTCTTTCGCATGGATTGAAAGATATGCCCAAAGATGTCGAGGTAAAGATCAGATATACTCATAAGAAGGCAGGCGCCACGCTGCGGGACATAGGCGATGATAAGATAGAGGTCGAGTTTAGCAAGCCACAGGAAGCCATAACCCCTGGCCAGGCAGCTGTGTTCTATGACGGCGAGTATGTGCTCGGCGGGGGATGGATAGACGAGGTGCTTGGGTAGATGCGTAGGCTACCCAAGCTGGTAGCCTACGCATCTACCCAAGGTAAGAATGAATAAGCTTAGTAAACTTAAGGACAATTTGAGGAAGCTGGGGAGTGCGGTTGTGGCGTTTTCAGGTGGCGTGGATTCAAGTTTTTTGCTTCGCGTGGCGCGGGATACCATGCCGAAAAATAGCCTGCTTGCTGTGACAGCGGTTTCAGATACTTACACGAAGTCAGAGCTGAGTCAGGCAAAGCGGTTTGCCAGGTCATTAGGCGTGAGACATGAGATCATTTTTACAGACGAGTTAAAGCATGTAAATTTTAGAAAAAATCCAGCCGACAGATGTTATTATTGTAAAAAAGAGCTTTTTGGCAGGCTTAAAGATGTTGCAGGCCATAATCGCATAAAGAATATTATTGACGCTTCAAACAAAGACGACAAAAAAGATTACAGGCCAGGGACCATAGCAAAACATGAGCTCGGGATAAAGAGCCCTCTTCAGGAATCAGAGATGACAAAAAACGACATAAGAAGATATTCTAAAAGGCTTGGCCTGGAGACATGGGATTTTCCGTCAATGGCGTGTCTTGCATCGAGAGTCCCATATGGCACAGAGATAACAAAGGGTGTGCTGGAAAAGATCGAGTCAGCAGAGGATATTATAAAAAAGGCTGGGTTCAGGCAGGTAAGGGTGAGGTATTATAATGATGCCGCGCGTATAGAAGTAGAGAAAAAAGAGATAAAAAAGTTTCTAAATTGCAAAAGCTATGATAAGATATTGACAAAATTGAAGTCGCTCGGATTTAGTTACATTACTATGGATTTAGAAGGATATCGGACAGGGAGTTTGAACGAGGGAATAAAAAATTTGGCGGCGTAGCTCAGTTGGTTAGAGCAGTCGGCTCATACCCGGCTTGTCAGTGGTTCGAGTCCACTCGCCGCTACCATCCGCCATAGGCGGATGATCCTGAACGAGCGTAATGAGACGACGAATAGGAGTCTCATAGCGCAGCGAAGGACCTTTTAAGAGATTAAATCATACCCACCATGCTTATCGACAAAGTCAAATCAACTATAAAAAAATATAATATGCTCCAGAAACATGACAGGGTGCTTGTGGGGCTTTCTGGAGGAGCGGATTCTGTTACGCTGATGGAGTCGCTTTTAAGTTTGAAAAAAGAATATGCGCTAGAGTTATTTATTGCCCACCTTGACCATGGTTTCAGGGGAGAAGAATCTCGGGCAGATAGTAAGTTTTGTGAGGACCTAGGGAGAAAATTCGGAATTGAGACTTTTTGTGCAAAGATCGACGTCCCGAAGATCGTAAAAGAAAAAGGCATCTCGCCCGAAGAAGCGGCGCGACAGGAAAGATATGGACTTTTTGCAAAAATAGCCAGAAACAAAAAGATCAAAAAAATCGCGGTAGGCCACACAAGGGATGACCAGGCAGAGACAGTTTTAATGAGGGCGATCCGGGGCGCAGGCATGACAGGGCTCGGCGGAATAAGCCCCGTCAGGGATATGGCCGGGTTTACTGTCATAAGACCGTTGATAGATATCTCAAGAAAAGACATAGAGGGTTTTGTTAAAAGTTCCGGTCTAGAATTCAGGCATGATTCCACGAATGATGATGTTGTTTTTACCAGGAACAGAATCAGGCGTGAATTGATCCCGTATATCGAGGATAAATTCAATCCAAATGTGAAAGAAGTCCTGGCGAACATGGCTGAGGCGCTCCGCGTTGAAAATGAATTTTTGGAAAAATATGCAAAGAGAAAGCTTAAGAGCGTTTCAAAGAAATCAAAAAATGGAGAAATAGCAATTGACATCAAAAGATTTAAGAAGCAGCCAGAGGCGATACAGAAGAGGATCCTGAGGAGCGCCCTGGAAGGGCTTAAGGGCAACCTCAGGAGGCTTACGTATCAGCACTGGAGGGAGATAGAGGAGTTGATACGTAACCGCCCTGTAAATTCTATCGTTGATCTGCCGGGCGGAATCGATGTTATCAAGGAGAGAAATAGCTTAATTTTTCAAGCCCGCAATGCAATTTAAGTGCATGGTGGGTTTGAAAGACTTAACTTTACACTTAAGCATTGCAAGAGTGAAAAGTTGATGGTATACTAAATCTTTATGCTATATAAAAAAATAAGGAGTATTATGAAATCTTTGAAAGAACCCAAAAAAATACTTACAAACAAGAATAAAAACAACCTAAGCAAGAATATGTTTTTCTGGCTGGGACTTTTTCTGCTGCTTGTATACATATTCAGACTCGGTTCTTTTTCTCCGCAGACCGTTCCGAGGGATTTGAGCTATGGAGAGTTTTATAGACTTCTTGAGAGCAATAATCAGACAGGAGCAATAGAGACTGTCGTAAAGACTGAGGATGTGATAAAGGGGTCTTTCTCGAGCGGCGCTAGTTTTAAGGTCCGCATCCCTGATGGTGACAGGGAGTTATTGGCGCTCCTGAGAAACAATGTGCCAAACTACGTAGTAGAGCAGCCGAAGACGATGTGGGCAAATATTTTTTATTCGCTTGGTCCGATGATCCTGTTTATAGGATTTCTGTGGTTTTTTGTTTACAGGAGCGCACAGGGCGGCGGCAAAATATTATCTTTTGGCAAAAGCAGGGCAAAACAGATCGGCGGAGGGAAGGCAAAGGTGACGTTTAATGATGTTGCCGGAGTGGATGAGGCAAAAGAGGAATTGCAGGAGATAATCGATTTTCTAACGGATCCAAAAAAATTCCAGAGACTTGGAGGCAAGATCCCGAAGGGCGTGATTTTAATGGGACCTCCTGGCACTGGCAAGACGCTTCTGGCAAAGGCGGTCAGCGGCGAGGCAGGCGTGCCGTTTTTCAGCATAAGCGGTTCAGACTTCGTAGAGATGTTTGTAGGCGTTGGGGCATCGAGAGTGCGTGATCTGTTCGAGCAGGCCAAGAAGGCGGCGAAGCTGGGCGGAAAAGGAGCGATAATTTTTATCGACGAGATAGACGCTGTAGGCAGGCAGAGATTCGCAGGGATCGGCGGCGGACACGATGAGCGAGAACAGACGCTGAACGCGCTTTTGGTAGAGATGGACGGGTTCAACACGCAGGAAGGCGTTATATTGATCGCTGCGACGAACAGGCCTGATGTCCTGGATCCGGCATTGCTGAGGCCTGGCAGGTTTGACAGGACAATTGTTATCTCACGGCCTGATATTCTCGGTCGTGAAGCAATATTAAAAGTTCATGTAAAAGATATAAAACTTAGTAAAGAGGTCAAGCTTGATTCTGTCGCCAGACAGACATCTGGTTTTTCAGGCGCAGACCTTGCAAATCTCGTAAATGAGGCAGCGCTTTTAGCTGCCCGTAGGGATAAAGCTGGCGTGGGCATGAAAGAGATGCAGGAATCCATTGAAAGAGTCATTGCCGGGCCGGAGAAAAAGACCAGGGTGATAAATGTCGAGGAGAAAAAGATCATTGCATACCATGAGGCCGGACATGCGCTTTTATCACTTTTGATCCCAGATCCAGATCCATTGCATAAAGTTTCTATTATCCCCAGGGGTATGGCGGGCGGATATACTATGTCGTTGCCATTGGAGGACAGGCACATCCACACAAAAAAATATTTAATAGCTAAGATTATATGCGCTTTAGGCGGAAGGGCTAGCGAAGAAGTCATTTTCAGCGAGCTTTCAAGCGGGCCACAGCAAGATATCGAAAGGGTCACTGAGATTGCAAGGAATATGGTGATGCGGTGGGGTATGAGCGAGAAGCTGGGCAGCCTT
>Ga0075116_10001088_pt1 | contig 12533 bp, 11 predicted proteins | sample AntAceMetag02UKC_FD_69786 | JGI IMG/M metagenome (GOLD analysis project Ga0075116, IMG submission 69786) | Saline lake microbial communities from Ace Lake, Antarctica- Antarctic Ace Lake Metagenome 02UKC | ecosystem: Environmental > Aquatic > Non-marine Saline and Alkaline > Saline | place...
TCAGTCCTGGCGGAGTTTTCAACAGTCAAGGAGAAAATTTCGTTAAGAACTATAGTCAGCGCACTCCTTTAGGGCGCATGGCCGAAGAAACAGAGATAGCCTCTACTGCTGTTTTTCTTGCTTCATGTGACTCTGGATATATTACCGGACAGAATATAGCTGTTGACGGAGGCTGGACTGCATGGTAATTGGGGTAGGATTAGTCTTACTGTTTAAATTTTCGCGGGAGGTATTATGAAAAACATAAATGAGTGGGATATGCATGAGGATGTGGACTATCTCCATGATTGGTTAGAGAAAGCAGAAAATCTGGCTAGAGATATTTGTACGCAGGCCCAGAAAGAAGGTGGGCTGGCTATTTTTACGATCAGCACGACGGTGAAAGTGCGGGAGAACGGTCATCCTTTTTTAACCCCAGTGAGACGCATCATTCATGGTTTTATTGGAGGGGCAGTAGTCTTTTCTCAAACGCAAGCCATTCTTCTTTGTAAGCGGATTGATGGTATGATTGAGCAAATTCTTGTCGATGCGGAGAAAAAAATAAGTATCACACTTGGTATTGACGAAAGCGCACTAAAACACTTCGGTCTGGAACCTCCTCGCCAAAAGGACTACGCCCGAGTTCATGTAGAAATGGGAAATTTAAGCGTAGCTTGCGAACTTCATATTGAAAAAAGCCATTTTCAGGAATATAAACCTAATGACGTGACAGTGGAATCGGTGTGGCATTTCCTTTCTAATAAGTATAGGACATTGAGTGGCAAAAGAGTAGCGATTATTGGCAGCGGAAACATTGGCTTTAAATTGGCTCTGAAACTTGTGGAAAGCGGAAGTCACGTAGAATTGGTACGCCGGGATTTGTGGCGTGGAACCCTCATGGCCGATGCAATTAATATTGCCAAACATGAGTCTACAATTGCAATCGCTCATTATAATCCAAATCCCTTACAGGCCTCTTTGTTTTGCGATGTTCTTATAGGTTGTACCGATGGAACTCCAGTCATAACCTGGAAAATGATTCAAAGCATGAAACCTGACGGAATTGTAATCGATGTCGGCAAAGGTTGTGTTTTTAAAGATGCGGTTCAAAAAGCTGTTGAGCATAAAATCCCTATCATTAGGTGTGATATTACTTCAGCTATTGATGGTCTTATCTCCACAATTGAAAGGACTCAAATAATCATGGAACAGGAGATGGGAAGACAAGAAATCGAGAAAGGGGTCTTCATTGTATCAGGAGGGTGTATGGGGCTTTCCGGTGATATCGTAGTGGATAACTATCGCAATCCTATTAGAATTATTGGTGTAGCTAATGGGATGGGGGATCTGAAAAAAGTTCTGTCTAAAAAGGATCAACATAATATAGCTGTAGTAAAGAAAATAAATTCAATATTAGAGGAAGTGCGAAAATGAAATGGCAAAAAATAACGCCTTTTGAACCCAAGAAAATACAAAAGGAAACTTGGATTTGTGAAGACATCAATTATAAAAAAAAATATAATGTTGAAGTTACCCATGGAAAAGAAATTGATATTTTATCTCTCAAAATTAATCTCATTGAGAATTTTGCAAGAAAAGTTTCAAGCGTAAAAAACTCAAGAATATCGGTCTACCAGTCTAAGGATAATTTAGAGAGAGTTTGTTTATGCCCTATTTGTGATTATCCATCGGATAGTGCGAAGGAGATTCTGAATATCTATGGAGCAATTTATTATCAATGCAGGAAGTGTTTTCATTACTATTTGTTGTATAGGCCAACAGAACAATATTTAAAAGAATTTTATAAAAACAATATTGAATATCAGAGCACTTACGCAGATAAGAGAACCTTGAAAACTCGTGTCGAACAGGTGGTTATTCCGAAAGTAAAGTATGTAATTCAAGAGTACAAAAGAATTTATGGAAGACCGCCAAGGTCTATTTTAGATGTGGGTGCTGGAAGCGGACATTTTGTTTATGCTTGTCAAAAACTAGGAGTTCCTTGCGAAGGAATTGAGATTAGCGAATCCGGACGAGCCTTTTGTAAAGAAAATTTTGATATTGAACTGTTCAATGTGGATTTTTTGAAAGAGGCGCAAAGATTCAATTGTGATGTTGTCACTTTTTGGGGCCTTATTGAACATGTTAGTTCTCCGATTGAGATGCTTAAATCCTCCATATTGGCTCTGAACAAAAAAGGGATGGTTGTTGCTGACGTTCCAAGGTGGGATAGTTTTAGTACCGCAGTCCATTGCGCTTTCCCCGATTCGGTAATTCGACATCTTGATCCTATGGATCATATCCAGTGTTTTTCAGATTCTTCTCTGGCTACAACATTTAGTTTGAGTGGTTATGATATTGTAGCAGCATGGTATTTTGGGATGGATGCGTACGAATTAGCAACTCAACTATCATATATATTAGGTGAGAACAAGATTTTAGACGTAATGAGGGAGAAAATACCACTTTTTCAAAAAAGATTAGATTTAGCTAAACTTTCAGATTTTATGGTATTTACAGGAGTCCCCGCACATTAAAAGAATGTTTTAAGCTTATTGGTGGGAGAAATGCTATGAATATTTATGCTGTTATTCCGGCAAGGGGCGGGAGCAAAAGCATACCAAAGAAAAATATCCAGTTGCTTGATGGAAAGCCTTTGATTGCATATACGATTGAATATTCGTTAAAGTGCCCATTGATAACTCAAACCGTGGTCTCGACAGATTCAGAAGGAATTGCGGAGATTGCAAAAAATTGTGGAGCCGAAGTGCCATTTATGCGTCCCGGAGAACTAGCTCAGGATGATACTCAAGATTACCCTGTCTTGAAACATGTTTTAGATGTTTTGGAGCAATTATATAAGGAAAAAGTAGACGCGCTCATATTATTACGCCCAACTTCTCCTTTAAGGCCGAATGGATTAATAGAGCGGGCAGTTGCTTTGCTGGAGAAATTTCCTAAGGCAGATTCGATAAGGTCGGTAGCATCATCTAAAGAACATCCTTTCCGTCAGTGGAAAAAGGAGGGGGAGTATATTGTAGGGTATGAGACTATTGTTTTTGAATCTTACAATATTCCACGGCAAAAATTACCTAGTGTATATTTTCAAACAGGAGATTTGGAAGCCGTGCGTCGCGAAACTATTTTAAAGGGATCTATTTCCGGAAAGCATGTAGTTCCTTTATTTATTAATCATGGAGAAATGTTAGATGTTGATAATGTTTCTGATTTAAAGAAGGCAGAGAAATACCTTAAAGAGAAAAAGTTATGAAGCAATCAAATGCAATTTGTTTAGGAACGGTTAAACTGGGTATGCCTGAATACGGATTTTCTTCTGCTCATTCATCAATGGAATCGCAGGCTATCACTTTTTTAAAACAAACAGAAGCCTGCGGTATTTCTCGTTTTGATACTTCACCTCGATATGGAGAAAGTGAAAAAATTTTAGGAGAATATATCGCGCAAACTGAAACAAAGCCGTTTGTTAGTTCCAAGATAGATAACTTGCGTCCAGACAGTCCTGATACGCCTAAAAAAATGCTAGGGAGCGTTAAGCTTTCTTTAGAGAAGTTAAATCTAACACAGCTTGATGTCTGCTATCTGCATCAAAACGATCTAGATATTATTTCTGATTCTTATGTTCGGGAAGGATTTATTTTGTTAAAGCAGAAAGGATTGATTAAATATAGCGGTGCTTCTTTGTATGGCCATGAGGAATGCGAATATGCTTTGTCATCAGGTGGCTTTGATTTCATTCAGGTTCCAGTAAGCATTTTTGACGTGAGTTTTTATAATGCTTTTATTAAAGAGAATAAAACCTCAGTTCGGTTTGTAGCGCGTTCTTTATTGCTTCAGGGAATTTTGGTTAATCGTAATGCGATTAACTTTCGTATTCGACAAAGTCAGCAGATATTGCGCTACTTAAACCAGCTTGATCAACTAGCCCAAGAATGCAATCTTTCTACTCTTGAATTAGCGCTGGCTTTTGTATTTTCTCTTCGAAATATTGATCATTATTTAATTGGGACTACTTCCATAGAAAACTTAGAAAAGGATATTCAGTGTTTGAAAGTAAAGCTACCTCCGCAGGCGTTCATGCGTGTTTTAGAAACGGCTTCCCAGCCCGAGAGCTGGGCTAATCCCAGAAATTGGAGATGAAGATGGTGCATTTGTTATTGTCAAGACAATTTCCATCCGCTAATTATTTTTAGAGGGGATGTGAAAATTGAAAGCTGTGAGTAATTTTGTTTAATTTTTCTGATATTGTCAATCATAAACTTTTCAGGAATGTTTTTGTTTATACAAACTTTAGTGTTATCAGGAAAGCTGTCCCCTTTTTGCTTTTGCCAGTATTAACCCGCTATCTAACCCCTGCTGACTATGGTATCCTTGCAACTTTTCAAGTATTGTTTGCAATGGCAGTGGTTTTTGTCGGACTTAATATGCACGGTGCAGTTTCGGTAAATTATTTTAAAATAGAGAAACATGAATTTAAAGTTTATATTGGCAATGTTTTCCTAATCTTATTTGTTAGCTTTAACTTAACATTTCTCATAGTTTATGTTTCAAAATCAGCTCTGTCCCATCTGACCAAGTTTCCTGAAAATTGGGTAATGGTCACAGTCTTAGCTGCACTATGTCAGTTTATTCGCACGCTTATCCTTACACTTTGGCAGGTAGAACAGAAGCCCATGCCTTATGGCTTGTTTCAACTGTTTCAAACAGTTCTCAATGTAATCATTTCTTTAATTTTTGTAGTTTTGCTTGGATGGCAATGGCAGGGGCGGTTGTTAGGAATAATTGTTGTCTCAATTATTTCTGCAATGATAAGCATTATTATAATTTTCAAAAGAAAATATATAAGTTTTTCTTTTAATATACGTTATATTAAAGATGCTCTCTATTTTGGAATTCCGCTAATTCCTCACGCTTTAGGCTGGTGGCTAATGACGAGTATTGATAGATTATTCATTAATTCTATGGTGAATGTTGCTGCTACAGGAATGTATACAGTAGGTTATCAAGTCGGAATGATTATTGGTCTGTTGGCCACATCTTTTAACCAGGCTTGGCACCCTTTTTTATTTAAGAAGCTCAAAGCGAACAATTATTCCACAAAGATAAAAATAGTTAAATTCACGTACATGTACAATATGGGAATAATTATTTTGGCCGTGACTCTAAGCCTTGTGGCACCATGGTTTTTAGGCATCTTTGTTGGTAAAGGTTTTCATGGCGCCTATAAATATGTTTTATGGATTGCTTTTGGATATGCTTTTCAAGGTATGTATTTTATGGTTGTTAATTACATCTTTTATATTAAGAAAACATATATCTTGGCATGGGTTACTTTCTTTTCCGCCTGTGTTAATATGTTTTTAAATTATTTTCTGATAAAAGCTAATGGTGCAGTAGGTGCAGCACAAGCAACGACAATAACTTTTTTCGTGCAATTTATAATTGTTTGGATTTTAAGTGCAAAAGTGTATGAAATGCCGTGGTTTTTAAAAAATAAAATAAAGGTTTAATCGTGAAGTCAATTGAATTTATTGGAGAAGTCGTTGGTGACCAATCATGACTACCCTTCTGCTTTTTGAAGATAGTTTTGATCGGCAGTCCTTTTCAAGAGCGTTCAAGAGAAATATGGAACCAATTGTAGTAGGGTTGTCGCATGTTGCCAGTTCCCGTGCTGTTGAGATGGGGATTCAAGCTTTGTCGCCGGAGTCTTTTGGATGCGGAGCACTGGATGAACAAATTGAGGAAGAGTCTGCCTATGCAAGCAGAATATGGGCTGATGAATACTTTAAGCGCTATAGTAGCCCATCATTTTTATATGAAGGGGTGGATTTGCGTATCCCCGCGATACACATAATGGGTATCGCACTCGAACCAGAACCCTACTTTCGCCGTGCAGTACGTGGCTTTCGATATACTCAGTATTTGATTGAAAAGATAAAGCCTAACGAGGTAGTTATGATACAGGATGATTCTGTTGCTATTCAAGCTGCCTACTTGGCGGCTATTATGGGAGAATCAAACTCGAAGATAGGCCTTAGTTTACTTTCTGGTTCGAGCATAAAGGTCCGCTGTGATAAATTATGGTCGTATCAACTCAAACCCCTGTTGCGTTTAGGACGCGATATAGCTCTTGTATGTAATAACAGTTTCTCTTTTCGATCTACATGTCAGAGTGCAATAAAGGTATTATACTTCCCAGTATATTATAATCGAATTAGACTTGTTCGTTCTGTTCTTGAAGAACTACAAAACCAAGAATTTATGGTTAAAATAATCTCTCCTAATCATGATCGTCACGAAGGGAAGATGTTACAGATTTTGGAGGCTTCAGGTTTTCCCTTCTCTTTTTTAAATGACTATTTTGGATTCAGATCTATAGGACAATTATTAAGAGCGCAAGCCTACAATGTGGCTAAACAATTGGAGGAAGGGCTGCAAACAAAAACTAATAAGAATATTGTTTCTCTTGTTCATTATTTATGGAACAGAAGCAATGCTTTTTACAAGGCAAACTATTACTATGGATTAGCCCGATGTGTTGAAATATTCCGAAACATTATTGAGATTGAAAAACCTAGTTTGTTGTTATTCAATACGGATGAAGCAAGTTTTGGTAAAGTTGCTGCCTTATTGGGCAAACTATATAACATTCCAGTTATGAGTATGGATCACGGATTGCAATGGGACTCCACACGTATATCTGACATGTTATTCGACAAAATGGCGGTATCGGGTTCATTTGCAAAGGAAGCATTTATTAAAAGAGGGGCTACACCAGGACAAATTGAAATAACGGGATTTCCAATTCACGATACGATTTATGCTAAACTTAATGAACCTGTCAATATAAGCTTGCTCAAGGAAATAGGACTTGATCCAAAAAAAAAGAATATACTGTTATTAACTCATCCTGTAACGCCTTGGGAATCACAGCAGATACGAATAAGAATACTTCGCATTGTGATTCAAGCGATTAAAACGTTTCCTAATGTTAACTTAATTATTAAACCGCACACAATGGAGATGGATGGTTTATCCAAAAGAGAGTTAGATGATTCCGGACTCGACAGAGGAGTAGTTCTCGAAGATATAGAAAAGTTGTATGATCTGATACATTTATCAGATATGGTAATAACGTCGTTCGCTTCGACGACTACTATTGAATCTATATTATTTGGAAAGCCAGTACTTGTACTCAATTTTACCGGTTGCCTCAATAAGCTGAACTATGCGCGTGAAGGAGCTGCGATAGAGTGTACTGAACCAGATGACGTAAGTAAGTTAATAAATGATTTATTATACAATCAAGATATATTGGATCAACTCAAAGACGGGCGCAAGCAATTTATAAAACAAATAGCGTACAAACTTGATGGCAAAGCTTATAAACGTGTAGCAAATATTGTCCAAGAAATGATTAAGGGAAAGAGTTAAATCACATAATTGGTTCGCTAAAGTGAATCACAAATGTCAATAAAGTTGTATGTTTTATCATACTTTGTATGTGAAAAAGTGAAATTATGAGTGCGCCGAGTAAAGCTCGTGATGTTCAGTTGGTGAAAATCTAACCCGAGGAAAGGTTAGCCGCCACCTCGAAATTGGACTCTACACCCAGTTTGGTAATAAACTGTCGTGAAGCCAGAGGAATAGAATACTGGGTTGCAACGCAAGCGATTAATCTTGCAAAAAAAACAGATTTGCAGGTTGTTAATGTTGATAATGAAGACCTTCTTTGGGCAAATGAGCTTTTTGATGGTTGCATGGCGATAGAAGTATTGGAACATTTATTTGATCCAGTACATGCCCCTGCATAGTTGAATAGAGTTTTAAAAGAGGTGGAAAGTTGTGTGTAGTTATTCCTAACATAGGATATTTCTCTTTACGAATTTCTCATCTTAAAACTGGTGAAGTGTCTGATTTTCATGGAAATGGAAGCCTTCGTTTTTTGCATCAGGGCTGGTTATTGAAGCAAAAAAGGTTGGACAGCCAAAGTATGAATACAACATAGCCATTGTTCATTAGAAGAGTATTAGTGAACAAAAAGGTTTAAACGTAAATAATGTTAGGTAAAAAAATAATTTTATAATATTTTTCACCGATGGAGAAAATTCGTGAAAATAAAATATAGTTTGATTGTTTCGCGCAGTGTTGTTATAAGTTTGATTGTTTCAGCATTTGTATTTGTCTTTACCATTTTAATTATGCCATTATATAGCAGGGGAGATGCTCAGGTTTATAAAAAAGTGTATGATGCGTTACCTGAGATGAATTTAAGTGAAGGGTTTTTGTTTTATGCTCGAAACCTTACATCGCGAGAATATGTACATTTTATATTATCATGGGTTGCAAGTCGTTTTATTGTCAGAGATTTATTCATTGCTTTTTTTAATGCATTATTAGCTTATGTGTCAATACAGCTTTTTCAGAAGTGGAAAATATCACGTTTTATTGCTGCTTTACTCGTTTCAACAAATTTTTATTTTCTAGTTTTATATTTTGCAGCAGAACGTTTGAAATTCGGGTTCATATTTTTAGCTTTATCCTTTTTATATTGCGAAAAGATTAAACGTTTTTTTGGATTTGCTACATTAGCTTTGTTTTCTCACGTGCAAGTTATAATCATTTATGTTTCAATTTTATTTAATTTCTTAGTTAAGAAAATCTTAAGATTAAGTGGTACAGGCAAAATTTCGAAAAAAGTGATTGCTTATTTTCCATTTATTTTAGTTCCGATACTGCTAGTTGGAGGTCAAATAGCTTCAAAGTTTCAAAGCTATTATGGTAGAGGGGGGATAGGGGCTACGTATAAGATTTTGTTATTCTTATTTTTAGCGCTTTGTTATTCTAAGAAAAAGAGGGAAACATTGTTAATATTTATTCCGCTTGTTATAGCAGCATTTTTAGTTGGTGGTAATCGAGTTAATATGTTGGGGTATTTTGTTTTTTTGTATTATGGAGCTCAGTTTAAACGAGGTTGGAATATTGGTGTAGTTACAACCTCAATTTATTTTGCTTATTCTTCAATAATTTTTTTGGTCAATGTTATTCAGCACGGCAATGGTTTTTTTTCGGGATAAATAGTAAGAGAGTTTTATGAAAAGATATAATTTAAAAGGTAAAAATGGCATTTAATAAGCAGGAATTTACAGTGTTTAATGATTCTAGGATTAATGAAAAAATCAATTGTGATTTAAAATACATTAAAAAAACACTTCTTCAGGAGTTTTCAGGTATTCATTCAATGGTTCTCGTAGGAGGATTTGGAAGAGGAGAGGGGAGTGTTTTGTTAGAAGGTAATAACATTATACCTGTTAATGACTATGATATTGTATTGATAGCATATAAAAAAATAGATAAAAACAAGATAAATAAAATCAGAAAACAATTGGCAAAAGATTTGGGTATTTGGTGGGTTGATATTTCAGTATATTTGATCAGTCAAATGAGAGTATTACCGTATACAATGTATGTTTACGACTTTAAATATGGAGGGTATGTTTTTTTTGGAGATAAAAGTATTTTAAAATATATTCCAGATATGAATTCTGAAAGAATGCCACTAGTTGAATCTGAGCTTTTGTGTTTCACTAGATTATGGTGTTTTTTGGGAGCATTCAAAGAGGATTTTTTGCAAAGAGTTTTATCCGACAAAGAAAAGTTTTTTTTGATGTATCAGCTTTCAAAGGCTATTTGTGCGGTTATTGATACTAAACTTATTTTAAATAAAGCTTATCACTATAGCTATGTAAAAAAAATAGACATTTTTCAGGAAATATATTCTAATGAAGAAGAGTTAATTGAGTTATCAAATTTTGCAATAGATTTTAAATTAAAACCATACAAGAAAATGGATACAGATTTAATAGAGATGTATTTTAGAGTTAAAGATATCTTTATAAAAGAAATGTTTCAATTTGTTTGTAAAATGTATAAAAAGAATTTTTCTGATTGGGATGATTATGTAAAGACATATTTAATTACTTTTAAGGTTTTAGTTAAAAGGTTTGTTTCTTTGTTTATGGGTAGAACGAAGAGCTTATGTAATAGAAATTATGTAAATTTAGCCCAATTGTATTTAGTGGCTTCATTAAAGAAAGATTCAGTTGATTGTCATTTACTGAAAAAGGCCGTTAATATGCTTTCTAAAATAGAAGGAAAAGATTTGTCGTCACTGTCGTGGGAAAAGGCAAGAACGTTGGTAGTAGACTTAAGGATGAAAGTTTAAAATGAGCAGGACAACAGTTTTAATTTTATTAGATGCTTTTCGCTGGGATTATATTAATAAAGAAAACACTCCATTTTTGTGGAAATTAGCGCAGGAAAACATTTATGTGAAAAAACTTAAACCATGTTTTAGTTTTTGTGAAAGAACTGAAATTTTTACAGGTGCATGTCCTGAAAAAACAGGCAACTTTACTGTTATAGGATATAATCCTGAAAAGTCGCCTTTTTCATGTGTAAGTAAGTTATTAAAGGCTTCTGGAAAAGTATTGAATAATCCGGTTTGTGACAATAAATATACCAGGAAACTAGCTGTTTTGTTATTAAGGTTATTAAAAATTAATTTTCCGATTTCTAAGATTCCTTATTATTTATTACCATTTTTTTCATTAACAGAAGATTTGCATGATTTTGATGATGAGCGGTCTTTTGGTGGAGATTCTATTTTAGGGCGAATGAAGGAGCGCGGAAAAACGTGGTTTTATGATTCATTTACGGCGCTTGGAATGTTTAATGGCGGGGACGATGACAGGATAGAGAAGGCCATTGAGGCGACAAAATTAAGAAAAGATTTATATTTACTTTTTATCGGTAAGGCAGATTTTATAGGACATTATTATGGTGGAACATCATTGGAATGTTGTGATATGCGACAAAGAGTTGATCAGAAGATAAAAAAAGTTGTTGAGTCTTTCGAGGGTGAATTTGAAGATCTAAATCTGGTTATTCTTGGAGACCATGGGATGGTAGATGTTAAGGATTATTTTAATGCATTAGATAAAATTAATAAGATTGCTAAGGAAAACGGTTTTGTTTCAGGAAGAGATTTTTTAGTTTTTGCGGATTCGACAATGATTAGATTTTGGTTTTTTAATGATGCAGCGAAAAATAGTTTTAGTGTAATGTTGGATCAGCAGGAGTTTAAATCTAGAGGGAAAGTTATTACTGAAGAAATAGCAAAAGATTATCAAGTCCCCATTCCATCATCATTATACGGTCAGATGGTTTGGTGGGCTAATCTAGGTGTTGTTGTTTACCCTGATTATTTTCATCGAGCAAAAAAGGTAAAGGGTATGCATGGGTATGATCCAACAATTGATGAAAGTAAGGGATTTTGTATTGTAAAAATGGATAACTTATATCCTCGCTTTGTTGAAGAAGGTCAATTGATTGATGTTTGTCCAACATTGGCTGATTTATTAGATGTTTTTCCTCCTAAGGGTAATCAGGGAAAAAGCTTTATTAGGAAATAGGAGACATTAATTATGTCAATAGTTATAGGCATTACTGGAGGGTCGGGATCAGGCAAAACTTTTTTTGCTCAGAAGCTTTCAAGGCGATTAGGAGGGGTCAGTATTATTGAATGTGATTCTTACTATAAAGATTTAAAAGGACTTTCAATCATCGAACGAAATAATATGAATTTTGATCATCCAAATGCATTAGATATAAAATTGTTAATAGAGCATATACTAATGCTTAAAAGTGGAAAAAATATTCTAAAACCTGTTTATGATTTTAAGCAGCATAGCAGGCTAAAAGAAGCAATAGAAGTTTTACCTGATGATATTGTTATTGTTGAAGGAATCTTATTATTTGTGGATGAACAATTAAGAAAACTTTTAGACCTGAAAGTTTTTATTGATACGCCCGGCGATATTCGGTTTGATCGACGGATGAAGAGAGATATTGAAGAAAGAGGAAGAACCCAACAATCTTGCATTGATCAATATGAAAAAACAGTACGTCCAATGTATTTGAAATTTGTTGAAATAAGCAGGCAGTATGCAGATGTTGTCATGGATGGCACTGAAAATATTGAAAAAGAAATGAAATTTTTTTTGGAACTTTTAAAAAATTTAAGAAGTATGTAATTTAAATTATAAGGAGGAAGTTATGGATAGTAAAAAAAAGAAGGTTTTCATTACAGGATGTGGGGGAATGTTAGGGGAGGCATTTTATGCTTTCTTCAAAAATAAATTTATCGTTAAAGCTTCTGATATTGATGTAAATGAAGAGTGGTTGTCTTACTTAGATGTAAGGGACTATTCTGAATATAGAAAGCAAGCTCTTGAGTTTAAGCCCGATATTTGTATACATTTAGCAGCGCTAACGGATCTTGAGTATTGTGAATTACATCCTGATGAGGCCTATGCGACAAATACAACCGCTGTTGAAAATAGTGTTTTGATTGCTCGAGAGTTAGGGGCAAAACTTGTTTATATAAGCACTGCAGGTATTTTTAATGGTAAGCAAGAATATTATGATGATTGGTCTAGCCCTGATCCAATCAATGTGTATGGAAGAGCGAAGCA
>Ga0075116_10001089_pt1 | contig 12532 bp, 11 predicted proteins | sample AntAceMetag02UKC_FD_69786 | JGI IMG/M metagenome (GOLD analysis project Ga0075116, IMG submission 69786) | Saline lake microbial communities from Ace Lake, Antarctica- Antarctic Ace Lake Metagenome 02UKC | ecosystem: Environmental > Aquatic > Non-marine Saline and Alkaline > Saline | place...
TGCGCCTATACTTTTAACAGATCCATCAGATAAAACAATCACATCTGTTTTATATAATCCCGGTGTCTTAACAAGTCCATCTGATAGAGTAATTGTATCTGCTTCACTTAATCCAAACGCCTTAATCGGAGTATCTGATAAAGTTATCGAATCAGATTCCGGCTTTCCTACCTTTTTAACAAGTCCATCTGAAAGAGTAATTGAATCAGATAATGATTTTGTTAATGCACTTCCCGCAAACTCATCATCAAACTCAATATAATCAGCAGACGCAACCCACCCTTTCTGGGTGATTAATATCGACCCATCGGGAAGTCTGACAATATTGAGATTTGTTCCTAATACTTCTTCAGCCATAATTTATCCTAACTGCACTTTCGGCAGCCAAATACTTTGTCCAAAGTTACTCCAATTATCAGGTGTGTACGGATTATCTGTAATAGCAAAATTTGCGATCATTATATTTGCCACATTTGTTTCAGAGGCATCATCAGCAGTAAAAAACATAGTGGCATCCAAAGTCGGTGCAACATCAACACCTGTTTGCAAAATACTACTTGCTCCTCCCAGACCATCAACTTCAATTTCTAAATAAGTACTTGCTTTCCAACGACATACAACGGGATGCCACTTTATATCATCAGCGGGAAATGCAGTTGTCATTCTAACAGAATCAGTATTATATAGAAAAACAATATCATTATCCGAATCGTCCCACCAAATTTTAAAAGCAGCATCAGCGTAAAAGAAGGTGCAATCACCAGCTAAAGCTGCGTTTGGAGCAAACCAGAAGCAAAGCATTCCTTCAGCAGCAGATATATTTCCTGCGGTTGCTGCTGAAGCGTATTCAGGATTTGCATCCGATTGATCATTTCTAAATGCTTTATCCCCACTTGGAGCATCTTGTGTATAATCACCATTACTGGTTATATCCGTACCTATTGGAGTTACATCTGCACCATTCCATAAAAAATTTACATCCTCATCAGCCACGGCAACTTCAACTTCCCCATTGCCAACCCAAGGGCCACCGCCAAATGGGATAATACAACCATCAAATAACTTTATTTCTTCCGCGTAGAACGCACCATAATATGACAGGCCAGCTATATGGAAAACAGTAGGCTTTCCGGCCCAATCTTCCGCGATTGTCGGTGTGATAAAAATTGCATCATTGATCGCAAGGTAGCCAAATTTTTTAGCCACATTAATGCCAAATTTAATTGTATGCCATTGTTGTAAATTTGTATTAGATTTATAATAACTGCCAGTATGACAGGCCGCTGCAATACTATAGGAATTGCCACCAAAATACAGACCAAGAGTCCATGCTTGCTGTGCGGATGTAAAATAAAGCGTAATGAAATCATTGACACCATAAGAAAAGTAAAAATAGGATTCACTACCCGGAGTAATGGTATGATTTGGTTTTACTTTCATCATTATCGTGAAATTGCTTTCATCAAAAGTTGCATGAGCCAGAATTGATGACCAATTAATATATTCATCCGTACCATTAAAAAGAAAAGATTTTCCACGAACAGCATCCGAATTTGTTACTTCATCACAAGTTGCATTTACCAATTCACCATCATAAGCTCCTAAAACATCATCAACGACTGTATCGACATCTATATCATCACATTTTAAATAACCAAGAAGCGGGTCAGTTCCCGGTGAAGCCCCATAAAGCAAAGGCCAATCAGGGACAACAATAGCAGGACAATTTTCAGCTTGTCCAAAGGTAATCTTCCCTGCATTACTACTATGATCGATATGCCTTGCTGCATCTGTGGCTTGACCATCAGCATCGGTAATAATATCTGGAATATTCTGATCAGTAATTGCCGTACCAGTATTTATTGTTGCTGCTGTATCATTTTTGTATTGAATTCCTAAAACAAGACGGTCAGCCGAATCATAAAGTAGTGCAGCCCCAACGCGTTCTTCGGTGTCAACAATAACCATATTTGCTATTGTATGTGTACCAGCACTTATTGTTGTTGCTGTGGTGTATCTGGAAAATACACCTACTGCCGCACTCCAAATGTATTCGTCAAATGTTGCACCAACTTCTGTGTGTTCAAGATTTATTACTTGAAGATTAACCTCATCAGAAGTTAATCCAATATAATCACCCGTTTTTATCCCAACACTTCCACCATTGCCAGAATTCTTTTCCGCTGCACCATCCTCATATATATAATCTTCATTAGTATTTGCTCCAAATTCAAGTCGAAACAGACCACCACTTGAAACAAGAGTTATAGTATCTGAAGTTACCCAAGTACTTTGCCAAGTATAACGGTCTGAATAAATAGTCCAAATGACCTGATAAGAAGTGGAATTGGCCATTACTGTTGGCCCTGTCTCATACAAATTTCCTGTGACTCTTATAACCACCCTTGTTGAATTATTCTCAAGGATTTCCAAGACTCTATTCGAATCAATATCAAATTCAAAATAACCAGCAGAAGTACGCAAAGATCCTGTTTCTAAATTACATAAAACCGTTGATCCATTCAACATATAAATCTTTGATGAAACTGCTCCTTGAGCAATACGCAATATATAACCATCACAAGTAACATTGACATATGTGCTTTGTTCATCAATAGACAGATAAGGATCAATTATCAGGCTATCCTTGACACCTTTTGGTTCAAAGATGATTTCATAAATCGGATGTTTCTCTTCATCAAAGCCAATAAAGTTTTCTTCAATATTACCTTTGTAATCAGAATAATCCAATATGGTATCAAACTCATTATAAATAGTAACAACCATCCGCCCACGGATTACATAACCGGGTTTCTCCAAATAGAAGGTGAGTTTATTCTTTCGCTCAGTTTTAGGATCGCCACCGATAAATTCAGAATTAATTTTAAAGCCAGTCATTTCAGCTGAAACTTTATCAGTCAAAACATCTTTTGTGATTGTTGATTTCAAGCCGTCAAGTTCTTTGGTAACAGCCAGTGTTTTGGTATCAACCGTTTCCAAATATAATTTCATAACCGCTGCAAGTTTATTATTATAAAACAACTTGCAACAATCATTATAAATATGTAAATCCTGTAAGCCTTCATTCTCAGCACGTTTGCGGTAGCTTATGCCTTCTTTGAATTGGATCTCTTGGCATGAAAGTGTATATGGATATTTGGTTTCGAGTACTTCACCCTTTTCGTCATAGGTTATCTCAGGGCGTGTTTCATCCGGGAGATAAAACAGGTGCGGAGTCTTTACACTATTTATTTCTTTGAGATTCATTATTACCTCACAACCAGACTTGATCTTCTATACAAATCCAATTTGCTTTTGGCTTCTGGTGGAGGATTCTTCGGGTCAACAACTCTGGTCGAATAAATAGCTGCTGCCCACAATTTTATTCCGTCCCTTATTATTTCAGGAACGTCTGAAGAAACCGTTCCATACCCTGCTTTATAGCGAATTCCAAAACCGCTATAATCCCTTGAAGTATTTTCCGGTTCACTCACAGACTGTTTTATTATTAACTTCCCCGGTTGTGCAGAAGGAATACAATAATAACTCGAAGAACTATACTCCGTCTCAGCATCATCTTCGTCCAAAGTAAATACTTTTGTAATCGAAATCAATGGTGGCCTTGGAAGATCTATTACATCACCGGGCCAAAAGTCCATAAGGGCTTTTATTGTCTGCTCTATAAATGCCCTTCCAGTATATTCCTCCGCTGCCATTCTTGCAGACACAATAAAGCCGGTAAGCAAATCATCTTCCGCAGAAGTAGTTATCCTTGAGAATGTTTTTAATTCCGCAAGAGAAACGGGTTCTGTCTCCGGCCCCGTTTCTACTACCCAATTCATATTCCCATCTTTGGGGAGACGTTTACCAATTAAACTACTTGACTGCCCAAAAGGATTATAATCTGACATTTCTATGATCCTTTATTTTTTAATTGCTTCACGGATCTCATTAACTTCACTTTCCGTCAAACCCGAAGAAGACGTACTTGTAAAAATACCAAGCCCCTTTGCTACTTTAACAATTTTTTTGGATGACCTTCCAAGTTCTTCAGCCAATTGAAAAACTCGCATGAATGCCCTTCCGGATTTATTATCTTTGTCTTCTTTTTCGTCATCATCATCGGAGTCATCATCGCTCTGATCATCATCATCTTTTTCATCATCGCCGCCGGTCAAAAGATCAGAAACAACATCATCTTCCGTTTTATCTTCTTCAGAACTTTTGTTATCAGGAGCGTTTCCCATCGCTGCATTTTTTGGAGCAGACGAAACTGCTTTTTCTTCAATCACAAATTCGGCAACACCCATTCCAACAAACGTTTTTGCCAACTTATCAACAACATGATATTTTATACCGGCAGCAAATTTCGTAACATGGCTACCATCCTGACTTCCCGGAGTTGACTTCTTCATCAAAATTTCAATAGTCATTTTTTATTTCTCCTTATTGATTATCACCGTTTATAAAATTCTCCTTCTTGAAAACGATAAAGTTTATTCTACAACATTTCCTTTTGTTGCAACAATCGCCCAAATATTATCGGCAATAGCCAGAAGATGAACCATACAATCACTGGCAAGCGAAGTGTGCATTTCAAATCCACTAATATCGGCACCAACAGAACCAAGAATGAGACAACCGGAATGCGAAAAATCAATTTGAGTACTTGCATTTGTAAACGTTCCTATTGAATCACCATGAAGATAAAGAAAAACCTCACGACCAGCAGATACAGAAGTCAACCAGAATGAAGCACTTTGCGTTGTATCCGACCCATAAAATCTCACATGGCGAACGTTCTTGGGCAGATTGGAAACCGCAAGATCAATAGCAGCCGGCTCAGGTTCAATTACTACCGTCCCGGCAAATTCACTTGCCAATATTCTTCGTGCATCATCAACAGCTAAATCGGCTCCGGCCAATCCGAGAACGGCACAACTAATCATGCTCAAAGCAGCGCCACTTTCAAGAGTAATTTCTCCACCGCTTGCAGCGATAAACTTATCACCACCCGTTCGAGAACCACCCTCAAAATACACTTTTGTAGTGTAAGTTTCATCAGGCATAATAATTTCCTCCCCTTAACAATTTTAAAAATATTTAATATTAACTATATTTAATTCTGCTTTCTTTTACTCCTGTTTGACGTATCCCATCTGCCCAACAATTGACCAGACATCATCGGCAATCGCTGTCAAATGAACCATCGTACAACTTGCAACTGAAGCGTAAAGCACAAAACTCGCAACCGCATCACCAACAGATCCAAGAATAATACAACCAGAAGTCAAAACAGTAAGGCCAGTTTCATTTGCCGTAAACGCTCCGGTGTGGTCTCCAAGCATCATTAAATACAATTCACGACCAGCAGATACAGAAGTCAACCAGATTGAAGGTTGAGAAGCAGATATCGCTCCAAGAACTTTAACAACTCTTTCATTTCTTGGAACATTACTGATTGCAAGAACACTTTCTGTTGCTAATACCGTTCCCGTTTCGATTAAAGTTGTACCACCAAATTCACTTGCCAATATTCTTCTTGCATCGTCAGCAGCAACATCTGCTCCTGCAAGCCCTAAATTTGCGGAGCTAATCATGCTCAGTACTGCTCCACTTTCAAGAGTAATTTCGCCACCACTTCCTGCGACCATACGCCCGGCACCATTTTCAAGATATACTTTTGTTTGATACGTTTCATCCTGAGCCATATTTAAAATCCTCCCAAAAATACATTAGAATTTTTAGAATAGAAGTGGAGGATTTCTCCCCCACTTCTCTTTTGTTATATTTAACTACAATTAACGATTACGCACCAGCGGTTCCATCGGTCGCCCGTTTGACCATATTGATCGGCCAATCACCTTCCAACCCAAGGACACAGAAGGCAGCAAAACCAACACCGGATACTTCAGCAGCAGCACTTGCAGACAGGTGCATTCTTACCCATCTTCGAGTGCCAATATATCCGGCTCCCCATACATGAGATTCCACATAGCTGAGATAACCAGTAGCAACTGAAACTCCATAAAAATGGAAAGTACCTTCATCCGGTCCAGAGCCACAAGAGGTTCCATCCATACCGGCCATGAATCCCCAAGAAGTATTACCGACATCGGACATTTGCCCTTCAAGCGTTTCATCAAAGAGCATTTGCGATGCCTGACAATTCGACCAGACAACCGTTCCGGCGGCATTGCTTTCTCCATGCTGCATACGGCAGAAGTAACCAGACAAAGCACTTCCGGGCTGAACACCAGAAGCCCAAGTAGACGCCGATGTAATAACATCAAACTTCATAGCATGAAGAAAAGTTACTGTTTCATAACCCTGCCGATCAATGGTTTCCCCATCGATACCGACAAGTCCAGCGGTCATTTGCGGCTGAATCGCCGTGAAAAATTTGAAATTGCTATAACCGTCTCTTACTCCACCCATAAGATTTCCTCCTTATGTTTATAATTAAAATTAAAAAAGATAAAACAATAAAGTTAGTCGTTAAAAGAAATACTACTTAGACAGAAATAACACCCAATTTAATAGCCTGAAAATTGGTCACATCGCCGCCTACACGTTTGCGGGTATAGAACTCCACATACGGTTTGACGGTATAGGGGTCACGTTGCATTGTGATGCCCAAACGGTCAACAATCATGTATGCATCTCGCCAATCGGCAATCGCAACGGACAGCGCACTTGCGGCCACTACAGGCATGGTTGTAGACATACGAACAGGCAATCCCAGAATGGTGCTGGTTTCATCTCGGGAAAGTCCGGGGGACCAGATATATCTTCCCGATCCATCTTTGAGATACATTGCATCGGCAACAGACTGACGATTCATCATCCACGTTCCGCGATTCAAGAACTGTTCAATCAAGGAGTACTTCAGACCAATAAAACCATCAGCAGTCAAAGCAGCGGCAGCACCCATTGCTACCTGTTCTACTTTACCCCATTGATCAACTCCGGCAGTATCATAATCGTCATAGGTCAGAAACCCACGAGGTTTTCCAACGCCATTACCATCAACAAACGCAGCCGCTTCACCACGGAGGAAACGATTGGCAACTTTGTCTGCCAACCAGCTTTCAATATTGATACCGGAATCCTCCAGAAGTGTTTGAGTCGCTCTGGGTTTGGCATACATCACATGAACGGGAATTCTTTTCTTATACAACTGAGGAGTATCCGTTTCCCCTCCAGTTTCCGTTTCGCCTTCCCATCCCCAACCGGCCTCACCATAGTCAACAAGCCATTCAATTGCTCCTGTTGAAATTGACTCCACCGCAGAAATTTGCCGGATAGGATCGGATTCAAACATCCGTGTAATAACCCGGTTGCTCATTACCGGCGTGACCGTATAACCACCATCAGGATCAATACCAACCGAAAGGGCTTTCACCTGATCGGCAGTAGCACGACGTTCATCACTTCGGAGGAAACCCTCAAAGGATTTGATGTATGCCTTATACTCGTCAAGGTTAACCTCCATATCCTTGACACGATTAAAGGTTGCACCTTTTTCTCCTTTGTCTTTTACAACCAGAGCATTGATCATAAACGACTTCGCCGCTTCCATCATTTCAGCAGTTTCTTTTTCATCATCACCGCCAGAGCCACCAGTCCGTTGCATGGCAACTTCAATTTCATCCATGCGTTTGTTAGCCGCTTCTTCAGCAATGGTAGCCGAAGCAATGCTCTTGTCGATTTCATCCTGCCGGGTAGTAATATCACTTGACAGTTTTGAGATCTTCTCCGCAACGGTAGCCTCCAGTTTATCGGTTCCCATACCCTCCTTAACCGAATCAACGACTGCGGCCAGTTCATCATAATTCTTGCGAAGAGCATCGTAGTTTTCCTTGGAATTGTCTCCAAGTTTTTTGATTTCCTTCTGAACAGCCTCGACAACTTCTTTAACATCAACAGGTTCGGCCATGTTAAATCCTCCTTATCTTTTGATTAAAGTAAAAAACATAAAACAAATTTACACGTTAACTTTTTTTAACGCATCCAAAATACCGGACATCCCTTTTGTTTGCCGGAAGACATCAAGATCATCATTGATGCTTTTTAATCCTTCCAACAAAATAGAAACACCTTCCACTCCTTCATCCAATTCTTCTTCGCCACCTGCTGACTCCCTCAGCTTCAGTTGCGGCCCAACAAGAGCAGTAATATATAACGCATCGGATTTAGAAACACCTAACTCCCTCAGGCCTTTCTCAAATTCCCTCGGCGTTTTCGCCTCGTCAAGTGCTTTGACTTGCGTGACGGTTGCTCCCAATTTTGCGGGAAAAGTAACAATACTCAATTCCCATAAGTCTACTTTTGTGAGTGTTCTTATTTTCTTTTCATCATCACGTTCTGATAAAATCGTATCATACCCAATTGACAATCCCATCTTAAAAGTTCCAAGTTGAGAAGACAATTTTAAAATTTCATACACATCACTTCCAAGAGAAGTCTTGAGCGCAAGAGCACCCGTAACCTTTAACCCTTTACCATCTTCAGCCATAGAAGCCCAGACACCGGGGATCTTATCAGACTGATGTTGCCAGAGCATTGCTACTCCGGTTTTGTTTCTTCCACCAGCCAAAAGCGAATCAACAAAAGCTCCTTTAGCAACGAGATCGCCATACGCATCAGGAGTCTTATTAAACAAGGAGCCATGCCCCTTGAAAATTCCATCCTCCTGAATGTCCTCCGCCTTAACTTCTAATGGAACATCCAAAAAATCATCTTTTCCCATAATAATTCCTCCTTGTTATTAACAAAATTTTTATGCCCTATCACCTTCAGGATCTTGGGAAGTATCCTCCATTAATACTATTGGATATGGGCTTCCATCTTTATGAACAAACTCAATTGAATCTAACCAAAGGTTAAAATCTTCTTCTTCTGCTTCTGTCCAATTGTCATATGGATCTTGCATTTTTATTTAACCCCTTTTGGAACATTTTTTAGCCACCATCTATTTTTTAAATCCAAATCAGGGAACCCCAAATTTACTTTTCTTACCTTCTCTTTTTTTATCTTTCCCACAATATCCTTTTTCAAAAGACTGATCTTGCCCGTTTTAGAACCAACAATATATTCAAATTCTTCTTTCCCGCCGAAGACAAAATCAGAAGTACGAATATATGGAGATGTATGATGACTGAATAAAATTTCGTCAATGCCAAATTCTTTTTTTATCACAACTCCATTTCTACCAGCAAATTTCTTCGCTATTGATTCTTCAGATGTCCAACTTGACGCTGGTTTTACTCCAACTTCAACTTCGCCAAATTTTCCGATACCTTTCTTAATATCTTTTGCATAATCTCCAGTTACACCACGATATAAAACAATCTTCTTTTTCGGATATCTCTTCTTCAAATCTAACAATGTTCTTTTAACTTCAGAACCAAATTGATTAACCGCATCTTGTCCATTCTTTATTGCTGCTGCAGACATTGATGAAATATCTTCAAATTTATAAGTAAACAAATTCTTCTTATGATTCTTATATGCAGAAAGATTTTTCAAAAACTTTGCATATACTTTATCTTTTTTTGCCAATTTTACTAATTCTTTATATGATGCCTCACTTCTTTTTACCGTCGAACTAAAAGAGACTCCTGTTAATTTAGACCGCTTCAAATATGCATCTGCATGGGCAGAAATAATTTCTGCCCCTTCTCTTTCTGTTAATGGTGATTTATACATATGCAAATTACTTGTAATTATATCTTGCCCTTTTACTTCTTTGAACTTTGCAAAATTGCCACCTTTCATTTCTTTAACAAGAAGTTTATACTCTTCATCAACAATGTCTGATATTTCTTTAATTTTATATGCATCTTTTCCAAGCCATTCCTTTGGACCGATAACAACCTTTCCATCGAATTGAACCATATTGCCAGTAGACTTTCTCATGAATCCAGTACCACGACAAATATAAATAATATCATCGTCTACCTTTACAAAATAACTACTACTTTCCAAAGAATTTCTTGAAATATCAAATTTATCAGTAATATCTAATATAACTCTTTTAATTGGCCCTTTTACCTTTGCAACGACCCTCTTCGGAACGCCTCCAATATAATCAAAGGTCAAAGGATCTATATAAGAATCCAACGCCATTTTAGGAGTATTCCTTAAAAAACCACTTACCTTTTTAGAAACATTTTTAATTATTTTCGCCTTCTCTTTATCATTTAATTTAACCAATCCATATTTCTTTAACTCCTGAAATGCAATCCTTGTCCCATGATATGTTCTAAAGTCCTTTACGGTATATGCTTTGTTCCCTGCAATCTGGCTCAAATAACTATTTAATTGATTCGCTGAAACATCAGGGAAAAGTTGTTCTCCTATTTTACTTGCCTTCTTTCTTTCCCTTAGAAACTTTGCCAGCACCTTATCTTGTATTTCATAATGAGCCTGTATTCCTTCCTTCGCAGGAAAGTCAAATATAATTCGTTCACCCTTTATTATAACATGCTCATGTTGTAAAGTAGTTAATCCATATGCTTTTACTTTTGCCCTATAATCTGTTGTACTCCCATTTCTTATTGCCGTTCTTTGTTCAATATCAAGAAGGAAACCTCTTGGGTCTGCTTCTTCTATTCCCTTTCTAATTCCTTTGCGAATCTTCGGCATATCTTTACTGAATACTTTTATACGATCAAAATTTTCTCGCTTCCTTAATATTTCAGGACCGGGATTTAATTTATACTGCCAACGTTCTGCTGCATCCTGCCCAATTGCAACATACTTCTTAGGATCTTTTGCAATCACAACATTTTTCCAAGAAGGAGGAATCGCTAATTTTTTAATTCTTTCAAGATCAGCTTCACCAACAACTTCTTCACCTTGATAATAAAACTTTCCTCCCTTTCTTACAATATCTTTACATGGATCAATTCCACCCCTTGCCTTTCTCATGTCATAAATAAAAACGCCTTTTCTTTTTGCCGCTGAAGTCAAACACTTCTGAAGACCACCAATAGATGACATCGGCGCTCCATCAGCAAAATCTTTATTCCCCTGATACGGTTTAATATAATCATCTGTACTTTTTCTCGTATGATATAGGACAACGCAGCGGCAGTTTATAATATTTCCCGGACTCCCACTTGGATCACCCGGAAGTTTTAAGGCTTGACCGGTCATTACAAAATGACCATTCAACAAAGCCCTCTCTTTATTCGGCCCAAGTGGGAAGTCAAGGAAATGTTCATACTTTGCTCCTCTTATTCTTGATCGTGTTCTATTGTCTCTTGAAGAAACCCATTCCTTTTCTAAATCAAGTCTGGTGCTTTCCATACTGGCATCGGTACTCTTAACGGCAGCGGTATGCGTTTCTGTTCTCGCAATTGTCATCGCTCTTTTTGGATTGGTTATTATTCCTGTCTTCCTTATTCGTTTTGCAATTTTAGTATTACTCTCTCCTTTTGCAACACCAACTTTTATTACCTTTGCGATATTATTCTTCGCTGTCTTTTGTAAACCCGATATTTTTTTAGCAGCTTGCGTATCCATCCAACCGTTCATTTCCTTCCAATACTCATCTTTAGCCGACTTCACTTCCGGTATAAAAATATCTTTTGATTCTGCTAAAATGGCCTCAGCCTTGTCTCCAAATATAACAGCCACCCTTTTATAATGATTTTTTAGAACGGCCTCAAGGCGACGTCTGTGGCGGTCTACTGCCACATCTATTCCGTCTCGCATACCCTGTTTAACAAAGGATGCAACATCGAAGTATTGCCGATTCAAAACCGGCCTTATCTCCTTTGCATTTATATTTTCAAGAGTAATCATCATCCGTGTAACCTCTATTCGATAACGGTCTCTTGCTTTTGGATTTGTAATATTAATCATTTTTTATACAACCATGTATAAACATAAACCTTGAAGTAATCCGTAAATAAGTTCGCCGGTTTCCCACCTACGATCAAGAAGTTTAATTTTAAATACTGGTATTCGTTTTGCAAATTCAAATGATAACGGAAATCCAACGCTACAAATCAATATTGAAACCAGAGCAAATATTGAAATCTTAAAACACAAGATTACTGGTAGCCACCAAAACAGACCAATTAGAGCAAGTGAAAAATAAGAGTACCTTAAATAATTTGTTGGAAATATTCTCAAAGCAATCTCACTTGCAAACACTTCTCTTATTCCTTCAATTGGTTTTGGACTAATCACCTGATTTAAAATATATCCAATCCACCAGCCCCAACCACAAGATTGACCAAGAAAATAAAATCCCGCTGCAAGTAATCCAATTATCCAAGAAGGCCAAAGCAAATAAAACAAGATCGCCATTATTCCTACTTTGCCGATCCATGTAAAACCATTTGCTCCCCTCAACCGATTAAGAATTGCGAATAATGGAATTAATAAAATATTCATAATTACTCCTGTCCCGGTCCGGGTCTTCCTTCACGTCTCATTTTGCCCCCACACTTCGGGCATTTAAAAGTGTTACAATGAACTTTAGAAGTCTTCTTATATCCGCAGCTAACACACTCGC
>Ga0075116_10001091_pt1 | contig 12524 bp, 13 predicted proteins | sample AntAceMetag02UKC_FD_69786 | JGI IMG/M metagenome (GOLD analysis project Ga0075116, IMG submission 69786) | Saline lake microbial communities from Ace Lake, Antarctica- Antarctic Ace Lake Metagenome 02UKC | ecosystem: Environmental > Aquatic > Non-marine Saline and Alkaline > Saline | place...
AAAATATCACAACAAATTGGAACGTTTTTAATTTCGCTACCAACTTTCAAGTATTGTTTGCTTATAAAATCAGTTTCAACTCCGTTTATTTCTCCGTTTAAAAAACACCTTCCGTGCTTCCAATAATTAGGTAATAAAGATTGAAAACTCATAGGGTAATTTAACACATTTTTGCTTAGTATTTTCGTAAGTTTAAAATTCCTAAAGCTGTATGCTATATCGTTTAAATCCGTAAATCCTAAAAAAACATTTCCGCTTGTTGGAAGCGTGTTTATTGTTAATATGGTTGTAATATGGGTCGTGTGCACGTTTGTAAATCTAAAATCATTAGATATTTCTGATCCTGAAAAATCACTAATATCATCAATTATTGCACACAAAACAGAAATATAAATATCACTATCAATTAAATCAAATTCAATACGAAATGAATCACCGATATTAATATCAGAATTTATTAAATTATTTAATGATAAAAAAAGATTGTCTGTATTATTTAAATCAAATTCACTTGGCGAAATATAAGTAAATGTACCTCCAGAATCTATTTCGCTAACTAATGTATTATTTACTCTATTCTCAACTAAATCCTCAGAATATGTATTGCTTAAATTATCATTACAAAAAAATACTATTCCGGTTTCCGGTGCTTTATCTGGGTAATTTTGAATATAACTAACATCTACTAAGAAAATATCTTCTGAATATTCCTTGTCATTATTTTGCAAACAATCATACGTTATTTCACTATCTGAAAAAGACTCACGTCCAAACTCTGAATATTTAAATGTTTCTTTTTTAAATATTAGACCTTCATCATAATTATAATTATTAGAATTTAATATAAATCTACCATCTTTTAAAGTTGTCAAATCTATATCTACTACTTTAGCAACTGTATAGCTTAAATTATTTTCAAAGAATTTTTTATGTTCTATATAGAATTTTTTATTTTCATAATCAACATAAGCATAGCAATTAAATCTATTTTCTGCAAAATTTAAAACATCTTGTAAGCAAAAATACTCATCCGTTGGCGAGGTTGTTACTGTAGATATATCCGTAATTGATGCAATAGTGCTGTGGTTAAATTCGTTTGCAAGCCCCGTTATTGGGTTAAGTGTTGCGCTAATAAAAGAGCTAACAAAAGTATATTCCGGCAATATGTTTCTAACTAAATTATAAACAGTTTCATAAAATCTAAATGTATAATTATAAGTTTCGGTACCTGCTATTATTGATGTTAATTGCCCTGCTCCGATAGTAGGTAAATTAAATTTCTTATCAATATCCCGTGCTAATAAATCATATCCATCATTGGGCTGTATATCTGTTGAGAGTATTTGATTATCTATATTCCATTTACCTAATAAATTTATATAGCCATTATAAAAAGTTGTATAACTACCGGAACAATATCTTTTTGCCCTAAATTCTACATACCTACTCGTTTTTAATGAATCTAAATAGGTATAGTCGTTAATCCATTCTTTATCTTTACTAAAATAATTCTTAAATATTATCTCACCATCAAAATTAAGTCTATAAATATTCGAGTCTTGCAAATCCCAAATAAACGAAAAATCACCGATAGGAAAAACCTCACGCTCCTCCTCGCCTATTACTACATAATATTTCTTCTTATCAAATTTAATTGGATACACGTGTTATTCTTTTAGTTCCGCCTTTTATTTCAACAAAGTTACCTTTTTTATCAAAGAATTTTGAATTATTACCATCTTTTTCAAATATTCTTTTCAGGTATTTGTTATTAATTTTCATTTCATTAAATATATTATCGTCTTTATATTCCTGTAAATTATTTAACATTAGCATTCCGGGACTGAACGTACCTAAATCTTTGCTTAATGCTACCATTAAAGCTGCATCACTTTTTTTATCATGTAATGCCTTGTGAAAATTTAAAGTTCTTTTAGTTGCTTTTGCCGTATGAACTGTTTCTCCTTTACTTAACATTGCCGGAATGTCATCGCTTGTTTCATTTCCTTTTCCGTCAATAGCAACCTCACCATCAGCTAACTTAACATTATTAATTTTTGCTACATTTGCCAAACCAGCTGCAATTATAACAGCCACAGCAGCGGTTCTTAATAAGGGACCACCAATAGTTTGAGCCATTACGGCATTTGCCGCTAAATATGTATTAATAACAGCCTGAGCAGTTGCAAGTACTTTAAAAGCAATCGTTTGTTCTCCAAATATACTTGCTGCTTGCCCTAACATATCCGCAGTCATAGCTAATTCAGCACGTTTACGCTCTTTTATTGCTAATATTTTCCAGTCTGTATATTTCTCATCAATTAATTTAAGTTGTTCATTCTTATATTCCTCGCTTGCTAAAGAATCCCTAATTGCCTGTTCTTCAATTTCCTGTTCTAATTGTAAAGCTACAAGTTGGCTACCAGCACCCCGAAACATAGCATCTTCTTTTAATTTTGCAATATTGTCAATGGCTTTAATGTTTGCATTTTCTATTTCTTTTTCTTTTTCGGAAACAGTTGCATTTGCTTCTACTTCTGCTTTTGCCGCAGCTTCTGCTTCTGCTTTCGCAGCCGCTGCAGCGGCTGCAGCTCTTTCTTTTTCGGCTTCTGTTTCTGCTTTTGCCATTTCCAACGCTTTTGTAGCGGCGGCGGCTCTTGCAGCGGCGGCTTCTGCTTCTGCTTTCGCAGCCGCTGCGGCAATTTTTGCTTGTGCTAAATCTTCAATATGTGCTTTTTTCTTCTCTTTTACAAATTTTTTCCAAATTTCAAGACCCTGATCTCCATAAACTTTTTCTAATTGAACACCTAATCCTATCATTGCTTTACGATATTCTTTTGTTCCAAAATTAGCTTCATTTACTTTATCCGTAAACATCATTATCCTTGAATCAGCATTTAAAATAGCTTCACTAAATTGAGTAATATCTTCTCCCTTAATTTCAGCCGCCCACAAACTTAACATATCTTTAAAATATTTTGAGTTATCGTTTGTTTTCTTCATCATATATAATAATCCACTAAAAGCAGATGTCATTCCTCTTACTGATTTAGTAATGATTCCCTCGCCATCTTCCACACTTAATACTAATGCTTCCCATCTTGATTTTGTTAGAGTAATATCTCCGGCTAAATTATCTAATTGTTCATCAGCCATTTTTTTAGCAGTTCCGCTGGCTTTATCTAAAGCATCACTCAGCTTTTCAACATCATTAGCATTTTCTTGTAAAACAATTGAAGCAGAAGCAGACCTCTTTCCGAATAATTCCATCGCTGTTTTATTCTTATTTGTTGAATTAGCGATTTTAGTCATTGCTTTGTCCCACGTAAGCCCCTTTTTTGATAATTCTAAATAAATATTACGCAATGCCGTTGCAGCTGTGGAAGCATCCATACCTGAATTTGATAATATTCCTAATTTAGCAGTAGTTTCTTCAAAGGAATCTCCTGCTATTTTCGCTGTTGTTCCTACAATTGGCAATGCTGTTGCTAATTTACTCATATCTAAAGCACTCTTAGAAGTAGAAGCTGCCAATACATCAGTAACTTGACCCATTTTAGTTGCATCCAATCCAAAAGAACGTAATGTAGCACCTGCAAGTGTTGCAGCATCGGCTAAACTTATTCCTGTTGCGGCGGCTAAATCCAATATACCTTTACTTGAATTTTTTATTTCAGTTTTATTAAAACCAAGTTTCGCAAGTTCTATTTGTAAAGATACTACTTGACTTGCACTAAAAGCGGTTGATGCTCCTAATTTTTTGGCATCTATTGTTAAATCTTTTATATCTTTTTTAGTTTCGCCTAAGATTGATGCTAATTTGGAATTCGCTTTTGAAAATTCCATAACCTTTTTAGTAACATTTTTTAAAACAGAAAATAAAGCGAATACTCCAACAAATGATTTTAATTGAGATGTAACTCCTTTAAAAGCATTTCCATATTTACCAACTTTTCGTTGATTTTGTCCTAAGCTACTATCTATTTTTTTTAATTTAGCATCTAACTTTACAACTTCATTTTTTGCTTTCGTAAATTGCTTAGATGTTGTTCCGAATTGTAATCCAACATCTTTGGCTTTGTTCCTTAAATCTGTTAATCTTTTGCTTTCCTGTTTATATAATGAGTTTAGATCGGCTGTTTTCTTTTTTAGTTTCTCTTTTTGTACTATTTCTTTTTTTAACGCAACTTCATTTTTCTTTTGTTGGGTTTCAATTTTTATTCTGTTATTTAATTCTACTTGTGCCGCTTGAGCTGCTTTTTTTCTTAAAGTTTCTTCATCCATTTTAACTTTAAGATAATTCCTTGACGTATCTGTTAATTGTTTTGTTGCGGTTTTGTAATCTTTTAATGATTTCGGAGATAAGGTTTGTATAGACTGTAAACTTTCTAACAAAGCATTTGAAATAACCTTAGTTTGCTCGATTTGCTTTATTAACCCAGTATCAAATAAATCGGTATATTTTATTTTGCTCATTTCTTATCTATATAATTGATATATTTTTTTCTATATGCAAAATATTTCGCAGCACTTGTTTTATAAATATCAATACTCATTTTCATAAATATTTCTAATGTCGAAACTTCGTCCATGAAATTAAATTCAGTTCCCTGTCTTGTTAATCGCTCATATTCTTTTTTTAGACTCTCGGCTTTTTCTAAATATTTCATATTGTTTTCAGTAATATATTTACTGAAATTTAAAGCGATCTTATAAGCCATTTTCGGAATATGAATATTAATATCTTCTTTTTGTTCTAAAATAATTAAGAACTCATCAACTAATTTATCTTCAAATTTTACATTCTTTAAATCAAAGAAATCATTCTTATACATATATTGATAATTGCCTTTCGTACACTCGATAAAATTAGCAATTGGAATTTCGTTAATATCTCTATATACTTGTTTCATAAATAATCATATAACTTTTGTAATTTGGATCAACTTTTGAAATAAAATTATAACTACCATTCGGGCTAACATACACCCCACAAATTTCATTCGTTACTTTCGTATAATTGTTAGCTAATATTTTTATCTCACTTAATCCTTTCCTTACTTTTTTACACATCCTTTAATCTCAATCAATATTAATGGTTTTAAATAATCTTCAAATTCTGATAATTCAGAATCTGTTAATCCTAATATATTTGTAGTATCTAAATTTTCAGCTAATAAACTTATTGAACTCTTACTCCCTGTTAATTCTGCATATATATTTTTTACAACTAAGGCAAATGATTTATAAAAACTCCCTGTTTCGTATAGCGTAACGTGTTTTGTTGTCGCTGCAATTCCTGAATTTTCACTCTTTTTTATAATAGTATAATTTGCATAACTATTTGGAGTTCGTGCATGATAAGTTATTATCTTTGTTCCCTTCGTATCCTCACCCCTTTGTGATAATCTATTTTTTTCTTTAATAATTAAATAATCATGAACTTTTTTAGTATTAAATAGCTTTTCGCAAATAGTATTAATATTTATCTTATTGAGATTTGCTACTAATTTAATAAGCTTTTCCATGATAAAAAGTATTAAAAAAAAGGGCTTTATTTCGCCCTCTTTTTAATTGTTTCGTCTTTAACAATCTTTTTATGAGTGTTTTTTTCGACAACTTTCTTTATCCTTACTTTTTTACCTGTCAACTTTTCAAAATCCTCAATCGTACCGGATGTATTTAATCTTAAAAAGTCCTTAAAAGTAAGTTTACTTGTCTCATAACTATTACCGTTTATCTTAACATACATATTATTCGGGAGTTACAGCAATTGAGCCGGTACTTTCATAACCCTTTAATGTCATAGTTGGTTGCTGCTTCAAATTCAGCGTATGAGCTGCAGTTGTAAATGTTCCAGCTAAAGAATAACGCCCTAATACTGTAGTACTTTCTGTTGCTGCCGCAGTTACTGCTCCTCCGGTTGAATCTAATGTTAACTCAATATCAGCGGTTACTAATCCGCTTACTCCAACGTTATCGCAATTTCCCTTAATATCAACTACTATCGCAGAAGTGCCAGCACTTACTAATTCAAGATAAGCGTCTTTAATCCCTACCAATTCTTTAATATCGAATGCTGTTGGTTTTCCAAATATTAGATTTTTATCAAACTCGTTGGCATCTACATAATCAATATAATATGTAGTTTTCCATCCTGTAGCATCATCCGCCGGTTTTTGCATATGCTTAGCAAAGAACTTAACTTTAAATCCTTTTGCTTTTGTTCCATCTTCTGAATACCCTAACCAATAACCATTCTTAGTTATTGCAAACGCTCGAAATACTTGATTATCATAACTTTTCAACGCCTTGGTAACACAAGGTGCTAAATTAAAGAAAGTCATTGTATTTCGCTTATTACCGTCTCGCGATTTTGATCGAACTCCGTAAAGTCCTTCCTCCATTACTGGATCGTCATCGGTTGGTGTAATCGCTTGTAAATAACCATCATAAATAATTGGAAAACCTCGGCTTCCCTGAGCTAAATTTATTAAGCTCGTCCATGTTGCCTCTAGATTTGCCGTTGCAATATCTGCAATTTCAAAATCTACGGGTGTCAATACATATCCTATTACAGCCCCAACATCAAATGCACAATCTGCACCGGCTGAATTTAGGAAATTCGTTGAACAATTTAGTCTACTCATTTTAACATGTTTTTAAATATTGTTTTTTAATTTTTATTATTGTTTTAAATTCTTTAGCATCTGTAATTTCATTCAAAATATTGGCGTGTTCTTCTGATCCATAAATAAACCGATTATGTGCGTCGATATTAGTAGGCTCGTCCATTGGAAATATAAGAGAACTATTACTAAACATTTTCTCACAAAATAACTTGAACAAAGGCTCTATTTTTGTCTTGAAATTATCATCCAACCTTTCAGCCGTTGTTTTTTCCTTATTGGTGTTAGTTACAATTGCCATTGTTATTTCGGCTGTTTTGTAAATGCTACTAATATTATCGTTTAAATAATTTTCAGGAATATCTTCTGCCATCAACCAAATAGAATCAAATTTTTCAAGATGTTTGTTAAGCACAGTTTTTCGCTGAATATATTCTGAATATTCTACTAAAGAGCCTGGGTAATAATTAATATACATAGCCCATTCTACCTCTGCACTTATATTAGTTGTTGTTGTTATCTTGAATGATTTGTTTTCTGATAAATCCGAAACCCTATAATAATCATCCCCAATTTTTACTTTAAAATAATCCTTTAAATTCCCTGTATCTGAACATAAAATAGTATAAACATTATCAACGCTTGAAATCGAATCTATAGTTCCGCTTGAAATCATAGATGCGACAATTGATTTAATTATATCTTGTGTAAATACTGATATTGGTATCATATATTAAAAGAATTAATTTCACCTTTTGGTGTATATATCCATTTAGGATAATACTCACTTTCATCGGAATTCATTTGATGCATATAATTTAACAAACTACCTGTTAGTTTATTTGATGTTATAATATTACCACCAACTGTATTGCCAAAATAAGGCAATCCATTTACGTAATTATTTTTATTTAAATCAAACAATTCCTTTGAGAAATTACTTATCCTTTTTTCTACTTCACCATATAAATCAACACCTTTGTTATATATTTCAATAACTGCATGGCTATCAATAACATTTGAATTTTGATTATTTTCGTCTATCCATCCTGTTTTCGATAATCTTGCATTTGATTTAAATTTCTCATAGAAATAAAAATATGCTAAAAAACTTATCTTATTAGTACTATTAATTATGCCGGAATATTTTATGTTAAAATCTCCGTCATAATCAATAGTATAAACTTTACCATTTAATAAATCTTTATATTTTTGAGTTACTGGAGAGCTACCAGTAAAATCGTCCTCAAACAGCTGATATAAATGTTCTCCTAAAGCATCTTTTAAAGTTCTAATTTGAAAAGCTGGATAGTCTACGAAAAAAGCAGTTATTTCATCCGCTGAACTAAAAGGTAATGCCATTCTACCAAAAAAATATGTTTTATCTATTAAATTTACCATCTTAATATACCCAAAATCTTATTTTTAATTCATCCAATTTAACACCGCTACCTAAAAATGAGCCAGCAGTAGGGTAAATGTACCTAACTATAATACGCTTATAATCATAACTGACAGGAGTAACCGTTTGCGCACCTGTTGTATATGTCGCATGTGTATCTGTTGAGTCGGAAGTTAAGACATAACTTGCTACTGTTTCTGTGTAAACAGCATCATCATACTCGTATTGATCGCTTGTTGATATTGCTGTTGAATTACTTGAAGCTAATAGAGTCGTATATCCGGCACCGTCGAAACCTTCTCCTAAAATAGAAATTGCAACAACAGTATCCGCAACTGCAATAGTATCAAACTTACTGGAAATATGAATTGATCTAATTGATTCCTCAAAAGCCGTAACAAAGATTATGTCAATTGTATCCTGATTTGTTGTAAGCGTATCAGCATCAACTCCGCTGTATGTGTATTGAAAGTATCTACCTTTCATATTCTTTTCGACTTCCCTTGCATCTTGTGCAAATAGCGAAAAGCTAAAAATCATTACTATTAATCCTAATAATATTTTTTTCATTTTGTACTCCTTTTTTTAATTTGTTTATCTTCTTTTGTTTTTATAACAGTTTTATCCTCCTTTGAAACTATTTCTTTTGCTCTATATTTTGAATTTCGAGGTATTATTTCTCTCCATCCTTTATTTTTAATTAAAACATTTGCAATAACATCCGGTAATATCTTAACTGCTTTCCCTCGCTTAATCTTTTTCATTATGCAGGAGTGTTTGTGATAGTTGCAATAGCAGCGGCAATTCCGTTTGACCAAATAAAAGCAGCCTTATCCCGAACGGCATAAGCAATTCTTATACTTATTCTTGCAGTTCGTTCTCCGTCTCTGAAATTATCACCAGATAAACCAATTTGAAATTCCATATTTTTGCGTACTCCTAATTGATTTTTAACATTCATACCCACAACGCATTGGTCAGCAGGCATGTCCGTTGTTGCTTTAATAATGCAACCAGCAATATTCACAGGATTACCCATTGTATCAAACCTTACTCTCCTATCAGAGATAGAATTGTCAAGTTGATCTTTTAAAGCCGAAAGGTCGTCAATATCAGAAGGATTCATCCATACCGTATCGGGCTTATATTTATTAGTTAAGCAAGATAATTTCATCTTACCAACTAAATCAATAACATTAGCTCCGACCACTTTATCTTCATAAGTTGCAGGAACAAAAGCAGTACTTTTTCCAGTTGATCCGGTTGTTCTCATTCCTTTTATCGCTGTCGAATCATCACCAGTGGTTCCTAATACATAACCATCAATTTTATCCTGAATTTTGTCAGGCATAACAGTTGCTAATTCGTCTAGTGCTTGTTCAAAATCATCCAAGGTTTCTTCCCCTAATGTAGCATAAGCATCAATTTTTTGAGCCTTAAATTCGATAGTTTTGAATAATATAGAAGATTGTCCCGGAGTTCCGCCCTCTGTAGTTGTTCCTGAACCATCAACATAAGTCCACGCAACTAATAATGATAATGATGGTTTATTTATAAATCTCAAAGGCATATAATCAGTAACGTGTTGATAGATCCCTAAAGGAATACTAACTGTTTGAGGATCTGATTCAGTTAATCGAACTAAATTTACATAATTACCAGCAATGTTTGTATTAAACATATCAACCGCTGTTTTGAATTCAAACACAGGCGTATATTCATGCCCTTTTGTTGTAAAATAATCCTTCATTGACATTCTTTTACCTAAATCATCATTTTTTTCTGTTAAAATATCCTTAACAGAATCATTAGCATTCACAGAAGCCTCTAATGCTTTTCGGAAAGTCATTGGACTATCTTTTGTTTCTCCGCCTCCTTTTAATGATGTGATTGATAATCCTTGTTTTTCGATAATTTCTTTTTGCTCATCAGAAGTTTTTTCCATTGCTTCTAATTTTGTTGTCATTTCATCCAAAGATTTTGCTAATTCGTCTGTGCCCGAATTATCTAAACCTTTGATTTTGTCGTTAAGCTTTTTTTCTATAAGCTCAACATCTTTTGATTTAGCATTGTCTTTTTGAGAATCCGTAACAAGCTCTTTTACAAGTATCATTATCTCGTCTTGCAATGCTTTTTTTGCAATTTCCTGTTCTTTTGTCATTTCTTTATATTTAATTTAGTTTAAAAATATAGTGAATAATCAATCTGAGTGTTATTTTTTACCGGCTCGATTAGAGTGGATTTATTAAACGGCTCAAATTCATTTATCATTTGTTTTATTTGTAATATTTGGAGTTCAAATGTTTTCATTGAATCATCTGAAACAGTTCCTGTTCTTAATTGTTTTTGTAGTAAATCAATCCTTTCAAATAATTTAATTCTTACAATATTAATATCAGTCGATTTTGATCCCAAATAAGGAGTTAAAGAGTTCGATCCAAATGGTACGGTCGATCCCTCGAACCAATCTATTTCCTTTACAGCCCATAAATAACCAACTTTTTCAGCATCCTCGGGATTAATTAATAAATCCAACATCCTTGACCAATCATCGCTACCATCTTCCATATATTCAAGTTGTTTATAATTGAATCCGATTGAGTGGTTGTCGTAAACTTCCTCCTGATATTTAATTAAAGTATCGTTCCCATCCATTGTATTTAGCATTTTTGCCTCAAAATAAATACCCGTAATATTATCAATAGTTTTTTCTTCTGCTACTAATATTTTTGCTGGCAATCTTGTTAAGTCATGAAATAAAGCATGTTTAATTTTAGGGCTCGTGTTCGATTTCGGCCCACGTTCTAAGATTGATTTCTTTGCAGCCCCGGGTAATAGAACATCATAATCCTTATCAAAATAATAAGCAGTATTATAGAATCCTGTTACAATTCTTTTCGTCATATCAACATCTTTAACAGTCAATTCAGGATTTTCAGATTTAACTTGGTAGAAAGTATTTAATTTCTTTTGCTTTTGTAATTCTATTTCGTGCTTTTCCATTTTAAAAAAGTATTAATTTCGCTTGTTCTTCGGATATTTCAAATAAATATTTAACTAATTTTATCGCAGCTTCTTTTGATGTATTTTTGTCAACTACTGATTTTTGTATATTCAGAATTATTTGAGAGTTCTTAAAGTTTTTTTCAGATTTTATCTTTTCATCTTCCTGCAATATTGCTAAATGAGAAAAATCTAATTTCAAACGTCCTTTTCCGATATTCAAAAATAGATTCAATGAATTTGCCAAATCGTTTGCAATAGGTATTATGTTGTTTACGAAAAAGCTTTTTTCAGCAACATCTTTATTTAAATATGTTGTGCCTTTTGTGTTTGAAAATACCTCTTTTGGAGTTGAAAAAGCATCACAGATTTTATAAAAACATTGCTCAGTTTCTTCTAATAATTGCAGTTTCTTATTATCAAATGAATTACCCTCCCATCTTAAGTCTTTATTAGTAACCATAACAGATGAGCGACCGCCTGTTAACCCAAATTTATTGTTAAAATCTTTTTCAATGGTATCTTTTTCGTCAGTTGTTAATGAATAAGTTCTGCCTGTCCCATCTTTAGAAGCATTTACCCAAGCTCCAATAGCACCCCTACTATTCATTAATACGTTTCTGCTTTCATAAGCCGCAACAATATTTGACAATGCTTTACTTAATCCAAATATCTTACTTTGTCCTAAAACATATTGACCGTTTATATATTTTATTCCTATTTCGTTTTTTAATAATATATCCGCTGTCTCAAAAGGAATATTATCATTTCCGAAGGTGTAGTTTTTTACTATATCTTCTATTTTTGTTTGTTGAAATAGCTTTCCTGTATAGTTTATTTTCATTTGTTGGCTAGGGAGTAGCCATAATGCCTTAATATTTTCGGTAAGTGGCTTAAATCCATCCGGATAAAGTCTGTATATAAAAGCATTTCCAAACACAGAGCGAAATACATAATAGTTTTTTAAAAACTCATTACCATTTTGAACTGCGTTTGGATAATTTACAATCTTTAGAATTTCATTATCAGGTTCTTCTTCACCATCTTCGTTTAAGTATTTCCATACACCACTTGAGAGCGAATTAGCACCGTAATTTATTATAGCATTTAATTCAGGTATATTTTCGTAGGCGTTTAATAGGGCTGCACTTTTGCCCATATTTAACCACGTTGGATTTATTTTTTCGTATTTATAAAAATTATCCTCTTTAGCTTTGGTAGCAAAAAGGTTGCCTACATACTTTCGTATCTGCATAGAAATAGTTTTTACAAAATTAACTAAAACTATTTTTTTATATGTACTAAAATTACAGTACATTTGCATAATGATAGAATTCGATACTATACCTTTTGAATTTATTTCAAATTCATTAACAGATTACCAGAAAAAAAGCATCATAATTAAATATGAAATTGTAAATACTGTTAAGTCAAAAAAAGGAAAGGAAAGTAAAAATAAAGTGTTTTATGATTTATCGGTAAAGTTAAAT